>QQTW01002934.1_pt1 | contig 12513 bp, 8 predicted proteins | sample 1904831 | NCBI WGS metagenome assembly QQTW01 (sample SAMN09435610, study PRJNA476489) | Subsurface metagenome, whole genome shotgun sequencing project. | reverse complement strand
CGAATTCCCATCTTTGTTCGCTGGTAGCGCGAATTCCACCACAAGCTCGGAAAGCAAGAAGGTCAATTTTAAGGCATGGAGGACTTCTTTTCTGTCCATGCGAAAACACACCATCGGCTTCTACAAGCAGCGATATGGCAGCTGGCCACCAAACGCGCGTTCGAAGAAAAACAACTTCGAAGAGAGCGGTCTGAACCGGATGCTTCTTAAGGAGCTCTACCAAGATTTCTCTGATCTGTACGACATGCTGGTAGACCGAACGTCTCTCACTACTCGCACTGTGGATATGCCAGCCCAAGGGACCAGTGGCGGGTCCGATCCAGCAGAAGTCACCATGCTCGCGTTACGACATATCTTGAGCGAGTACGATCGCAGCTCACCACCCATACAGCCACCGATACCCTTTGACGCACCACGTTTGCCATCACTGGCATCGATCCGTCCTAATTATGATGCCAGCGAACATAAGAAACGGGACAAGGAGAGGGTGAAGAAGCTAAGAGATGATGAGATTCACTCCGCCCTACAGCAAGCCTACAATCAAGGCGTGACCAAATCTACCCCGTTTCTCGACGCCTTTATGCAATTCGAACGAAGATCAGCACACGGCAAGTCTATGGACGAGATATGTGATCTACGGAACGGGCAATGGATCTTCATCTACGCTGTCTTACAAGCTCTTCCGATGGTCGTGGTCGACGCACCGGGGGTTCGTTGGACACAAAATGTGGAATACTTCCTCTGTGAGGTACCCCGAGGAGCGGCACCCTGGGTCAAAGATGACACCAGTCAAAAGAAGAGCTGGTATGGTATCGCCGGTGGCAGCGGCATTGTAAGTCTGCCTGCGGACGTCGTGGATCACGGCGTAGATGGTATCTACCGGCGTAGTCACTGCTGGGAGGTTGCACAACAGTGGGCAGGCCACAGCCTAGACTTTACTTCTGCCGAGCCCGACGAGGAGGTAACCGAAGCGCCGGAGGAGGCTCCACTCCCTTCGCCTCCGATCCTAAAACCTGGCGTTGTCCAGCTCAGGACGCAGTCACCGAGCCAACACAATTACCGAAATTCGGTACACTTAGGCTTGGAAGCTTTACCCCTGCCGCAGGGGGTGATGCCTAGTGTACCGGTGGCTGGTGGACCGAGACCGATGTCGAGTTACGATCCGGCGAAGAACTTCGAGGCCATACTGGGAAGTTCGCAATTACACACAGGGAAGAAGAAATTGTAAAAGACGAGTGGGGCGATGTTTCACGTTGTTGAATTCGCAGTCATGCACCATGTCCTTGGACTCTTATGATAGCACGATTGAACGTACAGAAAACCTCATGAAGATCTACATCATAATATTCTGCAATCTGAGTCCATGTAATAGAAGTACGCCATCAAGGTCCCCTTAATTCATCTCGGTATGTTGTTGATTGATCGACTCCTGCGATCACACATCGTGGCGGACTTCGTTTGATAATCTTTATGGTTACAGACACAACGAACAAACTTACTTGAGAACGTTTTGTCACCCACAAGGATCAGCTTGGCAGTGTCTTCTGCTGCTCGCTGTCTGTTACATCGTTTTTATGCACATGTATGCCAGAAGCAGAGTATCAATGCTTCAAGATCCGTGGACTCCCTTTGCCCTATTTACACCTCCTACAAAAATCATATCTGGAGCAAGCCTTAGAGAGATCCGAATCTAACCGATGACCTCCCAGAGTGTAAGCGAAGGAAAGCTGAAACGACACAAATGGCCCTGAATAGCATTTTATGTCGTCGAACGGACGTATCGGCCCACAACAATGCAGTGATCTACAGAGCTATTAGCTTCAGGTTGGCCATACAAGCCATTGATAAGGCTTACCGCGTTCGAATGGCTCCAATGTCAACTGCTCCAATGGTTTGATCCTCTCCTCTCTTAATTTAGTCACCTCCCTTGCGAAAACCGCCTCTGGGGCCGCAGTGCTGTCAATACAATTCGCTTTGATACTGACGACCACTCCACCACCGACTTTCAGAAACAGATGTGCGTTAATGCCGACGATACGAGCCTGATCTGGTTGTGCTACGTCTGCGAAGATGACATCGACCATGGAGACCAGCATCCGGTAGCGTAAAGGATGACGGGCATCTTCAATAATTGGGATGACATTGGTGCGATGAGTCGCCATGTTAATCAGATCACGGCCGGAACGATGTGAGAACTCAACCGCGAACACCGTACCGGTGGGGCCAACGACGTCAGCGACGTGGGAGACGGAGGTTCCAGATGCGGCTCCAAGGTATAAAACTTTTGCGCCCGGGCGAACGAAAATCTCATCCAAACCACCGAGAATGCCGGCCGCAAGCTTACTCCGGAAGGGATTCCAGACTCTGTACTCGGTCTTGGTTGCAGGTGCTGCCTCGCCATTGACAGCTCCAGTATTTGCAGCGGAGCTCTCGACTGAGATTCTCTTCTCGCCATAAACAGATTCGCCAGGTGTGAGGTTCTTCGTAACAAGCATGTCTTCTTTACCGCGAGCAACGAAGACACCGGGATGGCGATGGGGTTCCTTGAGGAGGGTTTGAGTATTAGTTTCGGAACAGCTATAACTTGATCCATTGCTCCTGCTTACAATTATCGTCTTCATGCCTCCCTTTGCGCCTCCACCTCTCCCGCCTCGTGGTGCTCCCCGCCCACCTCTCGCACCCCCTCTAGGCGCTCCACGGCCGCCACGGGCGCCACCCCTACCGCCACGATCACCAAATCCTCCTAGAGATGATCAGCATTGTGCGTTGAAGAGGCGAAGGCATTGTGCAGGCCGGACCTCTCGAACCGCCTCTCCCTCGCGGTGTCCCTCCTCCACGGCCCCGAAAGCCCCCTCGATCACCGCCACCACCTCGACCCCTTGGGGTGAAAGCCATTCTTCCGCACTATAATCCTGTCTGGATATTGAAGATTTTCTGTTGATAGAGGCGAGCGGAGTGAGACAATTCGTGTGATTGTAGCGCCCCAGATCCTGATTTCTGTAGTTGCTCTGCTCTGGAAAGTCAGGTAAGTTACAATTTGCGCTCGCTTAGAACTGGCCTAAGTTGAGCCGCATGCCTTGCAGAACCTTACCTGGTGATTAACATACAAAGGGCATACGGGCCGTCAATCTCTCCATATCACCATAGACTGCAAGACAGCGGAGCTTGTATTTGATACTATCTTAGCTCTGAGGTTGAAGAAGAATGTTGCAGCTGTTGTATGGCTTAAGTAAGTGAGCCGTGATATTTTAGGACTAGCGCTAGGGCAGGACACCCACAACTCCGCTTAGCGAGGGCGAAACTTCTTCGCGTCAAGAACTACTTCATCCAAAACCCAGCAACGACCGCAACGATCATCGCCCAGCAACGTTAAGATGGTAAGTCAATTCAAAGTCAGAAGTGATATCTCCAATAGTCCTTCGTTCCTTGCCGTTAGAAGGCGATGGCAGTACTGGTCTATAAGCAGCGCAGGACGACTGTATAAGTCTAACGAGTCAATCTACACTAGGTTCGATACGCTGCAACACACCTTCAGCCCGCGAAGTCCGCTCGCGCTCGCGGAGCCTACCTTAGAGTTTCTTTCAAGAACACCCGCGAAACCGCCCAGGCGATCAACGGCTGGAAGCTCCAGCGCGCAGTGACCTACCTTGAGAATGTTATGGGTCATAAGGAAGCTGTACCAATGAGGAGATATGCTGGTAGCACTGGACGAACAGCACAAGGTGAGTAAGAAGGTTTCTCGATGGGAGCCGTTGTTGCGCGCAAAGTGACGGATTGATTATAAGAGTTGGGTCGTCGCGCAGCTACGGTCGCTTCAGGTAACTGACCACAGTATGGTTCTACAGGCAAACAGTTCGGCGTCTCGAAAGCTCGTTGGCCCGTCAAGTCTGCCGAGTTCCTGCTTGGTCTCCTCCGCAACGCCGAAGCCAACGCCGATACTAAGGGCCTCGACACCGGTAACCTAATCGTTAAGCATATCCAAGTGAACCAGGCACCGAAACAGCGGAGACGCACATACCGTGCTCATGGTCGCGTATGTCACCACCATGAATCTGTATAAGGCAGTTTGTGCATGGCTGATCGGAAGCGAACTAGATCAACCCATACATGTCGAATCCTTGCCACATCGAACTCATTCTGACCGAGGGAGAGGAAGTTGTGCAGAAGTCACCACAGGTGGTTGAGCGCGATGCCCGGTTGAACTCGAGGCAACGCGGCGTTCGTACGAGGAGAGCTATCACTGCGTCTTAGGGCTGGATGGGATCCCAGCAGTTGTGCGGCGATCGTGTATGTTTGCTATGTCGGATGAGCATTAGATGGTCAACGGTCTACAATGCCAACATCAGATTGCAGGTAGTAGCCCTTGAAGGACGTTAAGATGCTGTGACCGGATAAACCACCCTTGCGGGTGGCCACCGTGATTATGGGATGAGATTGAGGTGAATTGGCGCTACTCCTAGTCAGCCTCTGAGATAACGACGTACTGTACTCAACGCGAAGCTACTACCTCGAATTTATAACATCCAGCATCTAATGCACCACGTTAAGTCAAGGCCTAGCCCCACGTTGCATTCAAATTGTGCTATATGAGCTTGGAGTACTCCTTGAGACCTTTGTAAATTCTATGATTGTTGCCATTGCCTAGCTTACACACGTATTCAAAGAAAAGAGAAAGTCTATGAGAGGGCGAAGAAACGCTGGCTACTAGGTGTGGCTTTCAACAGAGCTCCGCTGAAGATACCAATTTCGAAGTCATCAGAGTGCTACGCCTGCCTCGAATCGCTATCCGTTAGATCCGTAACGCTTCCTTTGAACTCTGCTTGAATGCCAAAGCAGTGTCCACCGGAGGAAGATGGGTAAGAACGAATGACTTTGGCTGTGTTGTGGAGCTCGCAGCGTCTGCAAGAAGCACCATTTAAGGATATGAGTTGATTACAGAGATTTGGAATAGCGACATCATAAAGAAAGAACATTATTAGAGGAAAGCATTGACTACATATCGTTACAAATTCTAATGGCGGCTATACCCCCAGGAAAACGTGGATTTATCTGCCGCTGTGGTGTGCAAGAGTATTCGAAAGAAAACACGTCATCTAGCTATCATTCGGTAACATTAGATCACAGCTTTGCCCGAAGTGTTCGTAGAGACGCACCCAGAGATGTAATGACTAGTAAGACAAACAGCTCGCCACTGAGTCGAACGCATGAATGCGTCCTGGTGCGGTCGCCTTGCAAGTTCCGGTATTGTACGAATACGGAAAGGGCCATGTTGCGTCGTCGGAGTGGGTGGAAGTTAGACTCATGCCCCTTCACGATAGGCCGATAACACATCACAGTCCTTCCCAAGGATCTTGAACACGCTCGACAAAGCCAGTGAAGCGGCCGGTTCCACCAACTGGCTGTCCATCCTCAAGATTATGGAACCTCCTGAGGTCGGAACCCCAGCCCTCACGCATATTCCAGGCTTGGCGCATGGTTTCCATCTCGCTAGCCTTGATATGTGGCACAATTTGACCGAGCCTATTATCAGGCGTCTGCATCATGTATGGTTCGAGACCGATTTTACGGCTTTTCAGGGCTGGTGGCATCTCGTAAGCGATGGCAGATTGTAGAACAAACTGATCATAGCCTTCGATGGTCCCAAGGCGAGCGTAACCGCATGACTGAAACTCGATCCGCTTCAAGGACACCTTCGGTCGTGAGCCGGAAGACTTGGGCTTGAGCCTGTGAGCGTCCCGCATTTGAGCCAATCGCAGACCAGGTGTAATGCTCTCGATAACATCAGGCCAGGACCCAGAACGATGACCTTGGAACAACCATTCCCAATCCATATCAGTATTTGAAGGAAGGAAGGGGTGAAAAACAGGAACGGTTGGAGGCTGCGATGCTCGGGGAGCCGTGAGGGAGACAGAATCCAGTTTCAAGCCAAGCAAAGTTTTCTGGTGCCGTTTCACAAAGCGACTCAGTTGATCTGGATAGAACCAACAATTGCTTATTGTGAGCTGTCTCACATATGGTAAATGAACCATTGTTTGTCCACCCAGTGGTGCGAGGCAGATGTTTTGATTCCTTGCATACAGGCCAGTTGCGTGCTCTCCACCACCAAGCCACCCCAAGCCGAGGTTCCGGACTGACTTCAGGTGGGAGATGAAATCTTGGAGGAAGGCTCCAAGCGCCGTTGAAGCGGCGGTGGGGTAGATTGCAGGTGTAGCTACAAAGCTCCCGTTTTCCTTTGCGACATCTCGCCAGTCAGGACTTATGTTGAGGACCAAGGTACGCAGGTTAGGCAGGGATCGCCACAAGTCGTGTCGCCGTAGCGAGGAAATATGTCTGCTAGACAATGCTGCGATGTTCAAAGTGTGGACAGCTGCGGAGATATTCTTGTTATCGATAACAGCCAGAGTATAAGAGGCGAGAAAAGCTCGCTGCGCCCATTCAGTCTCTAGGAGCAGCTCCTTCTGCGCGGGGCTCAAAGCCTTTGGGATTATGAGTGATTCTTCAGAAGCGTCAGAATTATCAGTGGCACAGGTGTTCGTAGAGCATATCAGTGGAAGCTCTACACCACCGAAGAACAGGGGAGGTGCCTCCTGCTTGACATTGATTTCTGGATGGCTTGAGCCTGGTGCGAAAGTCCAATCTTGATTGTCCAGATTCTCGTCCTCGTTTTCATCGCCTTCTGTATTCGTATCCTCATCCTCTGCCTCGCCATCTGCCGCCTGGCCTTCCACATCCGACTCCATCTCCTGAAATGCTGCTGCATATAATATGTTTTCATACTGCAGGGCAGATTCCCGATCCAGACGGCCATGCTGCCTCAGATGTGCGTTACCATTTGCTGTCAAGTCACGGTTATTCGATATGTTGTCAAGCGTACGGTTCTTTTGAGCTGTGGGGGGGTTCGAATTCATGGCTGGTCTAATAGCAGCCTTGGATGAAGGGAACGAGGTGTGCCTGAGGAAATCTACCTGCTTTGAAAGAACCGCCCGCCGACTGCTCTGTCCACACAGAATTTCCCAGGTCTTGGCTTGTTGCCGACGTCTTGCATCTACAATTGAGCTTTTGCTCCCAAAAACCCTCCCTTTATCGTTGAATATTCTTGCTCGGTCCGAGATGTCGGGTCCACAGAGCCAGCCTAGCCCACTGTCCATGGACAGAGCGAGCTCTGTCACCTGCGTCAAATTGGAGAAAGCTGCAGTCATTGACCGTGATTCGTCTGCGGTCTTTTCCAGACCAGCACAAACCTTGTACCGCTGATATTTCTGGTAAGGCCATCGGTATTCACCCCAGAATGCCTGGTGGGTTTCTTGCGTTGACTTTTCGGGAGGGTTAGATAACATTTCTGGTGGGGACACGTCAGCTAAGATCTGAGAACACTACAACTGATGCTTGTGTATTGAAATAATTCGCAATTGCTGTCAGAAGCGCACTGATGTCATGATCGCCAGTCTCACACCAGATAAAATAGGTAGGCTTAGTCTTTCTGGTGACAGGGCAAGCTTACCTTCGTCAACTTCGAAGCTCATGCCAAACCGAGTGATATGACGTCCCCAGCCTTTGAAGACTCTCATCCCATCATGACCGTTCCCATCCTCGGCCTCGGTCCAGTAAATATCGTGAAGTGTATCATCGAATCGAGCCTTGGCTTTTCCTTTGACGTTTTGGTGCACGTTTATCGGACGAGATACCTCGAGTAAGCCGTATAATTCTCGGCGGAAGGGTACGACGACCGTTCGAAAAAGCGCGGAAGACACTTTCCGTTCAAATTCCTGATCGAAACAAATCGCATGGTGAGCATAGTCACTGATCTGGCAATGCATACAAACAGGTACAAAGATTCACTGACCTGGTTCACAAGACGCATGTTCTGCACACTCTCGCGTGGAAGGAATTGAGTAACGCAGGCAAATATCTCAATGGGAATCGTGTCCTTTGGCCAGCCATGTCCATCAGGGCCAATATATGGGAGACTCTCACCGTGTCCTGGTGCACTCCAAGGCTCAGTCTGAGATTCACTGGCCTCTTCGACTGAGCGGTCACCGCGAAATCGCTTTGCAGAGATTTTATTGCCCATCCCGATGAATTGGGCTTTGTTGTGCGCCGAGGAATGGAGAGGATGAAGCACTGGCAGATTAATATCTGCGAAAAGCCCACTGCTTAAGCCAACTTCGAGCGAATGTCCCTGCGGATACGGGTCTGGTCCAGATTCAGAAAGCTTGGTAGTGTTATGTTGTGTGCTGCTATAAGAAAAGGTACCGGAGCAAGTACAAGGGTTAGTGGTACAAGTATATTGATCGGTAGAAGCTTTCAGGAACGGTCCAGGAATTGTCAATGTCTTTTGAGTGTCTGTCTCAGTTACGTGTTAACAAGCTGGACCCAGATAGGTCAAGCTTATCCAGACCTAAATATTCACTTTGCCGTACAACAACACCATCTGATAGAAGCGCCCAATGAGAGAAAGACAACGGCACGGTAGCAGACTGAGCTCCCTTGTGTGACAATCGAGCGAGTGTGTCTGTGTCGGAACAATCACTGTGATTTGGCGGAAGGGAAGAAGGAGTTTTCCATAAAGGCTCAGTAGAGTTTTTGAGACGGTCCTGTGCTCGATGCTGCAGTCCCTTAGACGGTGGAGCCAGATTGTCTACATAAATAAGACCAGACTGACTCCACCGCGGACCGTACCTATCCGCAGGATGGAGAATAGAACCTTTGCCATAAGCAGAAGTTGGGCTCTGAGCGATTGCACCGAACATTTGCTGCAGCTCTTCTCTAAAATTCTGCCCTTTCTTTCCCACGCCCCTGGAAACTTTGTCCTACACCTCTTGCACTGTTCTCAGAAACAGGAATCCTCCACCGTCGAAGCACTTTCAGAAAAGGGTCCCAAGAGTGTACAGGGTTCACTTGATCAATAGGCGCATAAGCCTTCCGGTTATTCCGCGCAATATCTATTGCCGCAGTTCACCTCACTCATAGCAAGAGAGAACAAAGATGGGCACAGAGCGCACTGTTTCATCGAACCAAGAGTGATCAATTCCCACCTTTTAATACTACGGTTAACCTACGTCGTCATTTCAATATGTTACGCAATATCCTTTCTCCGTCGGCGGGAGTGCCCACCGCACAGACCAGCTTCTAATCTAGGTCCACGCGAACGCTACCTTATCCCTTAAGTAAAAACATTCATATACCTTCAGAACAGGACGATGAGTTTGCTTCGCCGCCCACATGTACCAGCTTTTCACTGCCATGGAACTTTTCTCTTACACAGCTAAGTATCCAGCAAGGCCCGTACTATCTTGCATCACACCAAAGGGATTATTAGACTTGATATTTCTCTGTCCAAGCCAGTAAAAAGGCTTCTCTCGAAGCAGGCATCATCATCGCGATTTCACTGTCATGATGGATCCAGGTGATGGCAAAGGTCATGGAAGGGTGCAATATTTCACGCTTCATGCAGCTACCCTGAAAATCTCTCTTTCACTTGTGATACCGAGTTCACCGGGAGTATGAGAAAATCTGGGTTATCAAGAAAACATTCTTGCGCTGCCGATGCCGCAAAAACACCCTGTGAACGACCATTCAGTAATTGGAATTTCTAGGAGTGATTTCAGGGTGGCTGGGCGAGAAGACTCTAAAGATGAGGGCCCAAATAGGTGCACGATTAAGTTAATTCAGCTTTTCGAGGAGTCTCCTTGAATTACAGTTGAACGGGGAGTTGATACCCTGCTGCTTGTCTTCTTGCGCAAGGTTGACTTCAGAGAACTTGGTCGACCAAACTCTGGATGAGCACCAAGCACTTGCATTGCGTTCCTTTAAGTGACTGTACCATCTCACCGAGATATATGGGTTCCACCAAATTTCATTCACCATGCCAGTAAGACTAATGACACTTTCTTCATTCAATGTTCGCAGTTGCTCTTCTCATTAGTGATCATGCCTTACAGTAGACTTATGACTCTACCTTCCCCACCGATTCGTGGAATACTCTCGTCTTGTCATCTTGGAGTCTAGTTGAAACAAGATATCCCTAAGTTGTCAATAACTCACGCTGTTGATTGATATACAGCTGAGACCAGATATATACGATACTTGGAGCATGGAGAACATGAATGTCATGGCCGATATGGCACGAAACAAAGAGACACCTACTCATACAAGATCCGCCCTGAATGACTCTTCTGACAGTATTTCCATACACTACTCTCCCGCTGAGGACCTTTACTGGAGCCAGAATATCGTCAGTGATGAAGGAGACACAGAGAAAGGAGATCAGGGGAGTGAGGGTGGCCTGTGGGCACCGCTTTTACTCGATGGCCTCACTTCCGGAAGCAACGGAAAAGGACCGGACAGTGATGGTTTTGGTTACCGTCGGCCGAAGCTACCAAACCTCGATGCTATGGTGGTGAACACACAGGCGGAGATCTCGGTGGAGGAGAGGTGGAAAAGGTTAAGGATATTCGTTGAACCAGCACGCATAGATACAGGCATCTTGCGCAAGTTCCAGGATCCGTACATGGACAGGGATGTCATGGATTGTAGACTTGCAGACGATCCTGATGAAGAATACAAGCGCGAAAATGGTCCTCTGACGTCCAACTCCGCCCGGGACTTTCTCCTCGAGAATTCGCAAGCCATCTCGCAACTTCTCAAACACCAAAATACCAGACACAAGAACTGTACATACCTACCTCACAACACTCATCCCTACAGCTGGCTAAGTAGCCTCATCCGTACCCTGCCTCACAATTCGCCAACCTATCCCTCCCCTCCACCGCCACCCTCTGGACTCCCAAGCCTCCTGGACGATCCTATGCTCACAAGCCTTTGGGTCCGCAACAAATTGCAAAGCCGTTGGAGCACCAAATACCGCCACACCTTAGCCGCCGAACTGGGTGCCCTCAAAGTCTTAGCACACCAAGCTGATATGACCGGCAATGACAAGACGCGGATCGTGGCCTCGGGCCAACGGAGATTGCATCGGAAAGTGTTCGATGAGTGCGTTCAGGAGGTGTTGACGGAGATCGGCACTTCGCTGCAATACTGGTTGCGTGGGCCCCTGGCGGATATAGATCGCACTGCCGCGCTGTGGAAAGCTCAGCGGTGTCTGCTGCTCAACGAACACTGCACGTTGTCCGAAGCGTTTGACGCGTTCGCGCAACGGCAGGATGAACTCTGCTCACATGTCGACGACGTGCTGTCAGACCTCGACGACCGGCTCGACGTCGTCTCCTCGCTGCTCTCGGCGGCGGAAGAAGCGATGCGCAAGAGGCGTACACGCTACAACCGGCTGTGCGCGGAGGACGTCAAGGATCCGTTGGCGAGGAAACGGGAAATGGAGAGGAGGTTGCAGAGGCCGGAGGCGTTGGTGTATTTACTGAAGAGTTGGGAGGATGTTTTCACGGTAGAGCAGGTGGCGTGGGCGATTGTGGAAAGGCTTGAGGATGGGGAGGGGGTATTGGCGTTGATTGGAAGGATGGGAACCGAGTGTGTGAGCCTCGCCGAGGAGATTGTGCTGATTGAGTGAGAGGGTTGGAGTTGGTGATTTGGTCACGTTCACTTTGGCGTTGGAGGAGAGACTGGTCAGGGGGGGGCTCGAGCATCTGAGGTGTGTGCTCTTCAGGGCGTTGGTGGGTTAATGACCATGCCAATAGATAAGTATCTCTAACGATCGCGAAGAGAAGGCAAGGGGCACATCCTTTGTAGTACATATCTACCTATTTACCAACTTTGCTCATCACACATGGCTTGAGAAACAACGTGACATCATTACCTCCAACCTGATTCTGGCGACGGATGCAGCAGCGGATACAAATGTTGAATCACGTATGCGAAAAAAGGATTGTTTGGTTCTTGCCCGGAACGGCCAGACGGAATGGGTGCATCCATGCAGTAGCTCAGTTTTGTTGTTCGATGAGTGCAAAAGAAAGAGCCAGTTTAAACAATCGTTGGGTGATGCTTCATTCGCCACATCCACATTTGCCTCATATCTCAGGTAAAGAAGTCTGTAATTGTATTCCAAGTTTACACCAATCGCTATGCAGTATCCTGAGGGCAGAACAAATCTATCTACAGCGGCCACGCTCAGGTCCAGATAACATGTCCTTAACAACTCGAATTACCACACCGGTCCGATTGACGCCTTACGACCGAAAAGATGTTACCACATCCTTGGCTCACCAGGTGAACGACTCTTCAACGAAATCAATGCTCCCCACATGGAGTCTCTGCCGAACAGCGTCCCTGACACTGTCGGCGAAAGCCCCAGGCCCGCATACGGTGACGGCCATGGCACCGACTCGGTCGTGCAGCTCCTTGTCGATGATGACTTGCGGGTTTGCCCGACCGGGGAACATCTGTACCGTTGCGCTCGGGCTGACGACTTCGCGCGGGCTCCGCGGCTTCGTGACGAAGAGCAAGATCTTGACCAGTTCCCTTCGTCCTGGCATGGCAAGGATTTGATCCATCCACGGACGGACCCATTCCAGATGTTCCGTGGTCCGGACGGACCATACCAAC
>QQTW01002933.1_pt1 | contig 12514 bp, 13 predicted proteins | sample 1904831 | NCBI WGS metagenome assembly QQTW01 (sample SAMN09435610, study PRJNA476489) | Subsurface metagenome, whole genome shotgun sequencing project. | reverse complement strand
AGATGACTTGGTGGGGGAGCACAATTGAAATTAATTAATTATGCCAAGAGTAGCCCAATTTTCGAATATGCTAAATTTGAGCCATGTAGACGAAAGACCCATTTGCCGTCGTGGACTTGGGCAGGCTGGGACAGCACGGGTACCCCACGGGCACCTCGACTTGATTCGTTTGCTAAAGCTTCAGCGTGCTATAGCCGGAGGTTAAGGGCGAAGGACGACGCTGCGTCCTCTGACGTTACTTTCCCTTGGTCCCAACGGCATGCGCTTTTAGAGTTGAGACTGGACCTTCAATGACCCTGCGCTTCCTGCTCTGCGCTTCCTGCTCTGCCCTCTTTCTCATGCACAACGAGTGGTGCGATGTTCCCGAGGTCGGCTTTGATTCTTGCCGCGTTCCGCCGCCTCACACTAGTACTTTCACTAGTACTTGGTTTCGTGGTTGTCTCCAATGGATCAGCGTCCATCGCAAGAACGTAGGCTTGAGGAGGGGAATGCTCTGGTCTTGTGCCACCGGTTGCGTTGCGTCGCTTGACTACTTGTGAGCTTTGTGAGTGTTGGACTTGGGCTGCCTGAATCGATGAATCGGGAAACGTGGTGCGACTTAAGCCTTCGTGCGCTTGACTGTCCAGCAAGCCATGAGAACGGGCACGCGTAATCTCATGATGGTTGTACTTATTCGCGGCCAACAGATGTTGTAGGGTATTCAAAAAATATATACATGATAGCAGGTGGCCTCGACATTGTTGACCCTTGCTCTCGATGAAAACCACGGGAGAATTTTACGCAGGCGCTAAACCTTATCATCATGCTCGACCATCTGTGTCCAGCCGGTGGTCATGCGGATGCCTTCCTGCCCGGACATGACGATCGCCTCCTCAGACTCGTTTTCCCCATGCGTGATATCCGCCGTCGCCTTTGACTTGGACCCGCCCTTGTTCTGCCACGAGCCGTATGAATTGGGCTCGGACTTCCTCGTCTTGACTAATTTCTCGCGGGCGGCAGCGATCAGAGGGGCATAGGTAGGGATGCAGGACACCAACACCTGTGATCGATCACCTGTTAGCAGGTCGTGGCAAGTTACGACGGAGGTCTGCAACGCGTGCGGCGTCCTTACCCCAATGTTAATCTCTATGGTCGACCAAGATATGACGGAGGAGCTGTCGTTTATGGCCACGAGCTTCTTGATGGTGAAGATGCGGAAAAACTGCGTCAAAGTGATGAAGAGGCCAAGTGCCACCATTGCCGCCAGGCCGAACTGTCACTCAGTCGTCAGGGTCTGACCATGGAACAACTGAGCTTGAAACCGACCTTCTTCCGCTTGGGCAGCTGCAGTTTCACTATGATGGGCAGCGGGAGCACGATGATTATAATGTCGAAGGCGATGCTAGTACCTGCGAGAGCTACACGTTCACCGTCAGTCATACCTGGTCAGGCGATCGAAGCTCTGGATCACTCACCGAAAGCACTTGCCAGATCCGGGGCACATAGCTTCGTGGGATCTGCCGCCCAGTAGCTGCTGATCTATAGGACGAGTCAGCCACGACCGTTCCGCTGTGTCCCTGACGGTGGACGTACCGGTTGACAGCCAAAGGTAAGGAGGCAGGTCAGAATGATGTGATTAATGACGACCGCGGCCGTCACGCCGTAGATGATGAGGCGGAACGTCCGGACGAAGCCCCCAATGCGGTGATAGCATGCCAACAGCGACAGCTTGAATCCGAGGAGCGCGACCGTGTAGGTCAAGCCGCTCGCAAATTGGACCTGCCTTGGCGTGAGTCTCGTCCCGCCCGTTATTCCGACCCTTTTCGTGCGGAGTCGGTCTCACCTTCAGGAAGGGCGACAGATTCTCCATCGGGAACGCGCGCGGCTCCAGTGCCTGGCCCCATCGCGTCTGGTAGATTGAGAGGCCGGAATGCGCGATGCAGAGGACCTGTTAGACGAGGCGGGGTTAGGCTCTTCCTCGATGCAAGTTCAGGAACGAGGCGCATACCAGACTGCTTAAGGTGGCATAGTCGTCGTACTGCAGGCCATTCCTCTGCTTTCCCAGACGCACGTAGGCGCGCAGGGCGAAGGACAGGGTTGAGATGACGGCGAAGGTGACGGCGATAGCGATGAGGGACTCGGCGTTGGTGGACACGTTAGAATCGCTCAGATTGTAAACCCAACCGACGGTGTAGGACGGCATGTTGTCCGATCAAGGGCGCAACGACTGCAATCGAATCCGTCGAGCAGTCTTGAGAACCTTGGAACAACTGCGTCTGCGCATTGGGCCCTCGTCGCTCTTTAACCGCGCCCTTGAGAATGCGGCGCAGAGCATTATTGTGGAGGAGAGGGGAACGTCGCTAGCGAGGGGAGAACAGGTCGATGGCGGTCCAGGGCTTGCAGCAGCGACCTTGGAAGTGGAACAGAGCAGAGCATGGCCAGCCAGTGCATCTGGCCATGCCCTGAAGCGCATTAGCGGGCCATGCTGGTGATGGCGCTTTCGAAAGCTCTGTCTTTTTCCGCCAACGAGGTCGAGTTGCCACGGAGGGAGGTGTCGCCGAACGCCTACGCGAGCGCTGAGGCGTCAAACTCTACGCATGTCGACTTGACTCGTGGGCCGCACACACGTGCAGGAAACGCCACTATTGGTAAGAGACTGTGCATGAATCCATTTGCCGACGACTCGACGAGATATCTCTGTGGGACGGAGTCGCCGAAACCCCTTTCCCCACACGAGCAAGACGGGAGCTAGTATTCCCACGGGTTGGCTGCATCTCAACGCTTTGCACTAGATAGGCGCCTCCGGTCCAGAATCATCGACTGACGCACCACGGAGGTATGTAGACGGAGTAGTGTGTTCGGCATCCGTTGATCGAAGCAGTGCGAAGTCTCAGAACAGGAGCTAGTAAGGAGAGGTCGAACAAAGAACCAGGGACGAGCTGTCAGGTACGGCGTCTTTCATGCTTCGCTCCGTTGGCTTCCTACGGATGCGATCCTGCTTCCTGCAGATGTCATCCATCCATCCGGTCCCAAAGCAGACAAGGTCCAAGCCTCCGACTCTGCAGCCCTGCAGGTACTGACTCTACCGAAGAAAACCTCACCCACCTGCCGCCTCCTCATGCCGCTATCGCTCCTCTATCCCACAGCTCAGGTGTGTCGCTCTCCTGCTCCCATTGACCGGCGCTTCGATATTCACTCGATTTTTGAGTTCAGTCGCACCAAGTCATGCAAAAGGGGGTTAAGGGATATAATCATGAAGTGGAATGTAACGCTGCAGTCTCGAGTGTCTCGCTCTACGATCGGTTGCCGTGGCGCTCTGACGTCGAAAAGAGCTCTCCACATACGAAGTCCCCTCGGCGCGGGTCTCTGCGGTCAAGTCGTTGCTGATATGACGCCGCGACTCTACCGGTGCCAACGATCGAGCTGCTTATAAGCAGCAAAGCATACTCTGTCCTTGGCGGTTGCGATCTTGAGTTATTTTGCGTCCATGTTACTACAAGCTAGTTGTTAAGTGACGTTCTCACTCGATTATGATATTTCTAAATTTTAAAAATTTTAGTCACGTGTTTCGCTTTTTATCCTATGACCTGATTACCTCAGGTGCTTAGACCACTAGGCCTACTCTATAGAAGGACTAGTATCTCTATTAATAATATACTATCCCTCTTTAAAAAGTGCTAAAGCTATCTATTTAAATAGTCTAAAGCACTACTAGTAGTCCTTTTTATCATAGAACTTTAACTTAATATTATTATATCTACTATGAAGCTTTTTAAAGGGTCATTACTATATTAGATACGAGAATTTTTGGCCACCTTGGAATCCAAGGTGGGAATCGAAATCCGGGTAAATTAATAGATTAAGGCCGCTGATATTCGTACACCCCCCTATTTATTAGGCGTACTCCGTACACCCCCTAATCTTAGCAAGCGGTAAATGTACTCACCTGGCCATTTAATGTACAAAACTTCCACGCCTAGGTGTTCAACAACAGCTCTGCCTAAGGCTGCGCACAATATTAACGATATAAACGTTAAGATTTAACACGTTACGCGTGACCGTTAAGTACAGCTCGGCGTCGCTAAAGAATTAAAATCATTAACTAACCTATCGCTCCTATCTAATAACCTTGGAAAGCTGGTTACGGAGGGCGTGAAAACTCGGGGTATATACCTAGGTATCATTCTTAAGGTGCGTCGGAGTCACCGTCCGCTTAAAGTAGTTTAGTTATAGGCAGAAGGGGCAGAAAGGGGGGGAGGGGGTGTACGCCTAACAAATAGGGGGGTGTACGAATATCAGCCGCCTAGATTAAATTTCTACCGCTCCGGACAGGGCCTCTGGCCCGCCCTCGCTGTCTAATATCGATTTGAAATCAGTTCAAAATCGATTTAAAAATCCTACTAAAAAGCTCTCCTAAAAGCTTACGCGTCTAGCCTGGGAGCATTTGAATCTATTAGTATATCGTTTAAATTAACATAACGAATCAACCGGCGAATTAAACCTGGGAATCAATATCCAGCCTGCGTATCCAGCCTGCGTATCCAGCCTGCGTATCCAGCCTGCGTATCGAGGCTGTGAACTAAAGCTGTGAATCGAGCCTGCAAGCATTTGAATCTATGCATTTCGTTCGAATTAACCTGCGAATAAACGGGGGAATTAAGCCTACGAATTAACCAGGGGAATCGAACTAGGGGAATCGAATCTGCGAGCATTTGAATATCTATTAGCGTTTCGTTCGAATTAACCTACGAATTAACCGGGGGAATCGAACCTGCGAGCATTCAAGTCCATTAGCATTTCATTCAAATCAACCTGCGAATTAAGCGGGGAAATCGAACATGTAAGCATTTAAATCTATTAGCGTTTCGTTTAAATCAACCTGCGAATCAACCTGCGAATCAACCTACGAATTAACCTGCGAATTAACCTACGAATCAACCTACGAATCAACCTGCGAATCAGCCTACGAATCAACCTACGAATCAACCTACGAATCAACCTACGAATCAACCTACGTATTAGCATTTCGATTCCAATCAACCTGCGAACCAAGGGGGGGGGGATTAAACCTACGAATTAACCTATGAATTAACCTGCGGTATTCAAATGCTAGGGATATTCAAATGCTAGGGATATTCGAATACTGGGGATATTCGAATACTTGGGATATCGAATGCTGGGGAGAATATTTTAATGGGGTCTACACGGGCCGTAAAACGGATCATGTGAGGTAACTTCTTTCGAATCTAATTGGATTAGTGTCGGAAAGTATTTCAGTATAATAAAGATAAACACCATCATCTAGATAGATTGAGGTAGTTCGCATGCAATAAGTTACTCGTATACTGCTCCCCAGTCCTCAGCGGGCAATCGCACCAACAAGCTAAACTTAAACTAGACGCAACTTTGAGGAGCATACCAGATGCTCCATTGCCAACACGCTAGGACTTCTTTACCAGTACGATTACGGAGCATCTTACTGACCCTTCGATCCAAGATGATGTCAAGTCTTTACTAGTGCCCTGAACGGCTCTTGCAATTATCATTCCGGGATATGCAGTTTTGGTGTACGCTTTTTAGCACGTGCTGAGGGCCGGATCGTCGAATCATTTGTTCTTCTTGGCTTCAAGCAAGTCCTCCCCAAAGTCGTCCTGCCGGAGCGGCCCATCCTCGAACTCGGAGTAGGGCGAGCGCTTGAAAGTAAAGCGTAGACGCGCGACTGGTAACATGTGTGCCACGACACTCGTCTCCATCCGAACCACGGCCTCGCGACAGAAGGTCTGAGTGGACGATTTGTAGGAGCAGAGTACGGCTCGCTGCATGCCTCCCTCTCTTCCGCACACAAGGACGGCGACTGGCGGACGATCGGCCAAGAACATCATGACGGTCATGGTGAGGGTATCGACTAAAGTGAAAACCCGCCGGTTGTCCCTTTCATTCTGGTCGCTGTACAGTTCACCTATAAGTCGCAATGTCTCCGGGTCCGTGGTAGGATCCAAGCCGATACACTCATCGTGGTCACCCGGCTTGTGGCGTGATAGGGTACTGCCAAAAGGACTCCAGGTCAGACGTTGCATGCTTGCTCCGAATATGTGCATCTCGATGGTCTCGATGTCCATATAACCTTCGAAGCCGAAAAAGCGAGGCTGAGTGGCCCATAGCTTGCCGGTGAAGAGCACCCGAACTAGATAAGGTGAGAAACCAGCAATCCCGAGCGAAGTCAGAAGGATTGTGATGCCCACGCCAAGAAAGTCTGATCTCCCTTTGTAGGTGGCTCCAACTCCAAAGAGAAAAAGGCCCCCTATCAGAACAAGCGGGTTGATGCGCAACGCTAAGCGGGCTGCGGATCTCTTCGTTGACTCCTTCTTGGTGTACGCTATTCTCTGAAATTTTTTCCAGCGGATGGTTCCACCCAGAACTCCGTCGATGATCACGCTATCATCTTGCCCGATGCCGGCCACTTGACAGGTTGGATAGATGTCCCAGAGCTTCACGCCCCAGTAGTCAGAAGTATCGTACCAGTCTTGATATGGATCCCGTGGCATAACGCAAACCAGACGTTCCAGTAGCAGGTTACTATCATTAGCAAGGGACAAGCGTGCGAAGGCCTGAAAAGCTGAGTCTGTCCGGACAATCTGAGGGCGGCGCCGCAACAGTCCCATCAAGACGTATGCCATGTCACCGGGGAGTTTGACCTCCTTGTGATCACGTTTGCTCAAGCACTGCAACGCGATGGTGACGAGCTCAAGCGGGCTGAGAATGAGGTTATTCTCAAAATGATCCATGAGTTGTCGGCTGATGGCGGCGTCCTTCCATACCTGGACCGCAAGGCTCCGTTTCTCAATTAGCGTAGGCCCTTTCCTGTCCCGAACATACACTGCAATCGCTTTGCCTTTCGGACTAAGAAGTGCTTCCGGAAGGGTCCACATGCGCTCACCCCAACCAAGGAGCATGTTTTTTGGATGAACGACTTGGCCACGGCTACCGGGAGGAGGAGCAACAGCGATTGCTACGCAAGCAGCACCTCGTACAATGTCGCTCATGCGGTAGACCTCGTCGACTATCCCGTCCTCGTCGGCTGGGCCGCGACATTTTGACGAAATCCAGAATGCGGAAAGTCCAGCAGCCTGGGTTGCGTCTTGTGCGAATTGGAGAAGTTCCGGATCGTCCGAGTTGTCAGGTAAGCGCCACTGCTTCGTGGCATATGCCACAAAGAGGTAATCTGGATGACTCGACATACCTTTAAGCTTCATCCAGGCATCTACAGGATAGACGACCCAGCTCGGCCTGTCAACCCTTGGAAGATCTGGAAGTATGACTCCTCCGGCAGGATCATGCCAGAAACATAAAGTTTTCGGTCGGAGGGTCCGATTATGTGCTGGATTGAAGTGCTGTTTCATTTCTTGATGCTGATCCTCCTCAAGCGGAAAACCGGTACTTTCGTTTGTCTTGCCGAGCTGCGAGTCTTCCGCCGCTGCCATATTACCAGGCATAGCCCTGTTACTATCTGGCCTCGTTTCAAGATTATTCGTCGGATACTCGCAATAGCGCCAGTCCCTGTAAGGAATTGAGTCATAAGATCTCACGTCTCCTTCCCCAACACCTTCGCTCGAAAAGGGGAGCTGTAGCATGTCAATGGGTGGTGTCCGTCATAGAAGAGGATTGGCGTACCATAACCATAAGCGCCAAGCACGACAGAGTCCACTTGGCCCCTAGAACGGCCCAACCAAGAAAGCCCCATCCCTGGGTATATGCAACTTGATCAAGAGTCCAGTTGGCCAATCTGACAAGACGTGGACTGACGTTTCTGATGGGCCGCCTTCTCCAGGTGGAAGCGGGCGGGTGACTGAGGATGATATCAGTGGCCTGGACGAACAGCGGCCTCAGCCGACCATCCGCAGTGTCGATGTAACTATTTTCCTCATGGTAATAGTATGCAACTCGCTGTAGAATGTCCTTGTGCCATCGGGGAGACCTCTCCCGCGAGTTGTGGGCGGGGCGGATATAGAATTTCATGCCCCCAGGTGCAGGGAGCAACGGGTTCTGGCAGCCCCGCTGGCAGACTCGCCTGGTTTTAAGCTAGCGGGTGATATCAGTTCATTGCGGCATAGACGGGTAAAGAAGAGCGAACATCTACACCTAGGATCCTGGTCTTATCACCGAGCTCTGGGTCACGGGGTAAGCCTGGATGGCGGTCCTAGTGAAGCATTACTATCTAACGACGAGATACGTAGTCAGTGAAATCTACCGAATGAGATCCTTCGAAGCCTGGCTGGTCACCCCAACGGCTCTGCGACCCCGGAGCATGCGTCACAGTGCGGTTGTAATCCCGCCTGGATGAGTTGTTAGCATGGAATATGAACGTAAGAGCGAATGCCACAAACATTTCTCCGTTGTCCGGCAACAGCGCTGCTGGTTTAAACGTCTCAGCGCCCCCATGATTGTCCATGTGAGATTTGTGCTGATGCAAACCCATTGTGTCCTGACTTCCTTGACCTCTACTTGAAGCCCGCGTTCCAGCCAGGGAAGGTGGCTGTCCCATTGCTCTAGGATCCGTGGAATCCCAGCTCGGACGAGCAGTTCCTGGCCCAAAGCTAGTCGGATGAGCATCAATATGCTGATACTCTCGCGCACCGTGTGCGCTCGGCTGGCGGGGATTCTGTGCCGGCAGAGTCGACATTTGATATGCAGCATGCGCCTCTTGGTTTGCCGCATAAGCGGTTTGAGGGGCTGAACGTGACTGTGGGCTGACTTGACCATGCGTGTCCCACTGTTGCAGTCAGACAGCGTACATAGTCCTCTGTGCAGTCTTCGTACGTGAGACGTATGGCTAAGGTTTCTGCCAGCCATTGTTGGCTGCAAAACACGTCAGCCAATATGAAGATCGAATTACGTTTGGGAATTTCACCATGTCCGCTCGTCTGGGCGTTGATTGTGATGACATCTTGCCGCACTAAAGACTACTGGCTTTCTTGCTTTCGAATTCGGAGCATGGACCTATGCGGTGATTTATAAATTGATCGAGGGAGGCTTCATTTGCCTCGGGTAGCTTTTCCTAGTAGTTACAAACTCACCGGCACCACCGGTGAAGCAATCTGTTCCAAAGGTATTGGTACTCTCCAAGCCAGCAATGCGCGGCTTGCCGAATCGTCGCCTTGCATTGGTTCACGAGGCAAAGTTGCAAACGCATTACGTGCCAATATCAATACCGGGGGTCACAGACTCACAAGGCTGGCCAACCAGAGTAAACTGCAAGGCGTTTGACGCTGCTTGGCTGCGTACATGTAGTCGGGGAGTGACCAACGCGGTCACCCCTGCAGAAATAGTCATCCCCATGAGGTCGGCGACCTCACCCGTTCGGCGATCTCGTCTAGAGTTGTAGTTGTACGGAGTACTGGTGATAAATACAACCTTGAAACTCGCGACGCTCCCAGCCAGAAAGAGGATTTCGATTGTGGAAGTTCGAATGGCGGCACCTCGGTTTACGGACGACGGCCGCCAACTCAACTTGTGGGCTTCTGGGGCGGCGGCGAGCACCGCAGCTCGAGCCAGCCAAAGTTGCCTCGTTGGCGTTCTAGACTGGCCATCTGGTAATTGTGCGCTGCGAGCAGGCTACGGCCGGTTTGGACGCGTCCTGACAGGATGAGACCCTAGCGCTACGCCAGATCCTTCGCAACCCATTCGACGGTCGAGCGTGGAAAGGCTACTTTTGGAACCGCAGCCGCAGCTCCGTATAATGTTGCGCCCTACCCAACTTGAAGGGACGATGCAGGCGGAACGATGCTGACTCTTTTGCAAGCTTTGCTCCACTGGATGTGCCAACACCGACCACATTGGATGCTGTCGAAACGCTTGTTCGGCATTATCATGTCCCCTCCGCCTTTATCACGGAGAGATTACATGCTGTAACACACTCCTTCGGTGTTCAACGACGAACCGATGGCTGTTACGGTGAGCATCATCTACCAGCAATTGCCATCCTCTACTGCCTACCTAAAGGACACCACCAGGTTCATGGTTTCATTCCCTACTTAAGAATATCAATACCTATGTCGATGCCGATGGACATGCACGGATTGCGGATCCACGTCCTGAACTCTTGAACATGAGCCAGGCCGACGCAACTTGGATTCAGTCTAGCTATTTTCTCTCCTGGGACACAGGAGAGACTACGCCAGCCAGAACGACGCTTGTATGCTTCGGCGCCACGTATGCACTTGAGGAGCGGTTCGCGTATCTGTACGGCCATCCCGCATGGTTAGAGGTGGTCAGAAATCCATTCGACTTGTATGCTATCGTCCTTGAAGAGCTCTACAAGATCCTTGATGATCAGGTGTGGAATCTCTCCGCCATCTTTCGGACCATTGAAAGGGTAAGGCGATGCGTGGTCTGCAATCGTATTGTCAGCAATGTTGCTCAGCGCAATAGGGAATCCTTCGGCAAGCGGAATCGCGGGACCTTGGCAACGAGTTCGATTTTGTAGGCTTGCACAACGTGTCCAAGCACATAGCATTTCTGACCGAGTCGACCAACGCAACATTGCTGGTTGTCGACGACATGCTTGCTCAGCACGCGGCGTTGCAGGTAACATTCGACCAAGAGCGGACGGGCCTGACGGCCGGCACCTTGGTGCAAAGGAGAAGCGTCTTTAAATCTACCAGTCTTCGTCTGGCTAGCCTGGAGAGGAGAATGCAAGGCATCGTGAATCTGGTGAGAGAAGTCAGTATAAGAAAGCCCTTCTCCTGCTGACGACTCAGGCGTTCAACCTCGTGACCCAGCGAGACAGTAGGATAGTGCAAAGGAACAGCGATTCCATGAAGACGATTGCTGCCGTTACCTTGTTCTTCCTCCCCATCTCGACTGTCGCGGTAGGAAATCCCTCGCCGTCATCAAGGATTACTACATCCCAAGGTCGGTGGGAACTGACATGATTAGCAGACCATATGCGGTAGTCAGTTCTTCAATTTTGACTCCGATGGTCCAAACCAAGGCTTTCAAGTCTCTAGGAGATTCTGGATCTTCTGGGCAATAGCGATACCCACTACCGTCGTTGTCATGTGCTCATGGTATTTGTACCACAAATGGACCGTCCACCGGTTCCTTATGAAGACCGTTGGCCGGCGGCTGTAGTTGTTGGTACGAGACCATATTGAGAAAGGGAACTGCCAAACACATGGAATGATAGAATGCATTGAAAACGTTCTCTCATTTAGCATGGCTTGCTCTTGTAGTCACTTCCTCTTTTCCTCAAAAACCAGCCTAATCAAAGGACGTGTTTAATGACGTGCTTCTCCAGCCAGCCATACGCCGGTATCATGGACTCAGTGTTGGTGGTATATCCTCGGTTGTGCCTCAACGCAGGCCGGCTAGAACATGTACGAGGTAACGTTTGTTCGCCTTTGACAATCTCGAATTTATAGCCAACTAGTATGCAGTCTACAGACATACGTTAGGCATGAGGCGTTGAGCTTGCTTCCGAATCGGTCTAAACATCGTAAAGTCCGAGATTGGCCATTGACTTATCTCATTGGGATCGTCTCTTGCGGCTGCTTGAAGTAATTGCCAATCATGTTCGACATACATATGTAGATTGGCTTTCGCAAGATTGGATTTGGGATCTAAACGTACGGAAAGAGGGTACCGATAAGCACTGACTTGTGTCGGAAAAAAATACAAGTTGCACAGTCGAGCAAGGGAGATATCTTAGAAATCAATCGGACAGTGTGAAAATCTCCGCCCTAGGGCAGCTAAGTGCTCACCGGTAGGTCCGAGCCTGCAGATAAAATGGTCGGCGAAACAGAAATGGCACTTCATTGGCAGTCTCCAAAAGTAGAGGAATCCTTGGAGTTACTCTGTATGGATGATAACATTCTATCATTGGCTGCTACATGTAGCATCTAACAGCCTGACAGACTATCCATGCAGTATCTTGCATGAGTCACCTGCAGCTGTCTCACCGGAAAGGTTGCCTTATTCTCGGTGTGAAGGCAAATCTCACGACCTTCTACTCGAAGCGAGCTGCCTATTATTGGAGTGACCGCCGATGCTCCACCCGCCTTGCAAGCCAAAATTTCATATTGAATATCCCTACAGTCAGTGCTCTGGTGTATATCACCGTATATATTGCTGTCTATACCACTCTATGCTGTAATCCTCACTATTTACTACGCTGGCCACGTTCAGGGATAAATATATTATTGCAGCTGATTATTGAACGAGCTTATTAGCCTATAACTAAGATGTAATATAGAGTAAAATATATATAGATAAAAATAACGCTTATCTCGCCGCTAGTAACACCCTATAGCTCTACTATTACTATAATGTTATATCGCTACTTTTATCCTCTAGTAACTCTTATATAAGCTAATTAAGCTCTTTCCTAGCCTACTAAATAGTACTCTTAGTCTATTAAATCTTCTATACCTTTGCCTTCTTAGGCTAATCTTTGTAACTGCTGTACGTGATAGCTGCACGGATGCTAGCGGATGCAACGCATTAAAGGTTTAAAGACTAAACTGAGGAGAGAAGCTAT
>QQTW01002932.1_pt1 | contig 12515 bp, 10 predicted proteins | sample 1904831 | NCBI WGS metagenome assembly QQTW01 (sample SAMN09435610, study PRJNA476489) | Subsurface metagenome, whole genome shotgun sequencing project. | reverse complement strand
CCCCGATAAACTTCGCAGTTCCATACAAACATTATCGGGAGGTATCGCCGAAGCTTGGGGTATGGGTATCGCTGGTGCGATCGTTTTAGTTACTTTATGGTTTGGAACTAAGTTTATTCCCATTCCCCTAGATAAAAACTGGGTATTAATTGGGGAAACAGTAATAGTCGCAACCGTATGCTTGGGGATACTTTGGGTATTGCGATCGCGTTACGTTGACCTACTGGTTAAGAGCGCTGGACGCGGGCAACTCTCCGGTACTGATATTGATTTACGTGCCTTTAAACAGGCTGTTGTCAAAACATTGAAGGAGTCAGGTAGGGAAAACGACAAACGGTCTTGTATCGAATTATTCGTACAAATCGATCCCCAAGGAGCCGCCGAAATATTAGCACCGCAACTACTCAAATTACCACCAATCCTCCAATCATCAAGCTTGGAAGCAATGCTGATTGCTGGTGCAAACCCCCTCTACTTACCCCAAGTTCATCCCCTTCTCCAACTCCCCCAAACCGAAATCACCCCGGAAGTTTTTGCTTTAGCATTACGTTACATTTGGCTAGCAGAAGAAAACCCAAACCTTAGCAAACTCGAACAATTTTTAGAAATCAAACAACATTCTATCATTCGCGCTACGGCCGCCACATTACTCCTGCGTCAGGGAACAACCAAACAAAAGGTAGCGGCAACACGAACCCTCAAAGCGATGCTGACACACTCCCAAGAACAAGAACGCATCAATGCTGTTAAAGCTTTAAGCGGTGCAGTTTATCTACAAACACTGCGCTTGGAAATACCAACTTTATTAAAAGATAAATCGTTGCGAGTCCGCTGTGCAGTGTTAGAAATGATTGCAGCGACCCATCTCGAAGATTATTACTCGGCACTTTTGGCAGGACTCCACTACAAATTAACTCGCACCACTGCCATGCAAGCGCTGATCAAGCTCGAAAACGAAGCTTTACCAATGTTATTGAACTTAGCGACAAATCTTTACAAACCCGAAGTTGTCCGCATGTACGCATGGAGAACAATTAGTCAAGTTCCAACCCTCGAAGCAATAGATGTACTTTGGGAAAACTTAGAAACATCAATTGGCACAAACCGCGACCATATCCTTCGTAGCTTGCTCAAACGTCATCAACAAGAAGGAATTTCTGGTTTAGTGGACAAGTTGCACCTCGCCAAAGTCGAACGATTAATCGATGAAGAATTAAAGTTTTTGAGCGAAGTTTACGCTGGTTATATTGATTTAAAGACACAAGGCGAAGTTTACGCTACCTATTTAGAGTATAAAACTCGTGAGTTCATCGAAGCGAGTTATTTATCAAGCCGTAAAGTTATGGCTATTTGTGAATTATTACAACAAGCATTACTAAATTTAGAAGCAGATGTTAAAGAGCGATTATTACTACTTTTGAAACTACTTTACTCCCAGGAAAATATCCAGGTAGTAAGTTTAAATTTACGGTCAGAATTACCGAAAAATTTAGCAAGAGGTTTAGAAATATTAGAGCATACAGTCACATTACCAAACAAATCAGTATTACTAAATATCTTAGACCGATGCGAACCAAGAGAAAAACTGCAAACACTAGTAGAAGCCAAAATCATTAAATACGAGCAGATGGTTGTAAGCGATCGCATTCGTCAATTACTCACCCTCGAAAAGTCACTTTCCGATTGGTGTTTGGCATGTTGCTTTCATTTTGCAGCTTCTGCACGCATCCGTCTAACCATTCCTCAAATTCTCGATAATTTACGTCATCCCACCAGTTTCGTCCGCGAAGCCGCAATTTCATACCTTAGCATCGCATCACATCGCATCCTCATCGAACTTTTACCCCAACTCCAAAAAGACAAGAGTCCACTTATTGCTTCTCAAGTTAAAGAGTTGATAAAGAGGGTGTAGGCAGAAGGGGAGAAGGGGGGAAGGGGAGAAGGGAATATTCTTTGCTTCCCCCACTCCCCAACTTCCCCACTCTCCCCTACTTCCTACTCCCTACTCCTTACTCCCTAATTAAAAATGTTAACCAGCGTAGACCGTTTATTATTTGTGCGTCGCATCCCCATATTTCAAGAACTACGCGATGATTTTATTGTTCGACTTGCCTCAGTCATGAACGAACTTTCATTTTCCGCAAATCAGCGCATTTTTCAACAAGGAGAAGAAGGGCGATCGCTTTTCATAGTCGTCTCCGGTCGAGTTAAAATTCATATCGATAATCGACAATTAGCTGTTTTACTCCAAGGTGAATCATTCGGCGAAATGGCTATTTTCGATACTCAAGCCCGTTCAGCCAGTGCTACAACTATAGAACCCTCAGAATGTTTGGAACTCACTCAAGAACAACTTTACGACGCTATCGAAGAAACTCCCGAAATTGCCCTCAATATCATTCGCGTCCTCTCGTGCCGTATTCGCAATTTAAATAAAGCAATCAATGAGTTTGGAGTAAGTGAGTAGGGAGTCGGGAGTTAGGAGTTAATCCTAACTCCTAACTCTTAACTCTAGCCGTGTGAAGGTGGAACTAAAATACGCTTCTTCTTTGTGTCCTTTGTGTCCTTTGTGGTTTAATATAAATATTTTTTTGAACCACAAAGGACGCGAAGAACACAAAGGGAAGAGAAAATTAGCAATTTTAGACCAGTTTTTACCCACCAAGATGCGGGCTACTCTTAACTCCTAACTCCTAACTCCTAACTCTTACGCTGCTGCGGCTTCTTCGTAGGGTATAAATAGTTTCTTCACTGCGCCGCAAATTGGGCAGTGCCAATCTTCGGGAATTTCTTCAAATGCTGTACCCGCTGTAATTCCAGAATCGGGATCGCCAACTACGGGGTCGTATATCATCGAACATTGGCGGCAAATCCATTTTTGCGTCGCGGGATTTCCACTTGCGGTTTTTGGTACAGCAGCAACTCCATCTAATGCTTGCAACGCTTCGCTATACTGACGAGCGTGGTGGTTTTCGATATGTGTCAGCAAACCAAAGTTGTGGGCAGCTTTGCGAAATGTAGTCGCGTGTTCGCGGGACTCTACTTGTTGCGCTTCAAATTCCACAACTGCATTACCATCCCTGTCTCCACGCGCTTGTTCGGCAAAACCTGGATACATCACACTATACTCGTAGGTTTCACCCTCGATTGCTAGTTCTAAACAACGCTCGGCGATCGCTTTCTTTTGTTCGGGTGTTAGCGATGCCACATCCCCCACTACCAACTCTGGATGCATCAACCGAAAGTGAGCAAATGCATGTTCTGTTTCCTGATTCGCTGTCTCCCGAAATAGCTTCGATAGTTCCGGCATCCCCAACTGACGAGTCACTTCCGCAAAAAATAAATACTTGCGGTTCGCCATCGATTCTCCACCAAATGCATCAGCGAGGTTTTTAGCTGTATTCGAGTTTGTCAAATCCATAGTGTCTGCCCTTCACTTAAACAGTTCAAATAAATCATACTCGTTATGAGTTCGATTTAACTATTTTATTCGACCAAAGGTTAAAAAGCAAGGTTTTTTTTAGAATTACTTGCCTCGTAGAGGCTACAAAAAGGCAAAAATAATAGAGACGTTACATATAACGTCTCTACATTCGTTTTATTAATTTCAAGCGAGTAATGCTAACCAACTGTTACTTGCGATGTATCAACAGCATCCGCACCATTCACCGAACGCGCTACCGAAGCCATTTTGCTAAGAATATCTTGGCTGGGGACTTTACCTTTTAACACCACTGTGCCACCAGTTTGAGCAACCCAAAGAGTGTCGATGTCATCGAGTTGTGCATCTTGGTCAAATGCAAGTGCAACCCGCTTTGCTAAACCGCTTTGGTCGTATTCCCCATTTAACCCAACACGTTCTGGAGGAATCGATTGCGCTGCGGCAGGAGAGGAAGCAGCTTCTTGTGCTGGTTGGGGCGCAGGATTTACTTCTGCGTTTTCAGGTTTTTCCATTCCAAACAGTCTTTTTAGCCAACCCATAAATTTTTTTCTCCAACTGGGAATTTTTAACTCCCAAATTTTAGAGGAGTATACAAATAATATGCATCTACCTAAGAAAATAGATGTATCCTAGTATAAATAGTCTTTAAGTATGATTTTTGGAATTTAAGAACACAAAGGAGGTAGATGCATAAGCCAATTGGAATGGTACCTATATGAGAAATAAGAGGACGATTCTCGATAAATGTATTAGAGGATGTTTATAAATTCGGCAAAAAGCCCAATTTGTCATGCTGAGTCCTGAGCGTACCTCTTTCAGAGGGGCTTCGCCAACGCGCAGCGTGTCCCCTTGGGACGAGCGCGAAGGAACTGATAGGATAGTGTTCGCGGAGCGTTCCCGTTCACGTAGGCTGCATCCACCAGTCCCCTTGGGACTTAGTGTACCCGTAAGGGCTTAGGGTAGCATCTCTGGACTACGCTTCAAACCCTAGATTCTAGAGCCTCCGGCACGCTACGCAAACGTTCCTCAGCTTGGGACAGTTTTATTTATAAACACCCTCTTAGACCAACAATTAAGATAAATAAAACTTTTTGTTATGAATCACCCAATACTTAATGGCACATCCACTTATAACGATCTATTTAACAATCAATGGGAAGTTTATCAGAAGATATGTAGTAATAACTACATGGAGCATCGTCAATTTAGCGAAAGTCTTAATAAATTTTTAACTAGCTACTTTCAAAAAGGTTTTTCAATGTTGGATTTGGGTTGTGGAGATGCAAGCTTTACTTCCTATGCTTTATTGAACACAACTATTTCTAATTATACGGGTATTGATTTATCGTCGGCAGCTTTAGATATTGCTAGTATTAATATGACACGTCTTGGATTAGGTCATCTTAAAGATTGTCTCAGTTTGATTCAAGGCAATTTTTTGGAACTAATGCCTGAATTAGCGTTAAATAACAAAAACAGTTTTGATGTTGTGCTAATGTCTTTTTCACTTCATCATTTAAGTATTGAAGAAAAAGAGATAATTATTCACAATATTTGGAATTTGCTTCGACCTAATGGTGTTTTTATCTTGATTGATACAGTTTGCCAAGATAATGAAGACCGAGAGACTTACATTGAACGCTATTTAGAAGGTGTACGAAATAATTGGTCTGAACTCACTCCCGATGAATATCTAATGGTAGCGAACCATATTTCTACGAGTGATTTTCCTGAAACTCAGAAAACTATATATCGACTCGCCAAGAAGCACGATTTTACTCAAATTGAGAATTTATGGATTGATTCGTCAAACACCGCACAGTCATTATGCTTGTATAAATAGTTAGGAGTTAGGAGTTAGGAGTTTGAAGTTGAAAGTTAGGAGTTAAGAGTTAGGAGTTAAAAGTTGGGAGTTAGGAGTTAGGAGTTAGGAGTTGTGAGTTTGAAGTTTGGAGTTAGGAGTTGTGAGTTTGAAGTTTGGAGTTAGGAGTTGTGAGTTTGAAGTTTGGAGTTAGGGGTTAGGAGTTGTGAGTTTGAAGTTTGGAGTTGAGAATATGCGATCGCTAATATTAAAGTAATCATTCATTATTTCCAACTCCTAATTCACAACTCCTAACTCACAGCTCACAACTCCTAACTTACAACTCTTAACTCCTAACTCACAACTCCTAACTCCTAACTCTTAACTATTCACGCAGCGGAACAACATCATGAAACCGCGAATAATCAATAGAACGTTGACCATCGCTTGTTTTGGATAAAATATCAACAAATCGCATATTCCAAAGAACTTCTTCAGGGATATATGAATGACGAGCGTGAATCGTTTGCGATACGGTTTCATCGATTCCTGTAAAAGTGGTGACAAACTCCATTTCATCATCAATCATCTGTTGTGAAGTTACTCCATAAAGCGGACTATCTTCGTTAATTTCATGCATCACCAACCAAGAAAGGGCAAACACTGGTGACTCGCTACGAACTAGTGGTAAATTGTAAAAGCGTCGCATAAAATCGCCTTCTTTGGTAAATTCGCTCTTGACGAGGGTAACGCGAACTTGTGCTTCTACAATCCAATTTTGGCGCTTATTTGCAACCCTAAACATCAAAGTCGGCAAACCATTGTAGGGTGCGATCAATATTACGTGGCTGAATATTACCTGTGCCTTTGGTAATGAAAAACGAGCGAACATGATTCCACTCGAAATCGTTATACCAAACAATCCGACTATAGATTCAATGGTAACAAGTAAGTTAGCATATGCTGTTTTTGGATACATTGCCCCGTAACCAATGGATGCCATTGTTTGAACGCTGAAGAAAAAGGCATCAAGAAAGTTTCCCGGACGAGCATTTTCGATACCATCGCCACCTGCGATGTACATTAATGCAAATAGGGCGTTGGCAATAATGTATCCTAAACTAATTAAGACGATAAATCTCGCCCATGACATTGTTAGAAATATGTGATATGGGTCATAGCGCCAACGCGAGTATGACAAACCTTTTCGCACGATATTTAAGCCACTATACTGGCTGATTGTGCGCGGTTTTAGTCTAGCTTGGCGAGGCTTTTTAGTCATATTCGGGTAGCGCTGTTACCAGAGGTTAAATAATTGTTTATTTTTTTCATTATCCGATATTTTGTGCTGATTAATTCAAAAATCATCAACATACTTGTTGGTTAAAAATATTCTCAGTTGCAGCTATTCTCCTCCACCTGTGCATTCGTCCTCAAATAATCCCGCACGCACAAGCAACCCTCAGCCTGTAAATTGAGCTTGAGTATTCGCAGCAAATTCCATATAATTAGCTTGTTGTCTTCACCAACCTTTGCCAAAAAAGTGCCGTCCTGGCTAAAGTTAACCCCCCTGACCGCAGAACTATGACCTCTTAGTGTCCCTAGTTCCGTACCATCCAACTTCCACAGTTTCACCATGTTATCCACGCTTCCCGAAGCGATTGTATTACCTTGGGGACTAAACGAAATTCCCCACACTGCTGCACGATGACCTGTAAAAGTTTTCAACAAAGTACCGTCAGGTTTCCAAAGCTTTACTGTACCATCTGCACTGCCATCAGAGATCTGACCCCGAACCAAGTAGGTACGAGTACCCAAAATCGCACACATCTTCTGAGACACTTCTTGAGCATCAACGGGCATAATGACTACGGTAGGTATGCCTCAGGGCAAACGCATCTAATTTAATCTATTTAAGTAAAAATGTTATGTAAAGGTAGCATTTTACATTATTTATATCTGTGAGTGCGTAAAATAATAAGCAAGCAATAAGGCTGTGTAATTATAGCAGTCGCCATAATTGTTAGGACATTTTTCAGTTGAGTGAGGTATAAGAACCTCTCCCCTAAGCCCCTCCCCACTTGGGGGAGAGGGCTATGATGTACTTCATTAGGAAACACTATATGTCCTAACCGATATGTCCGTTGCTATATATACAAAAAAACAAGTATTTAGGCATCATAAAGTGATGGAAATCGATCCGATTAGTCAAATATTTAGTATTTAGATTCACTTAAATATATTTAAATCATTAACTTTAAGAGTTGAGCAAGATCATCATCTATTGCAGCAAGAAATTGTTTGTTTTTGATTCCAAACTTCTTACTTTTGTCTTGTCCTAATAAATTAACTGCGATGTGACGTAAAACCGCAAAGTTTTGCGGTGCATTATCTTTTCTAATCCGACTATCATCCTCTCTTAAAGCAACATTTAATATCCAATGTAATGAGTTTTCGCGCCCCCCAATGGCTACGAACTGATTGCCCAAGCAATTTTGCATCATCATCTAAACTGCTTATGTAATAACGAGTTTCAACAGTTGTTTCTTCATTTACTATTCGTACTGATTCAACCATGCCTACACTCTTAAAATTCTGCCATTTTTGATTTACATCTAGAACATGTTCCACATCGGATAGTATCAAATAGTTACGTATTTATTCACGTCTATGACCATACTCACGAGCACTATAATTACTTGCTTTTAAACCTACGCATCTTATTACGCGATTACTTTTTTGAATAGCTCCACACTTTTCGCGCAGGTGCGGCGTAGCCGCACCCAGCTTCTGCTAATTTAGATGCGTTTACCCTTTTTTTATAAACTTTTGCAAAGCGCTTACAGCGCTTTGCAGCTTGCACAGACTTTCTATGATTATGTTCTAGAAATGTCTAATTGTCTGCCGGTAAGTGCGTTGTAACCGCTGTATGTTATACCATTTTCAGTTGCACCCACCTTCACAGATCCCCCGTCTCCATTCGTCCCAACGGATGCACCGCCGTTGCCTGCGTCAACACTCAAACTACCTAATAAACTCGAAGCGCTCAAACCAAGAGTACCACCAGAGATGGACGCTAATTCTTCGTCTGATAACTCTTCCCAACAATCAAACTTCTGTGTGCTTTCCATTCTTACTTTCCCTTTTGTTCTTTGAATTTGTATACTTTTCACCCTGGTTATAACTAAATTTACTTAGTGCTTAAGTTATATAACTTCTACCTAAAGGCATAATTATCATGTGAACCTTCCGTAAACTACAGTAAAAATTATTGCGAACGAAAGGCAAAGATAATTCCGAAGCGATCGCTTCAGGCTATTTAAGCAATAAAATCCCCGACCGTCAGAAAATTAGGAGCGGTGTACCTTAGTCAGTTGGCACACACAGGATACTAGCAGTCACAATCGCAGGCAGTGGACTGGCAAGATCGGCAATCACATCCATGCTGCCTGCTTCCTGAATTCCAACTAAAAGTACCGCGTCCTCAAAGCTACCAACAGGATCAAGAGTTAGTATCACTAACAGGACACAACAACGATGTGTGGGGTGTTGCCATCAGTCCTGATAGTCAACTCATTGCCTCCACTGGGCGCGATCGCTCATAAAAAATTGATATTACCAGTAGTTATTGAGTTATGATATTTTAGGCAGCTTCCTGTACCCATCAAGACAACCTGACGATCGCTTTCGATCGCACCTTCCTCAAGCAGTTTTCGCACACCAGGTACAACTGCTGCTGCTTCCGGACATAGCAAGACACCTTCCAATTTGCTGACTAACTCAATACTGTTGCGGATTTCCTCATCTGAAACTGATATAGCGTATCCATTAGTTGCATATATTGCTTCCAGAACCATGAAATCGCCAAAAGGCTTAGGCACTCGCAGTCCATTGGCAAAAGTTTGTGCTCTGTGAAAAAACTCTGATTCCTTTTTTCCGGCATGAAATGCTTTCACGAGTGGAGCGCATCCAGAAGCTTGAACTGCAATCAATTGAGGAAACGATCCTTCTACCCATCCTAGTTCCTGAAGTTCCAAAAAAGCTTTATACATAGCAGCTATAGCTATGCCTCCTCCTGTGGGAAATACAATCGCATCTGGAAAGCGCCATCCTAACTGCTCAACAATTTCGTAACCCATTGTCTTCTTTCCCTCAATCCGGTAGGGTTCTCGAAGTGTTGAGACATCAAACCAGCCTTCATCTGCGACACCACGTTGAACGATTTTAGCCGCATCAGATATCTGCCCCTGAACCAAGTAGGTACGAGCACCCAAAATCGCACACATCTTTTGAGATACTTCTTGAGCATCAGCGGGCATAATGACTACGATAGGTATGCCTGCTCGCGCTCCATACATAGCTAATGCCTCACCAGCATTGCCATTAGTAGCAATCGCTAAAGTTTTAGCTCCAAGTTCTACTGCCCGAGACACGGCTACTGACGCTCCTCGCGCTTTGAATGTATCACCAGGATTGGTACTTTCGTCCTTGAGCAATAATTGCCCTAAACCCAGAAATTGAGCGAGTTTGGGCAATTCATATATAGGCGTGTAGCCTTCTGCCATTGAAACAATATGGCGATATTCACGCACCGGAAGCAATTCGCGGTAACGCCACATATTTGGTGGTCTTGTTGAGATCTCAGACTTGGTTATAGAACGCTGGACTTTCTCAAGATCGTACCGTGCTAGAAGGGGGGAACCCACGGCAGAAACATTGTTAAGTTTGTCAGCATCGTAAATTTTGTGGGATTTGGCACATTCAAGGTGAGAAAGCGCACTATAAGTCTTTTGTCTTATTTGGTTTAACATCTTAATTTCCATTTCTTAAAATTAAAAATTTTTATAATCCCATAACAGATTCACAGGTCTTACCTGTGGTAATAATGTTGTGAAATAATCTGTTTAGATCGGCTGACTGAATTTCTGGATTAGCAAGGACCAAGCGAATTCCGATCCGACCTTGGTAATGAGCATAGTTGATAACAGCTTGACCAGATTCGAGCAATTGCTTGCGAATTGCCAAATTAATCCGATCGACATCTGTGTTCGTTTGGTCTTGACCATCGGGAGTATAACGAAAACAGATATTCAAAAATTGTGGCTGAACCATCAGTTCTAGATGCTTGCAAGTTCGGATAAATTCCGTAGCGTAGCTGGCAAGTTCAAAAAGGCGGTCTACTCTTTGCTCGTAGCCATTTTTACCGTGTCGTTTCCAAGATAGCCAGAACTTGAGTGCATCTACTTTTCGACCACATTGTATTGACATTCTTCCCAGATCGTAACCAGCATTTTCGTCCTCGTGGAATAGGTAATCAGTGTCCCCACTAGAACAAGCATCGCTCAATGTTCCTTTTTGTTTCACCAGAATAGCCGAGCAAATTAAGGGTACTCCCATTAATTTATGGGCATCCCAAGTAAAAGAATCCGCTAGCTCACTTCCCGCCAACAAGTGCTTGTGCTTGCGACTGAACAAAACAGGACAGCCCCAAGCACCATCCACATGTAGCCAAAGTTCATATTTACGGGTTATTTGTGCAATAGATGGTAAAGGGTCAAAAGCCCCAAGAACAGTCGTCCCGGCAGTAGCACCAACAAATATTGGCGTTTTCCCGTCACTCAAGCTTTGGATAATTGCAGTTTCTAATTCCTGTGGAATTATGCAGCCTAAGCTATCAGTTTTTACTTTAACCACATTTTCCATTCCAATTCCTAACAGATTCGCTGCTTTAAGAAAGGAATAATGCGCCTGCTCCGAAATGAACGCTACAAGCTTTGAGCCGCCCAACCCAGTATGTTTAGTCTCAGGTAGTAATTTATGTCGCGCTAGTAGCATCGCGATCGCATTTGCATTGCTGCCACCTGTAACCATCAAACCCTCACCTTGGTCGAAACCTACCATACTATTTAGAGCATCAATCAAAGCCATCTCCATAAGTGTGGCAACTGGCGAACTCTCGTAGGTGTGCATAGTATTGTTGGTTACGCTTGTAACCATTTCACTCAATAGTCCTTCTGGCTCGAAACCGGCGAAGAGTAGATTGAAAAAATTCGGGCTACTAGTCCGGGTACTATACTGGAGGTACGATTGAATCACACCGAATAGCTCTGATAAAGAAACACCCTCCTCTGGTAAACTTAAATCGAGTTTTTTCTTAAGTACATCAGGGCTTTGATAATCGACTACCTTCGTACCTATTTGCTGATTTTCCTGTAAGTAATTTAGGAGCATTTGAACCACTTGAAGGAGTGTTTTTTGATCTTCTGTTGTACAAATACTCATGTCTTGACTTATTAATAATGAACTGGTACTGTAAAAGCTGCATTTTTGCCGCCATTGGCAAAACCCTTGAATTCCTTATATTGCAGTTGATGATTTAAAGGCAATGGGAAGAGCCTTTAAGCCACGCAAGACGATGCTATGACGCCACTCCAGTTGGTTTGAAGCTAACTTTAAATCAGGGAATTGTTGAATCAATGTGTTAATAGCAATTTGAGCCTCCACCCGTGCTAGTGCAGCTCCCAAGCAATAATGAATACTATCAGCAAAAGCAACATGGTGATTCGGGTTCCGATTAATATTTAACCGATCGGGTTCTGGAAACTGTTCCGGATCTCGATTAGCTGCTCCTAAGCAAAGAACTATCTTTTCGCCAGCTTTAATTGTTTGGTTGCCTATTTCTAAATTATCAGTAGCAATACGGGTTAACATCTGAATTGCACTATCGTAGCGAATTATTTCTTCTACAGCACTTTGAATCATTGTCGGTTCTCTTTTAAGTTGTTCCATTTGATGAGGGTGTTGTAGCAATGCTAGCATTCCATTGCCTATTGTATTACCTGTGGTTTCTTCACCAGCCGCGAATAACAATGTGCAAACTGCTAATATTTCCTTTTGACTTAACCTATCATTTTGCTCTTTAGCTGCAATCAAATTACTAATCAAGTCTTCTTGTGGTGTTTTTTCTCGTTCGGCAATCAGAGTACGTAAATATTCCTGAATCTCTTCTGTAGCTTTATTCATCGCTTCATATTCTTCTAGTGACACCAGTGGATCTAAAATACGAGACAAAACATTAGCCCACTGATGAAGCTGCTGTTGAGCTTCTTTTGGTATTCCCAACAGCTTACTAATTACAGTAACAGAAAGTGGACTGGCAAGATCGGCAACAATGTCCATACTCCCCTTGTGCCGTACTTTGTCAAGCAATTCATCCACAATTTCCTGAATATGGGGACGCATACGCTCAACAACTACAGGAGAAAAACCTTT
>QQTW01002931.1_pt1 | contig 12518 bp, 6 predicted proteins | sample 1904831 | NCBI WGS metagenome assembly QQTW01 (sample SAMN09435610, study PRJNA476489) | Subsurface metagenome, whole genome shotgun sequencing project. | reverse complement strand
TAGTAACAGTAAAACATTTACTCAATCAAGGGCTAATTTGGGGTGAAAAGCTAGCTGCAAGCATGGATCAGGGTTATCTGATTTTAGGCGAGTGTGTTGTCGGAGGAACCACAACTGCACTCGCGGTTTTAACCGGATTGGGCATTGCCGCAGCCGGAAAAGTTAACAGTAGCCATCCTGTTTGTAATCATGAGCAAAAATGGGCTGTGGTACAAGCTGGACTACAAAAAGCTGGTTTTTGGCAATACCCCGTCAAAGATCCGCTCCAGCTAATTGCAGCAGTAGGCGATCCGATGCAAATCGCAGCAGCTGGGATGGCGATCGCAGTTAGTCGCACAAATGGCGTAATGTTGGCTGGTGGTACTCAGATGCTGGCGGTATATGCCTTAATTAAAGCGATCGCCCAAGTTTATAACTTAGCTTGGCAACCGAAACAAGTTGTGGTAGGAACAACTCGTTGGGTAGCAGAAGACAAAAGCGGTAATACGATTGAACTAGCAGCGATGATTGATTCTGTACCTCTATTAGCAACCCAGTTAAGTTTTGCTACCTCGAGTTATGCCCAACTGCGGGCTTATGAGCAAGGCTATGTCAAAGAAGGTATGGCAGCCGGAGGCTCCTGCATCGCTGCTCATCTTACCCAAGATTGGAATCAAACCCAACTATTACAAGCAATTGAATCCTTAATAGAGCGCTACAGCCCCCATTAATCTACTTAAAAGGAAAATAAGACAACAGAAATTTTCTAAACTGTTGCCTTTTACCTCTAGCCTCTAGCCTTTTATTTAATGAATTCTCTGAGCAAGTAATAGTTCTTCCAAGGCGGCGATGCGATTGTAAGCTGCGGTTAGTTGTGCCGTCAGTCGCTGAATTTGAATTTCTGGTGCTAACTCCTTTTCACCACTCTGACGATGGTTATCGAGACTGCTGCTATCTACTAGCACGTCTTTGTGTTCCATCGCCGATTTGATACTGCTATAGCTTTGATTCGAGTAATGTCTAACAGAATCTACTCCCAGAGAATTATTTGTTCCCTGGATTGGAGATAAGCGGCACTCTGAGAAAGCTTCAGACACCCTAGCATTAAGATTGTCAACAACCTGATACAGTGCATCTACTTTTTGGCTCAAAGCGATGACCTGTTTTTGTACTGGCTCCATCTGATAACCCTCATCGCTCTATTTAATTTCTTTTCTATATTAGGCAACAAAACAGCAAAATTATCTCTCTTTACAAATCATTTAACTTTTGAGATTTTTGCATTTAAAGCGATACATCAATACTAGGTTTTAAACAAAAATAAATACTATTGTTGAGTAATAGGATAGATTAATATCTAGCTTAGTTAAATTTATAGCTTATTTTCAGCAAAAATCTAGCTTTAAAGGCGAATTATGAGCAATCAACAGCTACATAACTCAGCAGCGCCCTATTTAGAAGTGTAAACTCATTGAGTTAATATTCGAGATAAAAATACCTATTGGTAGTGTTTGATACGTTGTATTTAAAGATTGTCTAGAATAAAGTAGTAATTTGATTACGTTATAGAAAAAATAAAAACTCTGTGACTCGTAGATAAAGAAATCTTATTAGCACTTTAATCAGAAAAAATGCTTAAATTTCAGGAATTTTTTACTGCTTGTACTGGACGATGGACAACAGAAAGAACTTACCATGAGGTGCTTGTAGGGCGGATAGAAAGGTCTTACACAGAATTTAGGGTAGAGCAAATTACCCCAGCCCAGAAGCAGCAAATTTTATCGCTATCTAGCTTAAGTGGGATTAAGGTAGCAGCAAACAATGAGCAAGAGGCATTGCCAGGGTTTGCGATCGCGTTTGACACTCGCTCTGAAACTGGCGAAACTGTGTCGATGAGTTTGCAGGCTTTATTTGTACCAGACACTTACGTTACATCAACTGATTTAGTTGAAACACCGCCCCCGCCTATAGCAGCACAAGTCACTGAGGGAGAAACGATTAAAGGCTTTTACCTCAGAAATGAAGGATACTCAGAAGCAGGAGCGATCGCGGGACGATTTACCTATCAACCTATTCGTCAAACTCTAGAGATGACAACATACTATCGGCGATCGGTAGCAGTGGATCAAATGCGTTTGCTTGCGCCTGACTTGCGCCTCCGGACAATCGTTACTTACCAGCGCCCCACAGAAACCAGCGAACCACCCAGCGTCATTGATTTAGTTGGATTTGGAGTCGAACGGCGGCAAAGCGTGTAGGAAAATATGGATCGAAGGTCTTTTTTAGCGGGTACAGGGACATTAGCATTAAGCCAGCTATTGGCAGCGTGTAGTGAACAAGACAGGGCAAAGTTGCGCGTGCAGCTGTTGAAAGGTTCTATCCCCGCCCAGGTAGTTAATAAATTCCGTACTCTCAACCAACGTGCTGATTTACAGTTTGCCCCCGTTGAACAGCTAAAAGATTTATTTTCACAATTAGAATCTGGTAGCAAGCAGCCAAATAAGCAAGCCGACGACAGGCAACTAGAGCTACCTCTACCGTTTATTCAATCTAAACAAGTTGTCCAGCCTGACTTGGTAACATTGGGAGATTATTGGTTAGCACAAGCAATTGAGCAGAAATTGATTCAACCGCTCGATACAGCAAAGTTGCAACAGTGGCTAAATTTGCCCAGTCGCTGGCAAGAACTTGTAAAGCGCAACGATCAAGGACAGCTAGACGCGGGCGGTAAAGTTTGGGCTGCGCCTTATCGCTGGGGTAATACAGTTATTGTTTATAACCGAGAAAAATTTGAGTCTTTGGGCTGGACACCTAGCGATTGGGGTGATTTGTGGCGAGAGGAATTACGCGATCGCATTTCTTTACTTGACCAGCCACGAGAAGTCATTGGTCTAACCTTAAAGAAACTAGGCAAATCTTACAATACCGAGAATATTAACAACGTTCCCGACCTAGAACAACAACTACGCGCTTTACATCAACAAGTCAAGTTGTATAGTTCCGATACTTACCTACAACCTCTCATTTTAGGAGATACTTGGCTAGCGGTAGGTTGGTCAACAGATGTGCTACCAGCTATCCAACGTTATCAACAAATTGCCGCAGTTATTCCCCAGTCGGGAACCGCACTTTGGGCAGATTTATGGGTGCGCCCCTCTAGTAAGGTTTCTAACACCTCTCTAGGCGAACAATGGATTAATTTTTGTTGGCAACCCCAGATTGCTGAACAAATCTCTGTCCAATCCAAAGCAACCTCGCCGATTCCCCTCAAGCTGAAGTCAAGTGATATCCAAAAACCATTGCAAAGTCTGCTATTGTCTGAACCTGAAATTTTCCAACGCAGTGAATTTTTGCTTCCTTTAACTGAAGCAACCATGCAGCAATATCAGTCTTTGTGGCAAAAAATCAGAACCAGTTAATTCTCAAAATGGACTTTCACTCGATCCGCGCACACGCGCCTTACCCGTAGCTTGTACCTGCATATTGCACAAGCGTGGAGTTGCACTAAAATCACAAGTGTAAGTTGCCAAAAGTTCTTTTTGAAGGTTGAAAACTCTGACGTTATAGCCGTAATCACTAGCAACACTGCCGAAGTGTTTAACGAATTCGTATCGCTGTATGTAGTCGCTTAAGCTCCAATTTTGTCTATTGACAATGATGTCAACTCGTACATTATGCTTACTGTCGCTTGGGTAAGCTAGCCAGCTGTCAAGCAGATTACCGCCAAACTGTTCGCTTGCCCACCAGAGGCTAGGAATTGTGAGGTGCTGTTGGGAAATTGTGTTAGAGGTGATCACATTTCCATCTAGAGATGCGTCTGGTTCGAGTAAGCTTAAATCTAGAGGAACTTCAGAATGCGGCGGTACTGATGTTTGTGCAAGTGAAGGTTGGGTGAGGCAAAGAGAGGCGTTAAAGCTGATAGTTAGGAGAAATAAGAGCGATCGCATACAGGGGAAATTACCCAAAAGCATTATCTTTGTGTCAGTTTTTAGTAAAGTGAATTGAGATCAGTTCGCGTAGGCGCAGATATGTTGATGTAGCAATAATTTTCTATTGTTCGCATATTAAGTGCAAGAACAACGAACGAACCGCGTTGCGTCGCCAAGAGCGCCAAGAAAGAAGTAGAGGATTTTATAAATCATTTAGGACTGTTATATCTAAATGTAGAGCAATTAATACTTCACCTGAGTTAAAAAGAGTAACCGAATTACGTAAGCAGATTCATTAATGGCTTCAATAGAATCAGCCGACGATATCAATTCAGAAGAAGTCTTTGTCTTTCCGACATCATTTGCCCAACAACGGCTGTGGTTTCTCGATCAGCTGTTTCCTGGTAATTCGTTTTATAACGTGCCTACCGCCTTTCGGCTCACAGGTATGCTTGACTTAGCTACCTTAGAAGACAGCTTCAATGCAATTGTGCGTCGTCATGAAGTATTACGTACTACGTTTAAAACTGTAGCGGGGCAACCTGTACAAGTAATCGCACCTCACTTAAGAATTTACTTGCCGAAGATCGATCTTCGGCAATTACCTGTTAGTAAAAGAGACGTTGCTGCACAGCAATTGCTGTTACAAGAGACGCAGCAGCCATTTAACCTGGAACAAGGGCCGTTACTGCGAGTAACACTGCTGCAACTTAGCAAATCAGATTATGTACTGGCGATCGCACTGCACCATATTATTTTTGATGAATGGTCAAGCGCGCTACTAATTCGAGAATTAAGCTTGTTATACACAGCTTTCAGTTCGGGTAAACCTTCACCACTACCTATATTACCGATTCAGTACGCTGATTTTGCTAGCTGGCAACGGCAATGGCTACAAGGGGAAGTATTGGAGGCGCAATTGTCTTACTGGCGATCGCAGTTAAAGAATTTGTCTGTCTTAGAAATTAAGAGCGATCGCACACGCACTCACGAACAAAGCTATCGGGGCGCTACTCAGTTGCTAGAATTGCCACTTCATTTGTCTCAGGCACTTTTAGCACTAAGTCAGCAGGAAGGCGTAACGCTGTTTATGACCTTACTATCAGCTTTTAAGACATTATTGTATCGCTACACAAGTCAGACAGACATAGCCGTTGGTTCGCCAATCGCCAATCGTAACAGAGGCGAGTTAGAAGACTTGATTGGGTTTTTCGCCAATAGTTTAATCCTGCGAACCGACTTATCAGGCAATCCTACCTTTCGAGAGTTACTCTTGAGAGTGCGAGAAGTAGCGGTTGGAGCCTATGCTCATCAGGATGTACCTTTCGAGAAATTAGTAGAAGAATTGCATCCAGAACGCCAAGGAAGTCGGAATCCACTGTTTCAGGTAGTGTTTGCACTTCAAAATGCACCAATGGAGCAATTAAAGTTACCTGGATTAAATCTGTCGTCTTTTAAGCTAGAGACTACAACGGCTCGATTTGACTTAGAGCTTTATCTATGGGAGTGTGCGGATAACTTCAGAAACCTGTGGGGCGATGGATGGCAGCAGTCGGAAGGATTGCGGGGTGTTCTAGTATATAACACTGATTTGTTTGAGCAAAAGGCGATCGCGGTGATGCTTCAACACTTCCAAACGCTGTTAGCTTCTGCTGTTGCAAATCCTGATACTCGTTTAGCAGACTTGCCTTTTTTAAGCGCCGCCGAGCAGCACCAACTTTTAGTAGAGTGGAATCAAAATCAGCAGCGTGATTATCCAACTCGGTGCATTCACCAATTGTTTGAAGCTCAGGTAGTACAAAACCCGAATGCTATTGCAGTAAGCTTTGGACGACAATTTACCTATCAAGAATTAAATAGTGGTAGTAACCAACTAGCGCATTATTTACGCAAACTAGGTGTAGGTTCTGAAACACTTGTAGGTATCTGCATGGAGCGTTCCCCGATGATGATTGCTTCCTTACTAGGTATTCTCAAAGCTGGAGCAGCCTACGTTCCTCTAGATCCAACTTATCCTCCAGAGCGATTAAAGTTTATGCTGGAGAATGCTCAAGTATCTGTATTACTGACAGAGCAAGCGATCGCTCCTCTTTTTGATCAAAGTTGGGGAAAGCGAATAGTATGCTTAGAGCAGCACTGGGAAGTGATCGCGCTCGGTAGTGAAGAAAACCCAATTAACCAAACAGCTTTAGACGATCTTGCTTACGTAGTTTATACCTCTGGCTCAACAGGAACACCAAAAGGTGTAGCAGTACCTCATCGAGCCGTGAATCGCTTAGTCTGCAATACTAACTACATCACCGTAACACCCGGAGATAAAGTTGCCCAATGCTCCAATATTTCATTTGATGCAGCAACATTTGAAATTTGGGTAGCACTGCTGAATGGAGCGCAATTAGTTGGGATTAATTCAGAAGTTACACTTTCCCCTCAAGACTTTGCTCAAGAAATTCGCTCTACTGAAATTAGCGTTTTGTTTTTGACAACCGCATTATTTAACCAAATGGCGCGGGAAGTACCTAACTCTTTTCGTTCACTGCGCTACTTGTTATTTGGTGGTGAAGCAGTTGATCCCAAGTCGGTAGAAGCCGTAATCAAGGCGGGTGCGCCTGAACATTTGCTGCACGTATATGGGCCTACTGAAAATACTACTTTTACTTCCTGGTATGAGGTGCAAACGCCACTGAGATCAATTCCAATTGGAAAAGTAATCGCCAATACCCAGATTTATCTGCTGGATGCTCACCTGCAACTCGTCCCTATTGGTGTTACCGGAGAAATTTACATTGGCGGCGATGGCTTGGCGCGGGGCTATTTAAATCGTCCTGACTTAACCCAAGAGCGGTTTATTGCTAATCCCTTTGAAAAGTCAAAAAGTCGTCTGTACAAAACTGGAGATTTAGCGCGCTATCTTCCCGATGGCAATCTTGAATTTGTTGGGCGTAGCGATGCTCAAGTGAAATTGCGCGGGTTTCGGATTGAGTTGGGCGAGATTGAAACTCTGTTAAACCAGCATCCAGCAGTACGAGAAAGTGTTGTGATCGTGCGGGAGGTAGAGAGCGATCGCTCTTTAGTTGCTTACATCGTTGCCAATTGGGATCAGATAACAATTAATGATTTGCAGGGTTTCCTGAAGACAAAGCTGCCAAATTACATGATACCTGCCGCGTTTGTAGTCTTGGAGGCATTGCCGCTAACCCGCAACGGTAAAATAGATCGTCTTGCACTTCCCTCGCCTAATTTTACCAAGGTTGAATTATTAGATAACCAGACACCGCGAACGTCAGTTGAAGCTCAATTAGTGCAGATATGGAGCAAAATTTTAGGTCGAGATCAAATAGGGATAGAAGACAATTTTTTTGATTTAGGCGGACATTCACTTCTAGCCACACAGCTAGTTTCACGTATTCGCGATCGCTTTAAAGTCCAAATGCCACTCCGAATTATGTTTGAAACACCTACAATTGCAGGATTAGCGCAGTACATTGCAGCAATTAGTGGAGCAAACAAAGATGATACAATTACCTGCCAAAATCGTGAGGAGGTGGAGTTTTGACAGATGTTGAATTTTTAGCTCACTTACGCGATCTAGATATTCAAGTTTACGTTGAGGGACTCCGCCTGCGCTGCAATGCTCCTGAAGGAGTGTTGACTCCTCAGTTACAAGCAGAGATCGCGGAACACAAATCTGAGTTGATCGCTTTGCTGCAAGGGGCATCTCAGTTTAACCAAGCTGATCCCCAACTTGTACCAGTTTCGCGCGACCGCGTATTACCTTTATCATTTGCCCAGCAGCGATTGTGGTTTTTAGATCAATTAGTACCTGAAAATCCTTTCTACAATGTACCTTTCGCTGTTCGCCTTACTGGACAGCTAGATTTCACGGCTTTGCAGCAGGCTTTTAATGCGATCGCCCATCGTCACGAAGCTTTGCGTACCAACTTCGCTAAGGTGGATGGACAACCTACTCAAATTATTTCTGCCAAAGTTAATGTATCTCTGCCTGTTGTAGATTTGCAGCATTTACCCTTCACAGAGCGACAATTAACAGCAGCGCAAATGGCAACTGAATCAGCCCAACAACCATTTAATTTAGCTACCGAGCCACTACTGCGAGTAAAGTTGTTGCAGCTTGATTTAACTGAATATGTACTGTTGCTAAATTTACACCATATTGTCTCAGATGGTTGGTCGCTGGGTGTGCTGCTGCGAGAATTAGTTGCACATTACACCGCTTTTAGTACAAATCAAGCATTTTCTTTACCAGAACTGCCGATTCAATATGCTGATTTTGCCCATTGGCAACGCGAGTGGTTGCAAGGGGAAGTATTAGAGTCGCAACTGTCGTATTGGCGATCGCAACTAGCGGATCTTCCGCTACTCAATCTTCCCACTGACCGAACCCGACCTGCCGTCCAAACTTATGGAGGTGCAACTCATAATTTATCGGTATCAAAAGAGCTAACTGCTAAATTAGCAGCCTTAAGTCAGTCCGGCGTGACTTTATTTATGATTCTGCTAGCAGCATTTCAAATATTGTTGCACCGCTACACAGGACAAGCAGATATTGTAGTTGGTTCACCCATTGCCAATCGCAATCGTGCCGAACTTGAATCATTAATTGGCTTTTTTGTCAATAGTTTAGTGCTGCGCGTCGATTTGTCCGATAACCCGACATTTCGGGAACTGTTGGGACGAGTGCGGGAAATGACGCTAGCAGCCTACGATCATCAAGACTTACCTTTTGAGAAGTTAGTGGAGGAGTTGCACCCAGAGCGCGAAGCAAGCCGTAATCCCTTGTTTCAGGTTGTCTTTGCGCTGCAGAATGCCCCGATGCAACCTTTGGAGTTACCTGGATTGACACTCAACCCATTAAAATTTGATGTCAGCACTACGCGGTTCGATCTGGAGTTGCATTTGTGGGAGCGTGGTTATGGATTGAGCGGCTTGTGGGAAGAAGTATCAGAGGGATTGAGCGGCTTTGTTGCATACAACACAGATTTATTTGATGCGTCCACAATCGCCCGATTTATAAATCACTTTCAAACGCTGTTAGCAAGCATTGTTGCTAATCCCGATGCCCGCATTGCAGACTTACCCCTGCTGAGTGTAGCAGAACGCCATCAGCTGTTGGTGGAATGGAATCAAACTGAGTGCAATTATTCAGACAATTGCATACATCAACTATTTGAGGCGCAAGCAGCAAGAACGCCCGATGCGATTGCCGTTGTCTATGCTGACGAGCAAATAACTTACCGAGAATTAAATCAACGCGCTAACCAACTGGCACACTATTTGCAGCAATTGGGCGTTGCACCTGAAGTTTTGGTAGGAATTTGTATTGAGCGATCGCTAGCAGCGATAGTAAGTATACTAGGCATTTGGAAGGCAGGCGGGGCGTATGTACCGCTTGATCCTAATTATCCGAGCGATCGCCTCAAGTTCATGCTTAGTGATACTCAAGTTGCGATCATGTTAACCCAACAATCCTTAATCCCGCTTTTTAAAGATTGGGGCGATCATAAGCAGGAATTAGAAGTCGGAAATCTTCAATTAATTTGTCTAGATAGTGACTGGGAAGCGATCGCCACCCATAGCGATGATCCAACAAGTAGCGTAACACCAGATAACCTAGCTTACGTCATTTACACCTCTGGCTCGACCGGAAAACCGAAAGGCGTTTTAGTTCAGCATCGCGGACTTTGTAACGTAGTTGAAGCTCAAATTCAGGCAATTAAGCTGCAACCAAGCAATCGCATTTTACAATTTAGTTCCCTAAGTTTTGATGCGTCTATTTTTGAGATGCTGCTAGCGTTTGGAGTTGGTGCTAGCCTTTACATTCCTCCCAAAACAGCACAATTACCTGGATCTGCCCTGATTCAGTTTTTGCAAGACAAGGCGATCGATACTGCTATTCTCCCGCCTGCGGTTTTAGCCGTTTTACCAGCAGAATTACCCTTGCAAACGGTTATTGCTGGCGGTGAAGCTTGTCAGCGCGAAATTATGCAGCAATGGAGTGTAAATCGTCGCTTTTTCAACGCCTATGGGCCAACAGAAGCAACAATTTGGGCAACGGTGGCTCACTTAAATGCCCCTGATAATCACAATAAGCCATCTATCGGTCGTCCGGTTGCTAATACCCAAATTTACCTGCTAGATGCTAACCTTCAACCTGTGCCAATTGGGGTAGTTGGTGAAGTTTACATTAGTGGAGATGGACTAGCGCGGGGCTATTTAAATCAAACTGATTTAACATCTGAAAAATTTATTCCCAATCCTTTTACAGAATCCTCGCCTTTTAGCCGCTTATACAAAACCGGAGATTTAGCGCGTTATTTTCCTGATGGCAATCTAGAATTTATTGGTCGCATTGACGATCAGGTAAAAATTCGCGGCTTCCGCATTGAATTAGGCGAAATTGAAGCGCTCTTGCGTCAAGATCCAACAGTCCGAGAGGCTGTTGTAGTAGCCTACGAGAACGCATCAGCAGATAAACGCATAATTGCATACATCGTACCGCATCAAGACAACTCCCAGAAGCCGCAGTTGCAGGATGAGCAGGTCAAACAATGGCAAAATCTATATGACCAGACTTATCGTCAGCCTACCGTAGATAGTGATCCTACTTTCAACATTATCGGTTGGAATAGTAGCTATACAGGGCAACCCATTCAAACAGAGCAAATGAAACAATGGGTGAGCGATCGCGTTCAGCAAATTTTAGCTTTGCAACCCCAAAAGATATTAGAAATTGGTTGTGGTACGGGCTTACTACTGTTTCAACTTGCCCCACACTGCACTCAATATTGGGGAACTGATTTTTCACCCGCATCCATCCAATACCTTCAGCAATTATCACAAGCATTACCTCAAGTAAAGTTGCTGACTAGGATGGCGACTGATTTTGAGGGTATAGAAGCAAATTTTGATGCTGTAGTTCTCAATTCTGTTGTGCAGTATTTTCCGAGCATAGACTATCTACTACAAGTGCTTGAGGGGGCAATAAATACTGTTGCTCCTGGTGGATTTATTTTTATTGGAGATGTGCGGAGTCTACCGTTGTTATCAGTTTTTCATGCTGCGGTTGAGCTACATCAGGCAGACAGCGCTGTTAGTCAAAAGCAGTTACAGCAGCAGCTTACTTTGGCGATATCTCAAGAGACGGAACTGGTAATAGATCCAGCTTTCTTTCACGCCTTGAAACAGCGCTTTGAGCGCATCGCTGATGTTCAAGTTGAGCTTACACGCGGTGCATATCATAATGAATTGACTCAGTTTCGCTATAACGCGATTTTGCATATTAAGGTAGATCCCCCCATGCTCCCCCCTTATCAAGAGGGTTTGGGGGGATCGAATTTTGTGGATAACACCCAAAATGATGCTCATTCCCAATTAAATTGGACTGAAGGTAATTTAAGCCTGGCAATGGTGCGTCAGCATTTAGTTGAAATGCAGCCTGATATACTTAGTGTCCTGAAAATTCCTAATGCCCGTGTGATCGCAGCAGTCAAAACGGCAGAATGGCTAACGGCGGGAACCCAAGCACCCCAAACCGCAGGCGAAATGCGCTTCGGCTTACAGCAGTTTGGAGAATTAGGCATTGAACCGGAAGATTGGTGGAAACTAGCGGCAGAACTGCCTTATACAGTTAATGTCACTTGGTCATATACAGATGCCAGTTGCTACGATGTGATATTTCAGCACCAATCCGCGACTAAAAACGTTGATTTACTGCCTTGGCAACAGGTGTCAGTTCCTCCTGGGGATTACGCTAATAATCCTTTACAGACCCAGTTTGCACGTCACATCATCTCACAACTGCGAATTTACTTAGAGCAAAATCTACCTGAGTATATGATACCTTCTGCGTTTATGGTATTGGAGGCACTACCCTTGACATCTAGCGGCAAAGTCAACCGTCGGGCGCTACCTGCACCTGACTGGGGGGAGCCACGTGCTGAAAGTAGCAGCGCTTTGCGATCGCCTATTGAGCAAAAACTCGCGAACATTTGGGCTGAACTACTAGGACTCAAGTCTGTAGGAATTCACGACAACTTCTTTCAGTTAGGAGGACATTCCCTGCTAGCAACTCAACTAACTTCTCGTATCCGCGATGTTTTTGGCGTAGAGTTACCTTTACGCAATGTGTTTGAGTCACCTGCTTTAGCTCAACTTGCCCAAATTATTGAAGATTTACAGAGTCGTCAGCAGCAAAAAGATCCAGGAATTGTACCTCTTTCTCGTGATGCTCATCGTCGCTTGCGTTCTTCGCTCAAAGACTGAACATACAGGAAAATAACGCTTGACTTCCACCAACCTCTCGAACGCTGAATTCGTCTTTCCTGCATCTTTCGCCCAGCAGCGATTGTGGTTTCTTAACTCCTTAGCGCCTGGCAATGCCTTCTACAACGTATCTGCTGCTATTCGCTCAAGTGGACACCTCAATATTAATGTCTTAGAGCAAACATTCAAAGAAATCGTGCGCCGTCACGAAGTCTTGCGAACAACTTTTGAAATGACAGAGGGACAACTTAATCAAGTAATTGTCGAGGATGTAACTCTATCTCTTTCTGTCGTAGATTTAGGTTATTTACCCGCAACTGAGCGCGA
>QQTW01002930.1_pt1 | contig 12519 bp, 13 predicted proteins | sample 1904831 | NCBI WGS metagenome assembly QQTW01 (sample SAMN09435610, study PRJNA476489) | Subsurface metagenome, whole genome shotgun sequencing project. | reverse complement strand
CTTTTTTTTCCCCGCGTATTTAGGACTGTTGACATCCACGCGCAAACAAGTGTCTTATTTACTATACAAAAGCTTCTCTCCTTGTGATCCTCCTACCTGCTCCGGTAATGAAGAGGCGAATTGTGGAACTGGTAGAGGGGGACGCGACCGTCATCCTTTTCTTCCAGCGAGAACCAATCCTCCTGCTCTGGAAGCGACTTATTCTTGGCAGAATCCCATGGAGAAGCAAATGATGAAATGTGGCGTTGACTTACGTCCTCCTTGCATTTATGAGAGCTGGTCTTGGGTGTTGGATAATTCGCCAGGTGGAGAGAATCTTCGTGATCAACGCTGCGCTTTGCTACTCGAATATCTACCGAATGCAAGAAGAATGGATTCAAGTATCATGACCAGGAAGCTCGCGATTCAGGCTCTGGCTGGCGCTCAAAGCATTCAACGGGCACTTGTGAGACATAGGGACCCAGTCGAGCGCCATCTTCTGATAACAGACGATGGCAGAGCAGTGTGGATAGACTTCGACAGATCTCGGGTCCTACATAAGATGAACGATGACTTGCTGGTGAGGTTTAAGAAAGATCTGATCGAGCTTTACGACATGCTTTTTATTGATAATCTGAAGATGGGAAGCGACCAATCGAGCGGAGCTTCCACACGGGCTCAAAAATGATACTTAGACATAAACAGATGTTGATACACTTACGCTCCCTATGAGAAGTTATATGAGATGATTAATATGAGTCGAGAATGCTTACTGCTTACCTGGCAATTTCGTGAAGTATGTTTTGTATCCAGCAATTGCGGTATTTAATTGGTAAGTAGGTAGAACCTAGATGGGCGGCCGTGTTATGGCTACAGTGCTACAAGAAACTCTGTAGAATCCTTGGCAAATCCAGAACATTACTTTTTTTTCCCCGCGTATTTAGGACTGTTGACATCCACGCGCAAACAAGTGTCTTATTTACTATACAAATTGCTAGTAAAGTTGGACAAAACTTTATACTCTATTACTCCTCTTCCAGAATGAGTCGGAAATTTAGTGACGAGTTCGTGAACGAGATACAAGCTCTTCTGGAGCACGGTTTCAGTGCCAGACATCTTCTTGCACGCTATCCACGCGTTTCCACGGCTCAGATATATAAGATGAAGTCGAACTTCGACTTCTTTGGGCACGTAAGGCCTGAAAAGCTGTATAAAACAGGCCGAACGCCTCATTTGACTCCTGACGCTCGCAAAGTATACCTCTTATAAACAGTATTATGAGTTATTGCTAAAGCCAATTGAACAGGGCATCCTAGACTTCCTTATCGAATATCCTACGGCCTATATTGATGAGATTGTCGCGTTCGTAAACGAGAAATATGATATACAACATCAAGAGAGACAATTCGAAGGGCAATGAAGGATCTCTTTTCTGCGTCATATCTCCTTCTTCTTGTAAGACAGCGACAGCAAACATATCAAGACCATTTAAGGCCAATTGGCGCTATACTTGACTGATCTGCAGTCTTGCGTCTCTTTACTATCTTTAGAGGGCTCTTTGAAGGCCAAACAGAGCGTTTGCTGGCGCGTCTTGAGGGTTCAGGAGCATTCCGAATGATCGCCATAGCAAGTCAGAATCATAAAATTTTAATAGGAACAAAGGACTACGTTTACTAGTAATTTGTATGGTAAGTAAGTCGCTGAATCCTCCTCTAATGTCAACAGTCCTAGATCCGCGGGGAAAAAAAGTAATGTTCTGGATTTGCCAAGGATTCTACAGAGTTTCTTGTAGCACTGTAACGTCGCACCCCAAGCCCGCTTGTTAGTTAAGCTTTGCCGTCCTTTGTGGAATTCTTGGGCTGCCAAGGTGCCAACTGCTAGCTATATACTTAGTACTGTACCCAAGAACAAGAAGTGCAGATGCATGATGCATGGGCTCCGCAATCTTGCTTGCAAAAATCATCCGTCATCGGTCGTCGCGATAGAGGAACATTCTTGGTCTCCGCACTATCATAAGGTACCCTTCCGCCCACGCAACTACATCACCATGTCTTACCGAACATGACGAGTCCTGTTCCTGGACGGGGCCTGCTCAACATCCAAAAACTCTTCACGATACCCCCTCGTATAACTCGGGTCACGCAAAGACCGCCAGCATCCTTTGATCCTCAAATCTTCAGCTATCACCGTCCACGACGGATTCCGGCAGAGTGGAAGGAGGTTCAAGTTGACAATGAGCCTCGCCATGCGGAAGCTCCCATACCGTTGAGCCGCCCGCTGCTGTCGAAATGTCAAGCGAGAGCTGCTCGCGGAGTAAAAGCATGCTTGCCTACCCAAAATTCACCACAGGGTACGTCATGGATTTTACGGGCAGCGCTTCCTGCCTCAAGATCATCACTGTTCTGGTCGTCTGTCCAATCGAACGGTAGGGGGATCGGACACCCTGGATTGAGACATCTCAGCAACGCGTCTCAGCAGCGCGCTGTCAGGAACCACAAAAGTAGCCAGCAGGAGGTGGGAAAGGAGGCAGGTGAAAAAGCTTCGTCTAGACTCCCTGATGCATCGGCACCTCCGAACAACCACCCGCATCTCATCGATCGTATACATATGCCGCATATGCCACACTTTCATAGACCAACAAAGGAAGAACTACTTTCGGCAGCAACGGGGTTTTGGTCCAGACTGAAGATACGCTTCAAGTGGTTCTCCATACGAAGTGTACGTCCATTCAATATTGATGAAATCACTGGCTTTATATCCTGGATCCTTGTGGGACATCTTCTCTGGATAGTCATTGGTACCACCACATTCTTTTCTCTGGCTATCCTTGCCATCAATACCGTCTTTGCACAGGAAACGCTAGCTAGATGGGTGGGAAACTATCTTACCAAATCCACCGGCATCAATGTCGTCTTCGAGTCAGCCATTGTGCCCGAATGGCGAAGTGGTGTCATCAAGTTCGAGAACGTCTTCGTCTCAAGGAGACCAGGTCGAATTGATGTGGCTGGAGTAAGCAAGGGAAACCGAGGAAGCGCAGCAATCGCAGCCGCCGCGGCCAACGCTGATCCCAACGAGGACACAAATTACACCCAGTTTGACCTTTCCATCAACGAAGTTCTCGTGACCTTATCATTTGCGAAATGGTTCAATTCAAAGGGAATATTGCAAAACGTCGAAGTTAAGGGCATGCGTGGAGTTATTGATAGAACTAACGTTCATTGGACAGGGGAATACATTGATCCAAAATCGTATAGACATGAGCATAATCCCGGAGATTTCGAGATAGACACGTTTAAATTGGAGGACGTACTGGTAACGCTCCATCAGCCCAAAGGCTTTCGGCCCTTCATAGTGAGCATATTCTCCGCTGACCTCCCTCAACTGCGGAAACGATGGCTCTTCTACGACCTCCTCTCTGCCAATCAGATGCACGGCGCTTACGATAACTCCTTGTTCACCATCCATCCTCACCAGAACCATTCCTACATCGCAACATCGCACGACACTCATCATGAGAACAACCCTTGGAAAAAGCATTCCCGCATTCGCGTCGACGGCTTAAACATCGACCATCTCAATAGCGGCGTTCAAGGGCCATTCTCATGGATCCACGAAGGAAATGTCGACATTGTAGCAGATATCATGTTCCCAGCCGACAGCGATGAAAGCGTCCTCAAAGTAATGAGTGATTTCTACGAAAGAATGGAGGCTGCCCTAACCGAGAAAAAGCGACACCCGTCCGCGCTTGATGAGACCGAGCAGGAAACGGAGGATGATAAACGCTTTCTCGTCATGGACTTGAGGATCCATCTAAACGATGTCAGGGCCGCAGTTCCACTCTTCACCAGAGATCTCAGCTACGTGAATAATGCCTTGATCCGACCAATTGTTGCATACATCAATTCCCGACGGACTTTCATCCCCATCAATTGTCGGGTCGTGAAACGAGCAAGCGATTTTGATGGAAGTTGGAGTTTGTTCGATAGCGGCATGATGGAGGACCTAAGCGCAGAGGTAAGTCGGGGAGGGGCAAATGTCATTCTATTCGTCTCCGTTATAGATCGCTGACCTGTAACGCTTCCAGACGTACGAAGCCTTTGCTCGCGATGTCACAGATGATCAAGCTCGCATGCGCCGGATCAAGAAGGTCGGACTCTGGTCTCTACAATTAGCGGTCCAGGCCATCTTTATGGGCATGGCGGGCAATATTGCTTGAGTGATTGCGGAGCAAGACTAGATGCTCACATCAATTGTGCGAGACATTATGATAGTATTGCTTGTCGAGCGGTGTGGATATACGTGGCACGGGTATCTGACGGTATTTCACGCTACATATATCGGAAACAACCTCTACATGGAACCGGCATCGGCCTAGCGTTTCACAACGCTCAAGGAAAGGCATCCTGGCCTTCAGCAATTGCTCATGTTCCATGTGCGGCGTCCCAAGGAGCAGGCTTGAAGGTCTTGATGGGTACGGAGTAATTCACTTGAAGAATGACTTCGGATGGTCAAGCAGATTCGGGTCCTTTAGATTGGACCCCATGAAGAGAGAAGAGTTGGGGGAGGAAAGAGAGAAGGCGACGCGAGCGCAATGACATACGAATCCAGTTTTGGAGCTGGGAGATAGTAGTTCAACGACGCGCACACAGAGCCAATTCAGCGATTCTTGACCACCTATAAGGGACGCCTGGTCGGTCAGCTGGCGCTTTACATGTAGCAGAAACATTGTTGCGTGCGCTGCCCCGTTCCGAAACGAGCTCTCTAGGTCACAAAGTCCGAGCATAGCCCCAAAACAGATCCCGAAGCCCGATTGCCAAAGTAAGGAAGGCCTTCCAACGCACATGATTTACTGTGCTACTAGCAGCACCACCCCAAGCCGTCTCCACTACCTACCTCAGCTCTGCTCTCCCAATTCATCTCCATCTCTATATCCTCGATAACCCACTTTCCCCCCCCTCCTTTCAACTCATCCCAAGCACAGAAACGCATCTACGTCCATATTGATCCTCACTCATCGAATGTGCGCTCATACCAGGCCGCGGCGCTACACTTTGCATCTCTCTCTCTCTTTCAAAAAAAATGGGAGGCAGTAGCCAGCGACAGAACTTGGTCTCCCCTTCCCTCCTCCTCCCCCACTTCCAAGAAAAGAAAAAGGGAAAAAGGAAAGGGGGAAAAACCAATTGAGCATTCCCTCCTCCTCCTCCGCCTCCCCCCGAAAAAGGAGAGGAGGGCAGGATGGGGGATTTGATGTCAGCACTTCTTCGGCACAATCGCGCAGCCAATGACACCACCTACTCCCTCCCCTTAGGGAGGGAGGGAGTGGGGAGGGGGGCTGGATTGCAATTTGACATCCGTGCTTTTTGTTTTTCTTGATTCTCCTTCTTCTTCTGCTGCTGCTGCTAGGTTTTGAGAAGAAAGAGTGGGGGGGGGTGCGGAGGTTGAGGGAAACGGAAACAGAAACAGAAACAGAAACGGGATCGGATAAGTAGGTGATTCAATGGGAGAAGATACCAACGGGTGTATTTAGTTGTAGCATGGAGGAGGAGGTATTGAGATGTACATATCTTGCTAGACTAGGTGCTGGAATCGCTGGGATGTTGAGGATGGAATGAATCTGCAGTGTTGGAGATAGAAAGGGGTGATATCGGATCTTTCGGAAGATGTTGGTCCGGTAGAACAAGAACGTCAAGGGGAATGAATACTGTGAAATCATCTCCGTTGTAGAACGTCAAAGTAAAGGAAGTTGTGGAAAAGCATTCAGGCTTCCATTCATACATCCCCGACATACAATATTTGGAAAGAAGAAACATTGAGGGTATGCACATCGCCATTGGCATCTCCACTGGGGGGGAATGTATCGTACAAATGGTGGTCCCTGGACTTACATACCACTGCTGATAAGCTTCTTGCTCCTCACGCGTCATCTTCAGATCTCATCACGCTTGGGATGATTGCCTCGCTTTGCGGTCCGAGAGCTACCCGGCGTTGGACGCCAATTACCAGTCATGACATCTTGCATGCCCTCTTTGACACCTGCGATGGCGAGGTCGAATCGAGCTCCCGCGAGCCATGCGATGCCGAGCTATACAGTGTGTCAGGGAGGAAGGGTTTTGATAAGGGTGGTGTCGGATAATACGTACCATAAGGCCCATTACAGCGACAAGCATAGCCCCCATGGCCATCATCATCATCAACATGTCATGCCTGGCCTCCTTATCTTGAGCTTCCTGCTCCAGCGCCTTGAGCGACTTGGGCTCGCCCGACTTGGATCGGATGACATCTTCAGGCTTTTGCGAAGGGAATATCGACTCGATAAATTGCTCAATCTTACCACAAGCGATGCTGATCTTGAGAAAGTTTGGGTCTTGTGGAACATTCTTCCTATGGATCAGTCGGACGTGGTCGCGGAAAACTTCACAGACCAATCTCAGGTTCTGGGTTGATGCCACCATTAGCTGACATGCTTGACCTTTGGTGATTTTGACGTTTCGCTGGAAGATTTTGGGGTTTCGGAAACACAATTCCAGAGTTGAAATGGCCATGGATTGGGGAATTGCGCAGAAATTGAATACACTCTGTTCCTTCAGACCAGCAAGATAGAACAGACATTCGTCTGCGTGGTTGAGAGCATTGAGCACCATCTCGGAGCTGCAGTTCAATGCGGCTTCTCTATACTCTGGTTTGAAGAGATCCTCGAATTTGTCCACATGCTTTGACCATATCTCTTGGGGCCAGAATTTCCGCTTGTCGTCAAAGTCTTCTTTGATGTCACGAATGATGTTTGTCTTTTGGAGGAAAAGACCCATTGATTCATGAAGATCTGACCTTTGGAGTAGCGCCGGGTTACCGTACCCACTCTCGACGAACAGGCGTGTTAAACCTTCACCAACAAGCCCTGCGACATAATGACAATACAGGTCATAATCCTCGACCTTGTCCACTCCCACCTCGTTGAACTCGGCATTATTGATATAATCTGCCATGCCGTTGCCCATCTTGTCCGTAATATACTTGATGATTTCTCGATAAGCAGGCTTTATCTTCTTGAACTCCGTAATAACATGTTTGAATTGAACAAGCAACTCCCGGTCCTTTTCTTCCGACCTATTACCAGTAAAACACCAACCATCTTCTTCCAGTTTATGGTGGAAATCTCTCAACAAAGGGGTCTTCGTCTCGGCAGGAATGGAAGTATCATCTTCGATGGTGTCGAGACCTCGAAGGATCAGATAGAACAAACAAATTGGGAGGAGTAGTTCTGGATGTAATTCTTGAATCACGGCGCTGAAACTGCGGCTGGTCTTGTCCAAAAAATCAAAGCATATTCGGGAGGAGATTGACTCCTTGTCCTCGTCTCGCTCATGGACGGGTTGATGCCATACCTTCCTGTGGTAAGGTTAGAACGGTGGAGTAAGTGAACAGCGCCGCAACGCACCATTGGACGATCGATCGCACCTCCTGAGGATGGATCACGTAGTAGAGAATATCTGTGACTTTGACCATGATGACGGATATTCTTGATCCAGAGAGGCCGGTCGGAGGTCATCAGGTGACTATAAGTATTGCTGAATTGCTTCAGGTCATGGTTGTACCTATTACGGATCCGTGGCATGTTCCCGGAGCTGCTCTCTCCGCATTTTGCAAAGAAAAGATCCACGAGGTCGGGGCGGAGGGCAGCGCCCCCCCGGGCCACACCCCAGCCAGGTCTTGGGGGCTTTATCTTCGTTGCCGCGTGCTGCTGTAATCAACTTTGACTACAAAACAAGGACACTTGCAGAAAACACCGGTGCAAATATGATTTGACTGCCTCGATCTGCGTAATTGCGATCTACTATCGAATAGGCCATGTAGAATGAGTAGGCATTAGCAACTTGTCCTATCTAAGGCAGTGTGTAGAGAGCGTATTCATACGTACAAATGGCAGTATGGCGCAGCAAAATCAGTTGGTACTTAAATTGCCGATAAAACGCAGCCAAAACGCATCCCAAAACGCATGCAAGATAGACCCAACAGCTCCTTCAAAGTCCAACACGATCTTGGACAATGCCGTGGCCTTAAAACTGCCCAGTGCATCCACAACCCTCAAGACGTAGCATATCTTCGGCTTCGACAACAATTTCACTGTCTGGATCGCCCTTCATGGCGAAGGTAGTAGACACCACATATTATGACGCCCTTGGAGTGCCCACGAATGCCACGGAGCTCGAAATCAAGAAAGCGTATCGCAAACTTGCCATCACCACTCATCCAGGTTTGTTATGTGAAGAAGCTCGAATTTTGTTTATCACATGCTGACACCGCTCAGATAAGAACCCGGGCGACGAGTCAGCACACGCTCGCTTCCAGGCAATCGGTGAAGCATATCAAGTGCTGTCGAACAAGGAATTACGATCACAATATGACAAGTTTGGCAAGGAGAAAGCTATGCCGAGCGCTGGCTTCGAGGATCCGGCCGAGTTCTTCAGCATGATATTTGGGGGCGATGCATTTGTTGATCTGATAGGCGAGATTTCGTTGATGAAAGATCTGACACACACTATGGATATTACCGCGGAACAAATGCAGGAAGAAGAATTAGCTGCCCAGGCGGATGAGAAGTTGAAGGTACACGAAGACATGGAAAAGGAAGCCAGTGCAAACTCCACCACTCCATCAACTGCACAACCTCCACCACCATACGCCTCCGATACTACTACTACTGCTACCGAAGCCTCTGCAGCCGCTCCGCCAAGTATCCCCCCTCAACTACCTCCACGCGCCGCTGGGGCTAAGACTCCCGAACAAGCCAGCTCTGGAACCAGTACACCCCGAAGATACCTGGGCCAACAAGCCATAATGGACAAATCTGAAGAAGATGCCCGTATGGATGCCGCTGGGTTGACAGCCGAGGAAAAAGAACTCCGAAAGAAGGAGAAGAAAAAGGGGGGTCTGACCAAAGAACAGCGGGAGCGTTTGGAGGCCTATGAAAAGGAGCGGAGAAAGATCCGAGACGAGCGAGTTGATACTTTGGCCAAAAAGTTGATCGACCGTATCAGTGTTTGGACAGAGACGGATAAAGGCCCAGATGTGACGAAAGCGTTCGAGGGGAAAATCAGACTCGAAGTCGAGAACTTGAAAATGGAATCCTTCGGTCTTGAAATCCTGCACGCAATCGGCACGACTTATATACAAAAGGCAAGCTCTTTCTTGAAGTCGCAGAAGTTCCTTGGCATATCTGGCTTCTTTAGCAGACTAAAAGATAAGGGCACCCTGGCCAAAGAAACCTGGAACACCATTTCCACTGCCATTGATGCACAGTTGACCATGGAAGAAATGGCCAAGATGGAAGAGAAAGGTGGCGAGGATTGGACAGATGAGAAAAAGGCCGAGTACGAGAAGCGAGTCACGGGCAAGATCCTTGCTGCAGCATGGAAGGGAAGTAAATTTGAAATCCAGGGCGTGCTGAGAGACGTCTGCGACAAGGTTTTGAACGACAAGACGGTCAAAATGGAGAAGAGGGTCGAAAGGGCGCATGCCTTGATACTCAGTGGGACAATCTATCAAAAGGTGCGCCATTGGACAACTCGCTCACAACATTGGATCTGACTAATATAATGATAGGCCGAACGCGATCCGGATGAAGAAGGCGATTACATGGCATTTGAGCAGCTGATGGCTGAAGCCGCCAAGAAGCAGGAAAAGAAGAACGAGACTTCCAGTGACAAGAAAAAGGAGAAAGACCATGCAGGGCATCACCACCACTCGCATCACTTTTTTGCATCGTCAAAACCACCAGAGGACATGTCGGAAGCGGAAGCCAAGGAAAGAGCGCACATGGCCGGCCACGATGCAGAGGCAAAGAGTTAGATTGGATTCCTGGGAAACTTTGCATAAATTCTCTTCTTGCGGAAGCACAGCGCGGTCGGGTCACGGTTCTACCCTTCATTTCCAGATGAAACAAGTCGTAGATTAGCAACAGGGAATGATCTGGCGAGGCGCAGGAAGACAGTCCAACGCCGTTTGCAATCTTGATGGTGATTGGGGAGGAAGAAGCTGATTTCATGGTCTGGCGTCGGGCAATTGTGGCTGCCAGCATGTGTGGCGTGTGATTACTGAATGGGTAGTGATTAGCTGGCGCCGTCCGTTGTCTTCTCCTTGAAGCGAGCATGTCAAGGACTCGGTGGAGTCGATTGGTATAATACGTAAGCATAGAGTTTGGCCCCAACACGGGCCCTTGTCCGTCATCCCAAGTGCCCGGGTACTTAATCCCAAAAAGAGACACCAGGCTACAGGGGTAATGAAGAGTCTTGCCGCAATGGTCGACGCCCTCACTGCTAAACCCCAAACCTTAGTATGTAGTAACATTTTATTTGCAATTCTTCGCGCTCGGAGTCCCGAGTTACTCAGCATGTTCGCACCACCCGCCCAGGATCGTCACAGTGACGGAATGATGTAAGGATTTTAGAATTAAAAAGTGTTCCCTCTTCACTACGTAGTTTCAGAATTGTTGTTCTGCTCCTATCCCAGCCCTATCCCAGCCATACGTAGTGGCCTCCCATATTGACTACAACCGCGTACCATTTCACTGGCAGCAAATCGGGTCGCACTAGACAGACTTGCAATTTCTCCTGTCAGTCAGAATTGTTATCTATGCCCTCAACGTTTCCTCCGCCGTCTGTGGAAAGACATCATTCACGTCGCCGCTCAGGTCGTCAAGACGATCCCGAAGCTCAGGGTGGCAATTACCAACCTCGCATCAGCCACGAGAATACCCCAAGAAACTCTCAGGATCCATATTATCAGGTAACCTCACCTGTTGGAGCATACCAGACCATGGACCCGAACCATCAGCAGAACTACGGTCCGACTCACGATCCAATCCAAGCACCTGCAGCTTCTCAAAACACCTATCAGCCACCGACGAGTAGCCATGCGCCACAACAGAACTCTCACCACCAACGAGGCACCGGTCGTGGTGGTGCTGGTGGTGGCAGTGGGGGCTTTTTGTCCATGTTCAAACGTCGTGGTGCCCGTACCGATGGCAGAAAAAGTAATCGCGGCCCTGATGGTCATAATCTCCAGCATCAACCCTCACCTTTTGACTACAAATCCCAAGGTGGCCGATGGGAGGAGATCCGTGGCCATATCGTTGCCATGTCTGGAGAATTCGTCGGTACCATCATGTTTCTCTGGTTCGCCTTGTCTGCTGCTCAGGTCACGTCCATGACCAATCCAAACCCAGACGGTTCACTGACTCCAGAGCTCCTTCTCTTTATCTCTCTCGCCTTCGGATTTTCTCTTACAGTCAATGCTTGGGCTTTCTACCGGATCAGTGGTGGACTGTTCAATCCTGCTGTGGTTGTTGGGATGGTTGTGGCTGGCTCGCTTCCGTGGATGAGAGGGCTCTTCTTGATCCCAGCACAGATTCTGGGGTGCATGGTTGCGGCAGCGCTCGTTCAATGCATGTTCCCTGGAGATGTTGCGGCTACCCTTACAAAGCTGAGCCCCGGTGTAAGCATCGCACAAGGATTATTTATCGAGATGTTCCTCACGGCTCTGCTGGTCTTCACCATCCTGATGCTAGCGGCTGAGAAACATCAGGCTACTTTCCTTGCGCCGGTGGGGATTGGCTTGAGTCTATTCGTTGCCGAACTGAGTGGTAAGCTACCTTCCTCTTTATCCAGCTCACATACCTTTTACTGATTATATTCACAGGTGTCTACTTCACCGGCGGCTCTCTTAATCCCGCTCGTTCGTTTGGTCCTTCTGTCGCCGCTCGTTCCTTTCCCGGTTACCACTGGATCTACTGGCTCGGCCCCATATTTGGAGCGCTCCTCGCAGCTGCCTATTACAGGTTGGTCAAATATCTGAATTATGAGGAGGCAAATCCAGGCCAGGATGCCACAGATCCCAAAGATCAATGATGGAACTTCTATTTGACGCACGATTCGATGTCTTTGAAAAGAGCTACAGTTCTTCGCCGTGTTGCTAGTTACGATTTCTTCGGCTGAGCGCTTCATAAAACATTCCTTCTGGAGGTCATTGCGAAGGGCTAATACCAAGTACACTCAAGCGCTTTGTGTGATCGAGTTTAGCTTTATTCAACAACTCACCAGTTTCCAACCTAGGATGCTAGATACTTAGCAACCACTTCCGTGACAACCTTCTCCAACCATCATAAACAACTCTACGTTCCTCTCGACCACCCAGACATCTTTCGTTCCGTCTCACTCCATCTGATATTTTGCTAGAAATGTATGTTTCTTGATTCTCGGCACTCTTCTCTACTCCTGCAACTTTTCTTATCATCTTGAGCCCCAAGCTGCTCCAATTGTCTGGCACATAAACGTGATTCAACAACATAATCATCTAAGTTAGCACAGAAACATCTCCTTCAAAACTACAGTATCCTTCCACCCACCAACCTCTGTTGCCCCCCGATCCTCTTCCAGCCAACTCGGACTTACGTGCCTGCAATGAGCGAGACTCCCCACCCTCAAGTGATGAGAAAAGTTGCAGGAGTAGAGAAGAGTGCCGAGAATCAAGAAACATACATTTCTA
>QQTW01002929.1_pt1 | contig 12521 bp, 16 predicted proteins | sample 1904831 | NCBI WGS metagenome assembly QQTW01 (sample SAMN09435610, study PRJNA476489) | Subsurface metagenome, whole genome shotgun sequencing project. | reverse complement strand
ATAAGTAATGACTCAAACAATTTGGATTGCTAGACACGCCAACCGCCTAGACTTTGTTAACCCGGATTGGTTTCTCACGGCTCAAAGACGCTACGATCCTCCGCTTTCGGATGATGGCATAGTCCAAGCATCGCAATTAGCTCAACGGCTAAAACATGAGAAAATTACAGCTATTTTTTCCTCCCCGTTTTTACGCACAGTGCAAACCGCCGATCGAGTAGCGGAAGTTCTAGATTTGCCGATTAAACTTGAATCTGGACTCAGTGAATGGCTAAACCCTGAGTGGATGAACGAAAACCCAGAAAAAATGCCGATCGAAGATTTAGTCGCGTTATTTCCCCGGATCGATCGTAGTTATAGGTCTCGCGTTATTGCTCAATACCCCGAAGTTGGAAAAACAGCATTTTTAAGAGCGGCAAAAACAGCAAAAAAACTTGCCGCAGAATTTTCCGAAGATATATTGCTAGTAGGACACGGTGCATCGGTAGTCGGTGCGACAATAGGATTGGTTGGAGAAGTCGCCGAAACAGAAATTAAAGCAGCTTTGTGCTGCCTAATTAAAGTTGTGCGCCTCGATCCCCATTGGGTATTGGAATTAAAGGGAGATACTTCCCACCTTGCTCAAGTAGAAGAAGTAATTCGGTTTAATTAGCATCATGAACTTATTATTGGCAGGAGATATCGGCGGGACTAAAACCGTTTTGCGGCTAGTCGAAGCATCAGACGAATCAGTTTTGCTGACATTATACGAGGAACGCTACCGCAGCCGCGATTTTAGCGATTTAGTGCCAATGGTGCAGCAGTTTCTCGCTACCGCCGCCGAAAAGCTAGGGGATGCGTCTCCACCAAAAAGGGCGTGTTTTGCGATCGCCGGGCCCGTTGCGAACAATACGGTGAAGCTGACAAACTTGGCTTGGTTTCTAGATGCCAAACGTTTAGAGGAAGAATTAGGCATCAAACACATTGCTTTGATTAATGACTTTGAAGCCGTTGGCCATGGCATCTTAGGTTTGGATGCAGCAGATTTGTACTCCTTGCAAAGTGGTAACTTACAACCCATTGCCCCTATTGCGGTAATTGGTGCGGGGACGGGGTTAGGGGAAGGTTTTTTAATTCAAAATGGAGACAGTTATCGAGTTTTTGCCTCCGAAGGCGGACACGCAGATTTTGCCCCCCGCTCTGAATTAGAATTTCAGTTACTAAAATATTTGCTAGATAAGCACGACATCCAAAGCGTTTCAATCGAACGTGTAGTCTCTGGTCAAGGAATTATTGCAATTTACCAATTTTTGCGAGATTGGCACTTTGCCAGCGAGTCCTCTAGTATTGGGCAAATTGTCCGCACTTGGGAGGAGGAAGCCGGTAGAGGCGAAAGAAGCGTCGATCCGGCGGCGGCGATCGCTTCGGCGGCTTTAGAAAAACGCGACCGCATTTGCGAACAAGCCATGCAAATGTTTGTAGAGGCCTATGGCGCGGAGGCGGGAAATTTGGCTTTGAAGCTGTTGCCTTATGGGGGTTTGTATGTGGCTGGCGGGATTGCCGCCAAAATCTTGCCTTTGTTAGAAGATGGTTCTTTTCTCCATGCTTTTACTCATAAAGGGCGGGTAAGTTCGTTACTTAAAAGCGTCCCTGTCTATATTATTCTCAATCCTCAAGTAGGGTTAATTGGCGCGGCAATGCACGCGGTGAAGTTGGGTTAGTGGCGATATTGGGTGCGAAATTGATTGACTACTCGATCGAGTCCGACGGAATGGGAGGCTTTAAAAAGTAAGCGATCGCCACTTTGAACCAATTGGTGCAGTTTCTCTACTAAATCGGCATGAGTGGCAAAACATTCCGCTTCTAGAGGCATTGCTCCTGTTGCTATTGCTTGGGCATCCGCACTATCAACTAAAATGAGTAAAGTATCTAACTTTAGCTCTTTTACTTTTGCCCCTACTTGGGTGTGAAGTTCGGTAGAAAATTCGCCTAATTCTTTCATTGCTCCCAATACAGCAATCTTTCTATTGCCTGGGGTTTGGGCTAGTAGTTGCAAGGAAGCAAGCATTGATTCGAGTCCCGCATTGTAGGTTTCATCTAGAATTACTACATCGTTTGCCAATTCGTAGCGCTGACTCCTCCCCCCAGGCAGACTGACGGTTACATTTGCCGCAAGGCGCGCCCAGTCAATTTTTAAAGCCTCTGCTACAGCTATAGCAGCCAGAAAGTTAGAGGCGTTGTGCGTACCTGCTAAAGGTAGAGTTAATTTGTTTTGGTCGATACTTATAGTTTCGTTGTCCAATAGTTGCCCTTGCAAGTCGCCGCTTTCCAAGCCATAAGTTATGGTTTTGCCCTGCCAAACTTGGGCAGAAAACTTCATCAAGCTTTGATTGTCAGCATTGAGAATTGCCATACTACTTTTTGGCATTTCCGCTAATAATTCGCACTTGGCACGGGCGATCGCCTCAACCGATCCCAACCTGCCTATATGCGCCGTGCCGACATTGGTAATTACTCCAATTGTGGGACAAGTTATTTGAGTTAGTAAAGCAATTTCTCCCGCAGCGCGCATTGCCATCTCAATGACGGCAAATTGATGTTCGCAGCCTAGTTCTAGTAAGGTTTTGGGTACGCCAATTTCGTTGTTGTAATTTGCTCTAGTTTTTAAAACTTTGCCTTGGGTTTCTAAAACTGCGGCAATTAATTCTTTAGTGGTAGTTTTACCTACGGAACCTGTAATGCCAATTACCGGGATAGAAAACTGTTTGCGCCACCACTGAGCGATTTGTTGGTATGCCTGGAGGGTATCATTGACTTTTAATATTGGTAAGTCTGGACTTTCAAATTCATTATTTACAATTGCCGCGATCGCCCCCTTGGCGATCGCCACTTGGACAAATTCATGTCCGTCAAAATTTTCTCCACGTAAGGCAACAAATACATCTCCCGGCTTAATATGGCGGGTATCGGTGGTAATACTCGTAGCTGTTGCTAAAGCCGCGTCCGATAGATTGATGGGTCTAGCTGCTAAAATTTCTACAAGTTGAGCAAGGGTGGCACTACAAGGCATAGTTCGCGTCAGTAATTCCTAATTTCCTCGTGTTATTGTCTCAGGAATTCGTACTATTGAGCTTGCTGAAAATAACTAACAGGCTGGTACAGAAGCTAAGGCTTGCTTATTTAGCAGTAGTTTACCTGTCGCATCTACGCTAATATCTTTACCTGGCACAAACCCTTTGCTAGTTAGATGTTTGTAGATTGTAATAGTAGTGATATTTCTGACTTCCTCCATGACATCGCTAGGAATCATGTGTTCTATTGCCCAAAGTATGGCCTCCGTGTCAAACCACATTAATCGTTCAATACTGACAATTACTAAACCTGCTACTTCGCAAATCGGTAACTGCATTCTCAAATACACGATTAAGTCTTGACCAATTTCGCGGTTGCGAGTCATCATCGCTCTAGCTATTCTTTCAATCTCTAGGTCTACCTGTAAGCAGTTCATACCGGGCATAGATACAGATTCCTTGTTTTAAAGGGTAATGCCCTGCGTTGAGTATGGTCTCAATTGCAGTTCTGCTAAGTATATCTAAAGATTGGACAAAATCTACCTCCGGGAAGATGCGGAATCTTAAGTTGGTAAAACTTACATATAGGGAAAATTACCTAAAGCTAATTGCTTTAAGTTAAGCTTGGGTCTGTGCCGACTAATTAAACCACTTAGTTTTAAAAGGGTTAGTATCGCCTTCCTCAAGGATTTCAATTACGGATAAACCAATATAGGAAGTTGCAATCAACAGCACTAAGGAAAGCAAGTAAGCATTAGTAAGCATTCGTAGGGCTGTTTCCATCAAAATGTAGGTAGTCATTGCTTGGTGTTCTCTCTTTGGATCGGTAGCTGGTGTTACTATATTTCTCCACGATGTAACTGTTAAATTCCACCGAGAAATTACGGTTCTTCAGCTTCGTAACAATATATTACACCCGTAGTTGCACGGTACGATACAAAAATAAACATTTTTACGCTAAACATTGCTCTACCGTAGCTACTACCGACTGGGATAGCGCCTCTAAGTCGTATCCACCCTCAAGTCCAAACAAAACTCTTGGAGTTAGTTGCAAGCAGTATTTTGTCAGGATTTTGTAATCTTGAGGTTGCAGATCGATGTTTGCTAAAGGATCGGCAGCATTTGCGTCATAACCCGCACTCACAATGAGTAGATCGATTTGAAAGTTAGTGAAAAAAGGAATAATGGCTTGTTCAAATAGCGGCTGGTAGACAGCAATTGTGCTACCTGCAAGAAGGGGTAGATTTAAGACATTTTTGTACTCGCCGCGTTCGGAAGCGCTGCCTGTGCCTGGGTAAAAAGGAAATTGATGTAGAGAACAGTAGGCAATTTGAGGATTATTTTCAATGATCGCCTGCGTACCATTACCGTGATGTACATCCCAGTCTAAGATGCCAACTTTATCGATTCTCGGTTGTTTTAAGGCATAATTGGCAGAAACCGCCGCATTGGAAAATAAACAAAAACCCATACCTTGACTTTTTTCGGCATGATGTCCGGGAGGACGCGCTAAAACAAAAGCTGGGTTATTGGTAGTTAATACCGTATCTACCCCATCTAGCCAAGCACTAACCGCGAGTAAAGCAACATCGTAACTAGCTGGAGAAATGGGGGTATCGGGATCGAGATAACCGCCGCCGTTACGGGCTAAATGTTCGATAGTGTTGATATGGGCTGTTGTATGGACTTGGTTTATAGAGGATATTACTCGTTCATCTACGGGAGTAGGCGTTTTCCATGCTAGTTGATGGGCAAAATGGGCAGATTTGAGGGCAGAGGCGATCGCTATTAATCTTTCGGGCTTTTCGGGGTGAAATCTACCAGTGTTGTGGTGGAGAAATTCATCGGAGTAGATGATGGGGAACATAAAGCGCGAAAACTTAGGTACTTTTTACGTTATAGCGTTGAGCAAGGATAAATTCAGCGACTTGCAAGTCTACGGGAGTAGTAATTTTTAAGTTAGTTTCTTCGCCTTCAACTATTTGCACGGGCAACCCGCATCTTTCAAATAAAGCCGCGTCGTCGGTAACTTCCCAGCCTTGAGTCAAACCAACCTCGTGGCATTGTTTTAAAAGCTTGACATCAAAAGCTTGAGGAGTTTGGGCAGCCCACAACTGCCGCCGATCGGGGGTACTTTGAATTAATCTATTTTCATCTACCACTTTAATTGTGTCTTTGACTGTCACGGCGGCAATTAACCCTTTACAGCGTCCAATGGCTTCGGCGCACCGATCTAGTAATTCGGGTGTAGCTAGACACCTAGCGCCATCGTGAATTAATACTCTTTCTGCGGTAGCTGGTAGCGCCTGTAAGCCGTTGTAAACTGATTCTTGGCGTGTTGTACCGCCGTAGATTATCTTTACCTCTTTAGTTACTGGTAGCCCGGAGAGAATTTCTTTGATATATTCTTCATCGCTCTTTTGAGCAATAATTCCTATCCAATGAATGCTAAGAGTAGCTTGGGCAGCTAAGATTGTCCAGGCAAGTAGAGGCTGAGATCGCAAGGTCAATAGTAACTTGTTGCGGCTTGTTCCCATCCGTCGCCCCATTCCGGCGGCGGGAATTAATAAATACATTTTGCTTTCATTGGTAAAAATAACTGCGGACAATTAAAATCTATTGTTTCAAATAAGTAGCAGTTCTCCTAGAATGGGGAGCGAGTAATAGTAAAGAAATATTATGCGAATAGTAGCCTTAATCCCTGGCAAAATTGGCGATCAAATTCTATTTTTCCCCACCCTGGACGATCTAAAAAGAGTTTATCCCGACGCGCAGATAGATGTAGTAGTCGAACCGGGTTCCAAAGCTGCCTATCGAGTATGTAAGTCGGTCACTGATACGATCGCATTTGACTTTAAAGATCGTAACAGTCTAGCCGACTGGGGTAATTTAATTGGTTTACTGCGCGATCGCGAATACGATATTGCTATCTCTCCTAAACGGCAGTCTTTACCTAATTTGTTACTGTGGCTAACAGGCATTCCTACTCGTGTCGGCTATAAGGGCAAAGGCTCTATTTTCCTAACGGCGGCCGTACCCCAGAATTTTCAACAATCTCCGGCGGTTAAGTATCACGATTTATTGCAAGGCTTGGGCATAAATTCCCCCGTTCCTGAACTAAGCATTAATGTACCCTCCTCAGATATTACTTGGTCAGAAAAAGAACAAAAACGTCTGGGCGTTCAAGAAAGCGGTTATGTGGCTTTTTACGATAGTCAACCTGCCGATGGCGGAGCTAATTACCCAATAAATTCTTGGCGGCAAATCATCCAAAGCTTGCAAGAAAAACAACCAAGTTTACCTGTAGTAGCTGTTAAGGATGCGGATAACGAACAATTTATCAAGGCAATGCTGGCATCTTTTCCCGATCTTAAAGTAACGTCGCCCGGAGATATAGGTAAATTAGCCGCAACGATCGCTTCTGCCAACTTATTAGTATGTACCGATAGCGCCTCGATGTATTTAGCTTTAGCCGTCCAAACTTACACCGTTGCCCTACTTGCCAAAGAACCAGAATCATTGTTAGAAAGCGATCGCTTAATAAAAGTTACTTCTCCTACAGGCAAAATGGCTGATATTTCTCCCCAAACGGTGATGGGGCGTATTTGGGGAAAATAGCACGGGTAGCTGTTCTCAAGCGACTCGATAAACTGAGATAGCAGTAGACGACAAAAAACCCCTAAAGTTAGGTTTAGGGGTAAAAAGTGCGATCACGCTTGATTACTTAACTGATAATTACCTTTGATTGGCTAAGGAATACGCTACATCTCTAGCAAAGGGATCGGCTAAATGCGCCCACTCAGCCTGGGGGACATCTACACCTAGTTCAATGACATGGCGATCGTAATCGAGGACGTAAAACGAACGCATAATAGTGTGGTCAACTGTTCCTAAAACTTTCACTCCAAAGGATTTACAGCGATCGTGTAATTCAGCTAAAGCTGCTTCGTCTGACACATTAAAACAAAGATGAAATAATCCTGTTTGCTCCATCGGTGGCGTTGTTGCTTGGTTGCCCACTTCTACTAAAGCTAAGTCGTGATGATGCTTTCCGGCACTATAAAACCACATCTTCCCGCGTTCGCCTACTCGCTGCATCCCTAAGATTTCGCGGTAAAAATAGTCGCTAATTTCTAAATTCTTGACTTTCAAAACGACGTGGTTAATTCCTTGTAATGCCATAGTGTTAATGCCTATCTAAACTAATTCGCCCTGCACCATACTGAACAATCATTAGCAATCCGCCGAAAATGGCAAGATTTTTCATAAACGCACTTTGCTGCATTTGATCGGTAAAGTTAGTATGGAAAATTAAGGTAGCCGGGATGAGAAAAAGTGCTAAAGCGATCGCACCCCAACGCGCTTTATAACCTAGCAGTACCGACAACCCGCCTCCTACTTCAACTACTACGGTTGCTAGGTACAGCAACCCCACAAGTGGTAATCCATTGGCTGCCATGTACTGCTGCGTACCTGCCGGATTTAATATTTTATTTACCCCCGACCAAATAAAAATTGCTGATAGCAAAATTCTCGCTATTAGCGAAATTACGTTTTTTGAGGTGTATAAACTGCGATCACGCCCATCTATGGTGTTTTCTGGATCTGTTGTCTTTGTTCTCATAGTTTTAACCCTCCTACTCTTTTTGAGATTGTACTAACACGTACTAATTAGTGATAACACAAGTTTTGTTCGCGTGCAAACAGTCCGCAAGGAGGATTTAAAATAAATTCTTCAGTTTTGCTAAAGCCGCCTGAATTTGCTGCAATTCCTCGCAACTTAAGCTGTCAAAGCGCTGTTTGAGATGGGCGATATGAGCGGGGAAAGTGTCGGTAAATACTTTTTCTCCGGCGGGAGTTAGCACGGCGAGAAAACTGCGCCGATCTTCTTTAGGTACTTCTCGCCGCACTAAGCCTTTTTTTTCTAAACGGTCAATAATGCCTGTAAGTTCGCCTTTAGTTGTGAGGGTTTTTTCTGCCAGCTTGTTAAAAGTCATACCGGGAGTATTACCCAAGGTGCTGATAATATCAAATTGGGAAGAAGTTAAACCCATTTGCCGAATTTGAGCATCAGAATAACTTCTAAAACCTTGATAAGCCCAGACCAATTCTCTTACTGTTGCCATAAATGGTTCTTTGGCAGCCGCAACAGTAGCCGATGGACTATTAAGTTCTAATGGGTGTTTTTCTTGGGGTTGATTCACTTAGTTAAGATTCTTGCAGGTAATTAATTGCAGCTTCTAGTTTTGTAGGGTACCCTTCAGCAAATCGTTCAAACCATAACCCTTCGGTAGAGAGCGGATCTAGTTGTTCTAACCAAGTTTTAGCACGTAGTTTTAACGCTTCAATTTGCTTTAGTTTTTCTGCTTGCAAGCGTTGCTGTTCGTTTTGCGATCGCACTCGGTCTTGTTCGTCGCAATCAGCCTTAACTTGGGATAAAATGTTATCGATTGATGGGTTATTTGTTAAAGATTTAGGCTTTGATTGTAGGCTGGAAAAGTCCGCTTCAACTCCAGCCAAAAGGTCATCTATATTCGAGTTAAGCTGAGGTGGTAAAGCTTTCGGTTGTTTGGATATTTTTGCAGATTCTCGACAATCGGCTTTAATTTCAGACAATAGTTTATCGATTTCATCCATATTTTGCTATCTTAAACGACTTAACGCTGCTATTATAACAGCGTTAAATCTGCTATTGCTAAACCTACTAAACTGACGTAATTACTTTAATTATAATTAGTCATTAATAGCATTTGTTAATACATCGGCAAGACTCATATCTTCCATATCATCTAGGGTAATAGCATCGCAAATATCAAACTTTGCGCCTACTCCTTGCAGTTGATCGTCTAACGCTTTAAGAAACTTAGTTGCTTGAGGATCGTTACCAATTTGAATCATAGAAATTGCTAGTTCTTCATCGGTTTCCATTTGTCTTGAAGCAGTAACAATTACTTCCATCACGGCTCTACGATCGTCGGGTTCGCCATCAGTTATTACTAAAATTGTCTCGCCTGCGGGTTTAGTTTGTCCGCTATTTTTGCGTTTAAAGTAATTATTAGTCGCATCTTGAAGTACGGAGGCTAAATTAGTTGTTCCTGATGGATCGTTTTCTTGAAATACTTGCGCGACTTTAGCAGAAGTTACATCATCGTAGCGCTTAAATCGACCGGAAAATACATAAACAGTAATTCCATCTGGATCGAATTGTTCGCATTTTCGAGCTAAAGCAAGGGTAGATTCTTGTGCTATTTCCCATCTACTTTTCCCTCCTTGCCCGTCGGGAGTGGACATACTGCCACTTTTGTCAATGATTAAAGTATAATCGCGCTCTTTCATATAATATACCTACCAGATAGTTTGCTTTGGGTATAGTTTAGCCTTTTGGTGCTAGTAAGTCACGAGGGCAAAAATCAAAGGAGAAAGAGCTAATTTGCTCCTTCTCCTTTGTAGGTTTCTTGAAGATAATTAAGCAGGATTTGCTTGCGTTTTATTTTGAAGTAAGTGAAGAATTGCTGCTTTTTCTAATATTCCTAGTAATACTCCATTTTCTTCAATTACAGGTAGTGGTGACTTTTGTTGTTCCAGCGTAGTTACCGCCTCTAATAGAGATTGATTTGAGTGCAAAACTAAAGTATTTACAGGTTGCATTAAATCTTTGACAAGCAATTCTTGCCAGCGAGACGTAGGAAATTTATTTAGATCGTCAATTGCGATCGCACCTATCAATAATCCTTGGTCGTCTGTAACTAAAAACTTGCGCCAATTACTACCACTAATAATTAATTCGTCTGCAAACTCTCTTAAGGATGTAGAAGCCAAAACAATTGGACTATTAGTCGTTACTGCATCCGCCACTGTCAATCCTTGAAATTGCTCTTGTACGATCGCCGATTGAGCCGATCTGCCTGCATTTTGCAGTAAAAATAGCCCGATCAACAAGTTCCAAAAGTTACCAAAGCTACCAAATACTAATAGCGGAATTAAACCACTAGCGATTGCAATCCAACCCACAATCTGACCTGCACGGCTGGCAAAAACTACACCTTTGTAAGGGTTTCCGGTAATTTTCCAGACTAAAGCTTTAAGAATATTGCCGCCATCAAGGGGTAAGCCAGGAATCAAGTTAAATAAAGCTAAGGCTAAGTTAATGTAAGCAAGTACCCCTAATATTGCCGCTAAAGGTGCTGAAAGGGGAATAGTGGCATTAATTGCGGTAACAATGCCAAATAGTATCAAACTAACCAATGGCCCGGCGATCGCTACCTTGAATGCCTCTGCGGGGGTTTTTGACTCTTTTTCTAGACTAGCCAAACCACCAAACAGGAATAAAGTGATTGATTTAACGCCGATTCCTTGACGTAAAGCGACAAAACTATGTCCCAATTCGTGCGCTAGTACCGACGCAAATAATAATAATGCTGTACCTAATCCAAGTATTAAAGGTATGGGGCTACTAAGGCTGGGAAACTGCGCCGCCAAGCCGCTACCATAGCTCCAGCTTACTAAAGCTAGGACTAAAAACCAAGACTGAGCTACATAAAAAGGAATCCCGAACAAGTTACCAACTCGAATAGTGCCGTTCATTTGCACTGCCTCTGAATTTCAGCGATGTATCGATCGTAACGAAGTATGAAGCAGTTTTAATCTTTTAAACTAGAGTGGTATCCGCCCGATATAGGTGCGGTTATGGGAATTTGCCTCCGCCTTCTCAAGTAAAATTAGAGAATATTTCTATTTATAAATATGGTTAAGTACACTCTCGCTCAAAGTCCCGAAGTTATTTTAGATGTTCCCGGTAAGGATTCCGCCAAAGCCCGCGAAAAAGCAATGGATCAACTGATGGAACTTATGGATGATGGTTCGTTGGATACAGATTTAGAAGAAGGTTTTAGTCCGCAGCAATTAATTGAGGTGAAAGATTTACCTGTAGGCGATCGCACCGATGACGATGGCATTACTCAAGCGGTACAGGTGTTAAATAACCTCGCTACGCTGAAGTTAAAGGTACAAGAATCGCGCAGCGAAGCGCTGGCGGTACGGGCGGCGGTGGATATATTGTTTACAGATAAATTGGTAAGCGAGGAAGAAATCGCCGATCTTAAAGAAGGGTTTAAGGTGCTGAAAACCTTTGCTCAAGCAAATTTACGCTATCAAGAGGCTAGGGCAAAAGCTGAAGATGCTCGTGCGGTACTCGATCGCGCTTTAAAGTCGCCTGGAGGTTAATTTTTTTAACTGAAATAGCGCGACTGAAGCGATCGCAAATTTAAAGGGGTGAAGTGCGAATCCCCCGGTTACGGGCTTCGCACTTTACAAAAGACATCTTAATATTAGTGACTATGAAACAGTATTTTGCAACCGTTGCTAGGGGCTTAGAAACCCTGGTGGCGCAGGAATTGGAGCAATTGGGCGCTCATGACGTAGAGCCAGGATTTTGCGGTGCGTCTTTTAAAGGCGATCGCCCTACGCTTTATCGCGTCAATTTGTGGGCGAGGCTACCATTTCGGATCTTAGTAAAGTTGCAAGAGTTTCCGTGTTCAGACTCGCAGGATCTTTATAATGGCATTCAAACTATTGATTGGTCGGAGTATCTCAATCCAGACTTAACTTTGGCGGTAAATGCTACGGGCAAGAGCGATCGCCTCAATCATACTCATTTTACGGCTCTGCAAGTTAAAAAAGCGATTGTAGAACAGCAGCAAGAACAGTTTGGCGATAGGTCGAATGTAGAAACTCAAGACCCTGACGTAAGAATTAACGTGCATATCGAGCGCGACACTTGTACCGTTAGCCTTGATAGTTCGGGAAATAGTTTGCACCGTCGCGGTTATCGTCCGGCGGTGGGATCTGCGCCTTTAAAAGAATCTCTAGCGGCGGCTTTAATTCAATTATCTGCTTGGCAGCCAGAACAGATGTTTTACGATCCGCTTTGTGGTTCGGGTACTTTACCGTTGGAAGCTTGTCTAAAGGCGCTTAATATTGCACCGGGGTTATTTCGCGAACGATTTGGATTTGAAACTTGGCTCGATTTTGATTTGTCGCTATTGGAAGAATTAATAGAATCAGCTAAAAATAGCCAAAAAGCTACACTCCCGGCGGCAATTTGGGGTAGCGACAAAGATGAAAACGCCATTGAAAGTGCGATCGCTAATGCGACAAACTGCGGCGTTTTAGATCGCGTTTGGTTTTCGCAAATGGATTTGAGCGAAGTTGTTGCTCCCGCCGACAGTGGAATATTATTTTGCAATCCCCCTTATGGCGAACGTCTGGGGAGAGAAAGCGATTTGGGGGCATTTTATAAACTTTTAGGAGACGTACTAAAACAACGCTTTAAAGGCTGGACTGCTTTTGTGTTGAGTGGAAACAAAGAATTAGCTTTGTCTATAGGGTTGAAATCATCTCAACGGATAGCAGTTTATAACGGCGCGTTGCCTTGCCAATTAATGAAATACGATCTGTATTAGGCTAGAAAAA
>QQTW01002928.1_pt1 | contig 12524 bp, 9 predicted proteins | sample 1904831 | NCBI WGS metagenome assembly QQTW01 (sample SAMN09435610, study PRJNA476489) | Subsurface metagenome, whole genome shotgun sequencing project. | reverse complement strand
GAACGGACGACCCATCACTCTTACCTTCCGCACACGTTTACCTACTTTAGCGCAGCTTTATAAAGAATTGGTATTACCGGCGCTTGTTTGGGATGGTTGGCTTAGTGAGCATGCAAGACAACACAGCCAAGGTATGGCTAGAGGTGAAATCTCTTTTGATCGTGAAATTCTAAATCAGCTTAATCAAAAGATTATCAAGACGGGCCCTTATCAAAATGCTGGCACTGCTATCGGTATGACTCTAGGCTACGCTAACCCCGCTCAAGCAAATGTCAATAATTGGCAAAAAAGTATTTATGACGATACGCTGCCAACTATTAATGGCGAGTATGACCTAACAGGCGTAGGCGTAGCAATGAATCTCAAGGGCAAGTATTATTTTACTCAAATCTTCTTACTTCGTTAAGCAAAGTTGATACAGAATCTAATTCCTGCTTTGCCCGATCACAGTCATCCGTTAGCCTGATTAATTTTTGCCCCTATATCCACGTCGTGCCTCAAACGTGCCTAATTTTCGGGGTAGATTTAAGTACATTTACGACTATTAACAACCCCGCAAATGTTTGATAGACCAGGGTTTTAAAGTAATTGTTGGTATAATAAAACAAGGCGACACCCGGATTTGAACCGGGGGATAAAGGTTTTGCAGACCTCTGCCTTACCACTTGGCTATGTCGCCGCTCTTCAATAAGTGCGATCGCTATATTAACAGATTATGATCCCAAATTACGATGGCTCCCCTACTGGACGAATAATAGCGGGAGTAGTTGTTTCTTTTGCTTGAAAAATTGCCTTTAAAGCTTGGTCTAAGGTTTCTGCCATTACAATCCGGTTTTCGTAAGCAACAACAACTCTAACTAAAGTTGGTAAGCTGTTTTGCTCAGCCTCTAAATAAATTGGTTCTACGTATAGCAAAGATTGCTTAATGGGGACAATCAACAAATTGCCTTGAATAGCTCTAGATCCTTGGCGGTTCCATAGGGAAATTTGCTGCGAAATTACAGGATCTTGATTGATTCGCGCTTCAATTTGCTCAGTTCCATAAACTAATTGCTGTTTGGGAAACTCGTAAAGTAATAACTTACCGTAGTTTTCGCCGTCGGAACGCGCTGCTAACCAAGCAATTAAGTTGGTGCGTTGTTTGGGAGTATAGGGCAGTAGTAAAATAAATTCTTCAAAAGGTGCATCAGGTAAGCTAGTAATTAAGTAGTAAGGCTCTACTAATTTGGGTTTATTCCCATAAACTTCATTAGGTATCTGCCACTGATCTTCTCGATTGTAAAAAACTTGCGTGTCGGTCATGTGGTAATTCATTAACCGCTCCGATTGAATATTAAAGAAGTCTACGGGATAGCGTAAATGGCTACGGAGTGTTGCAGGCATAGCGCTAAGAGGCTTGAATAATCCTGGAAATAGCTGCTGCCAAGTAGTAATAATTGGATCTTTTGGATCGGCAATATAAAAGTCAACGGAGCCATGATAAGCATCAATCACAACTTTAACGGAGTTGCGAATGTAATTAATTCCTTGACTGCCTCGATCTGAATAAGGATAGCGATCGCTTGTGGTATAAGCATCAACTACCCAGTACAAATAATTGTCCTCTTGCTTTATTTTGGTATCTGCTACTACTAAGTAAGGATCGCCATCGTATTGTAAAAAAGGAGCAATTTCTCGAATCCGTTGATTAATATTGCGCCTAAATAATACTTTGGTGTCAGGCAAAAAGTTTCGCGTTAGTAACATTTGCCAATCGTTTAAGTATCTAGCAAACAAACTTTTACGCCAAAAGGAACCGATATTAATTCCCCCTCTACCATCGTAAGTGTTGTAAACATTGTCGTTGCCACTGGAATAGTCTAATTCTTTAACTTTAGTCCCTGTCATCACGTAAGTATTAGCTATCTCTCCGTAATAAATCCGGGGTTGTCCGATGGGAATACTAGCGCTAATAGCGGCGCTAGAAGTGTTTAGAGCGGTAGCGCCTCCTATATCCTTAATAAAGTAATCAGGCAATCCACTAGGGGCTACAGTGTTTACGGGGCTGAGGGTAAAGCCATAGCCGTGAGTATAAATTAGACGCTTGTTAACCCAGGTTTTGGCTTGTTGCGGTACGGCGCTATAATCTAATTCTCGTGCAGCAATAAAAGTCTGTCGTTTTTGGGAAGCTGTGGAATCAGATTGCAGGGTGTAGCGATCAATATCTGCGTCAGGAAACTTATAGTACAGGCGGATTTGTTGTAACTGGCGATTACTATCAAGTAAGGGCTTGCGATCCCATAGGCGGATATTATTAATAGTAAGCTCGTTAGTTTGAATATCTGCGTAAGTTAGGGTGTCTTGAGGATTGAAGGAGCGAATTTCAATATTTTCTAAGTCGAAAGCCTGTCTAGTTAAAGCTATACTCCGCTCTATATAGGGGCGTTCTCTAGCGAGTTCGTTGGGTTGAACGATTAAGCGCTGTACTACTGTCGGCAGGATTAAATCAGTAGCGATCGCAATTGTGGCATAAAGTCCTAATATATAAGCTACAAAACTTGACTTTTTGGCGATAGCACCTGTCAGTAACAATATTGCGATCGCTATCCCCAAAATACTTAGCAGTGTATAACCTCGCAGTTGAATTGCAATGTCTGTATAGCTTGCGCCGTAAGCAACTCCCCGCGTTGAATACAATAATTCGTAGCGACTTAGCCAATAGCTAAAGGCAACTATCAACATCAAACTGCTACCTAAAACGAATAAATGTTGTCGCTGCTGGCGAGAAAATCCGCGAAACCTTCCTTCACTCAAACTATCGGACGATAGTAAATAAGTAATAGCTACAGCAATTAAACCGTATAAACCTAATCCTACTAACCAAAATTCTCCCAGTCTCCAAATTGGCAGAGTAAATATATAAAAGCTGATATCTTTGTTAAATAAAGGCTCAATACTGTTAAAAGCTGTAGGATGCAGATATTGCAGTAGGTTCGCCCAGTGTGCAGATAGAACTAAACCCGTAATCGCACTGAGTAAGAGCGCGATTACTTTTAACAGGAATTGGGGATATATTAGTAAGGCGATCGTACTGCTCAATAACAAACCAATTGTCAAGCTTTGATTACTTAATTGCTGGCACATTTGCCAGACTGATTCTAGAGTAAATAAGGGTGGAATCGGCGGCGAGATATTCGGTAAGCTATAGTTAATCGGCTGCCAGTAACTCCAAGCAACTTTGCTGTAGTGAAATAATAATAAAGCTACAAGTAAGTTTAATCCCAGTATTCCCGGTAATAGCCAGTTTAATTTAATAATGGGCGAGTTCTTTACTCCTACCAACACCTGCGACTGTTGAGAATATTTTAGTCGCTGGGCGATTTGTAAATTTCCGACTAAGTAGAGTGCAGTTATACTACTTGCGATTATCCATACTAAAGCTTGAGCTATTAGCCGCAACTGCAACACTTGTAAGTAGCCAACTTCTTGAAACCAAAGAAATTCTGCCCCTATTTGTGCCAATATTCCCCATAGTAACCACAACCCTATTAATAGGCTGATTATTTGCAAGCCCCGTTTCCAAACCACAGATTTTTTATATTGGCTTAAGCCTGAGTTACACTTTATATCGTAGTAATTTTAGGATTATTTAATTAACTATTTTGCTGCGCTCAAATATAAAAGTAATATTTTGACGGTTAGAATTAAGTTAAATTTATATTTAGTTCTTTAATTTTCAACTCCAGCGTGTTTAATTATACCAAAGCTCCAAGGCAAGTTATTGATTTGGGGAGATGTATAAAATTGGAAATAAAGTAAATTTAGTAAGGTGGCTTGCAAAGCTCCAAGATTTTTTAACCTCCAGTGAATGAAGGGTTAAAAATAGGTAATTTAAAATTATATAGGTAGGTATTAAGCATTTAAAGGTAATTAATATGGATAGCGATAAAATTATTGAACAATATTTAGCAGATAAGAATAATGATGTTGCTCAGACAACCCAGAGCGATATAAAAGTAGAAAATGTAAAACCTCTAGGGAGAGTTACATCAGATTCTATTATGTTGGGGGGAATTGTTGGTTTTGTTATATGTTGGGTAGCTATCTTTTTGATGCTGTCAAAGAGAGTTAGACTTGCGCGCAAAGAGATTGCTGTTAATATTAAAGTTTTAGAGAAAATACCTTGTAAAAATTGCAACTTTTACTCTAGCGATCCTCATCTTAAATGTGCAGTAAATCCTTCTAGCGTGATGACAGAAAAAGCAGTAGATTGTTCGGACTACTGTGCTAAGGGGAATAAATTGTTTTGATTAAAAAAGGTCATTTAATTATTTTAAACAGCTTATAAATGAGATGAATATATCTTACTTCTTACCGACGATAAGACCTTAGAACAATTAAAAAGTTTCGGAAATTGAAATTTCTAGGATCGATTCTTCTACCCGAACGATCTACAGCTTTATGGGTAGTAATTCGCGCTTCAGAGACGCTACTTTGAGCAATCAACCAAGCGAGAGAATTGTATTGCACTGGGGTATAACCACTATGACTTTTACTGTTATTTCGACCGTCTGGCGGTGTTTCAAAAGCAACGTGATAAGCAAAGTTGTTAACTGAAGGAGGAAAGTGTAAATGCGTCTTAACAGTTTCAATGCCATTTGCGCTCCTAAATACAGAATTTCCTGCACCAAAAGCCCGAAACTCTCGCGGTACTATATAAATAACTGTTCCATCTAACTTAATTAAAGTGTGATAGCTAACTTGAGCATTTTCATTAGTATGAGGAGTTTGAAAATTATTTATAGCGCTAGTAGCAGAATTAACAGTTTCATGAATAACTATAATGGGTTGATTATTTACTGGTCTACCATTCACATCTTGAGAATAACGCTGTCCATAGTTATTAGGATGCGCCCAGCTAACCTCATACCTAGGTTGATAACTTGCTACAAATTCAACTTTATTGATTTGTCTAATTGGTGTAGTTTTAGTAACTTTTTGCGGGGGAATAATTGGACTTACAATATTATTAGGTTTAGCTGGCATTGATGTGACTGCTAGGTTTTCCTGGGGCTTGGTTTGCCCAATAATTACCACAATAATTAAAACGGCAAGCTGGGGAAGAATTAATAATCCTCTAACGATCCAAACATTGCCCCTCATATACTTATTTTTTAAATACAACAACCATTATTATAATGGGTTCTATATTTGATCTGAGATTTGCCCAGCGCGGACGGTAAGAACTTGGGAAGATTTTAACCACTGAGCGTCAAAAGAACCGAGATGAGTAGTAGTGATTAGAGTTTGAAATCTGTCTTGGATAGCATCAAGTAATTGATTTTGACGGTTTAAATCTAATTCCGCTAAAACATCATCAAGTAACAATAGAGGGGGTTCTCCAACTACTTCCTCTATTAATTTTAATTCTGCAAGCTTAAGTGCTAGAACTAATGTACGTTGCTGACCTTGAGAACCATAAGACCTAGCGGGAGTTTGATTAATAATTAGCTCAATTTCGTCGCGGTGAGGGCCAACTAAAGTAGTACCTTGATGCTGCTCGGCGATTTCTCTAGTGGCAATTTTGGCTAAAAAAGCTTGCTGTACTTGCTCTGGTTCATTTTGTTCTAAAGATATATTTGGCGCGTATTGGATTGCTAAAATTTCTGTACTGCCACTAATGCTAGAGTGCCAAGCTTGGGCAATAGGTGCTAATCTTTCTACAGCACGCGATCGCCTTCTAGTAACTCTAGAGCCTGCAACCGCTAGTTGTACATTCCAAAGTGCTAATTCTTGTTCGTGGCTTTTAATGCCCAATTCTTGAACTTTCTTTAAAAAAGCATTGCGCTGTCGCAATACTTGGTTGTATTGCTGCAAAATGTAAGCATAAATAGGTTCTAGCTGAATTAATAAAGTATCTAGCCAATGACGGCGTTGTTCTGGGCCACCGCGCACTAAATCTAAATCTAAGCTAGAAAACTGGACGGCATTTAGTACCCCCAAAAAATCTAACTGACGGCGCAGAGTTTCGCTATTTTTGGCAACGCTACGGCGACCGTTGCGCCGTAAGGTTATAGATAAGTCATTGGTGCTATTTTGGCGCTCAATAATGGCGGAAATTTGTCCAACAGGTTCAGATTCTCTAACTAAATTACGATCGCGGCTGTTACGATGCGATCGCAAGGTGGCTAATAATTCCACAGCTTCGAGTAAATTCGACTTTCCTTGAGCGTTATCGCCAACTAAGATTGTTTTTGGGGCGAGAAAGTCTACTTTTTGATCTTGGTAATTGCGAAACTGGCGAATTTGTAAGGTTTTGAGATACATAGTATAGGGGGCGCACCTATGCGCCCTAAGAGCAGAATTTAGTTAAAAATTCCTCTTATCCTCCTTTTTTAACCAAACGTACAAATAATTTTTCGCCTTCAATCCAGACAAACATTAAAGCACTAAAGCCGAAACAAATAGCTAGTTCTAAGGGAGACAGGTAATAAGTACCAAAAAATTGTTGTAAGGGTGGAACGTAAACTAGCAATAGCTGTAAGAAAGTTGTTACCACGACAGCACCAAGCAAAAAGGGATTAGATAGAGGATTTAGCTCGATAGTTAGCTGGGTATTAGAACGAATAGAAATCGCATGACCCATTTGAGCAATACACAAGGTAGTAAATACCATTGTTTTCCAAGTATTAGGATCGCGGGGATAATCAGGGGCATTGGTATAGTTGTAAGCCCAGATCATCAGGGCGATCGTAATGATGGCAAAGACAATCCCAATTCTTACCATATAAGCGCCTAAACCCCGCGCAAAAATACTCTCGCGCGGATTAAAGGGAGGACGATTCATAACATTTGGTTCGGCGGGTTCTACAGCTAAAGCAAGGGCTGGTACGCCATCAGTAACCAAGTTCATCCACAAAATTTGTAAGGGAGTTAAGGGAATGCCACTTAATCCTAAAATTGGTGCGGCGGCGATCGTAATTACTTCCCCGATATTGCTACCCAAAATGTACTTAATAAAGCGGCGAATATTGGTGTAAACAACTCTCCCTTCTTCCGTCGCGGCGACAATCGTAGCAAAGTTGTCATCTAGTAAAACCATGTCACTCGCTTCTTTGCTCACATCTGTACCTGTAATGCCCATAGCGATACCAATATCGGCTTGTTTGAGTGCAGGTGCGTCATTGACTCCATCCCCCGTCATCGCCACGAATCTACCCCGCTTTTGCAAGGCTTGGACAATGCGTAATTTGTGTTCGGGGGAAACTCTAGCGTAAATGCTCACTAAATCTACTTGTTGTTCTAACTCCTCTTGACTCATCCGCTCTAATTCTTGCCCAATTAAAACGCGATCGCTTGCTTGAGCAATTCCTAAGTCAGCCGCGATCGCTCTTGCGGTAAGTTGGTGATCCCCAGTAATCATAATGGGGCGAATTCCAGCTTTGCGACACTTGGCTACAGCGTCTCGTACTTCTGGGCGCGGTGCGTCAAGCATTCCCACTAAACCTAGCCACACCAAACCAGACTCTGAGGTTTCTTGCGAGTTTTCAGGGGGTAAATTTGTCAGTGGTTTGTAAGCAAAACCCAGAACGCGCAAGCCATTACCTGCCATTTGGTCGTTTTGAGTCAGGATTTGCGCTCTTTGCTCTTGGGTAACGGGGACAATACTATTTCCTGTATGGATGCGATCGCATCTTTCTAAGGTTAATTCCGGGGAACCTTTAGTAAACATTACATAGCTTTGGGCATCTATTAAGCCATTTTGCAATGCTTGGTTGCTAACTTCAGGCTCTACCGTACAAATGACGCTCATCCGCTTACGTTCAGAGGAAAAGGGAAATTCAGCAACGCGGGGTAAACGAGCTTGCCATTGATCTCTTTCTACTCCAGCTTTACCCGCCAAAGATAGTAAAGCGCCTTCAGTGGGATCGCCGATAATAATCCATTGTCCTTCTTTTTGTTGTAAGTTTGAATCGTTACAAAGAGCGCAAGCAATTAACAAGGCTTGTAATTCTGGGTATTCTTGACTAATTACTTTACTTCCATCGATTTGAAACTCTCCATTTGGTTCGTAACCTTCGCCTGTAACTTTAAATGCGCGGTGATTTGTATAGGCATTTTGCACCACCATTTTATTTTGCGTCAACGTGCCAGTTTTATCTGAGCAAATAGTTGTAACGCTACCGAGAGTTTCTACGGCGGGGAGTTTGCGAATTAGTGCCTTGCGTTTTACCATGCGTTGAGTTCCCAAGGCAAGCGTTACTGTAATTACGGCGGGTAAGCCTTCGGGAACAACGGCAACAGCCATACTTAAAGATACTTCTAGGAGTTCTTCAAAAGCACCCCACCCCGCGCGGAGTACGCCCACTCCTACGACTAAAGCAACTAAAGCTAAAGCGCCAGCAACTAGAACATTGCCTAGCTGCTCCATTCTTTTTTGTAATGGCGTAGGTTCGCTTTCCACCGACTGTAATAGCGCTGCAATGCGCCCCAGTTCGGTTTGCATTCCCGTACCCGTAACGATCGCTTTGGCGCGTCCTTGGACGATTTCTGTGCCTTGAAATACTAAATTAATGCGATCGCCCAAAGAAGTATCTTCGGGCAATTGCAACTCGGCTTGCTTCTCTACAGCATGAGCTTCTCCAGTCAAAGCTGATTCTCGCACTTGCAAGTTAGATTCTTCTAGCAATCGTCCGTCGGCGGCTAACTGTACTCCTGCTTCAAGGAGCATGACATCCCCTGGGACTAATTCTTTGGCGGCGACTTCGCTAAGTCTGCCATCGCGTAAAACTCTTACTAAAGGCGAGGAAAGACGTTTGAGGGCGGCTAAGGCTTTTTCGGCGCGGCTTTCTTGGAGGTATCCCAAAATGCCGTTAAGAATAACAATTAACGAAATTGCGATCGCATCTTTGGGAAAATTATTGCCTCTAATATCCAAAACTGCCGATACGACTGCTACAGCTATCAGCATCACCAACATGATGTTTTTGAACTGATCGACCAAAATTACAAAAGGGCTGCGTCCGGCGGTTTCCTGTAGTTCGTTTAGCCCGTATCGCGCTTGGCGTTGTTGTACTTCAGTGGAGCTTAAACCAGAGGTGCGATCGCTCTCCAGCACTTGTAAGGTTTTGTCAATTTCTAAGTTGTGCCAGACGGAGGCTTCTTTAGGTAGAGAATTTGCAGACATGGGGGTAGTTTTTAGAAAAATACTTATTAAGAATCATAGTTGAGCTACCATCTATTGAGCTTATAAATTATAGTTATTAGCTCCATTGCTCATTTTTGCGCTTTTTATGGTATGGCAACTCAAGTTACAGTGCTTACAGTTTAAAGTAGCGAAATTTGTTTACGATTGGTATCAGATTTTTAGTTTTATTTAGTATGAATCCTGTTGACTCGACTTCCCGTAGCCATGACTCGTCAAAACAGCAACGGAGAACAATTAGACCAATTGGTGCTGCCGCCATTGCTGGCATTACTTTTTTAGGCGATCAACTCCTGGCGATTGACACAGTAAAGGGGCATTTATTACAAATAAATCCTGTCACTGACAATACAATTATTCTTAATACTCGCCAGGCTACAGATTTTATTGATGTAACTGGTCTATGTTTATGGGATGATACTTTGTGGTTTACCCAAGGGGACACTGTTTACTTCTGTCCTAGGGGAGAATTTCAACTTAAATCTTTTGTAACTTTGCCTTATCAAGCTGATGGTGTTGCCGTTTGGGAATCAACGGTTTATGTAACTTCTCAAAAATCCGGCTATATTCTCATTTACGATCGCAATACAAGGCGGCAAATTACTAAGTTTTACGCTCCGGGGGTAGGTATTCAAAATATTACTATTCGTGGCGAAGAAATTTGGATTAGCGATAGCACCGAACAAACTGTATATTGTCTCGACCGGGCAACGGGAACAATTAAGTTTAGCGTTTTAACTCCTTTTGAACGTCCTACAGGTTTAGCTTTTCATACTAATTCTGAAACTAATTTATCTACTTTATATGTAGCGTACGCCGGGGAAGAAGTTTATATTCGGGATAATCCCAATGCTGACCCCTCCCACGAATTAACTTACCGCGATCGCACTTTTATTCATCCCCTCGATTTCCATTACGATTCCCAGGGACATTTCGCGCTTTCTAATGGTTATTTAATCGAAATGTCTTATGTCGAAGAATTAGCACCTTTAAAAGAAGTAGATATAGAGCAGGTAGAATGGCGCATTGCTTTACCATCATCTAGCGATCGCCAAAAAGTTATAAGTGTTGAAAGTGTTGGTCTACCTTTTATTACTGAAGAAGCAAGCGGACAAAAAGTAGCAGTATTTAAGTTTGATAGTATTAAGCCCGGTGAACGACATATCTTTGGTTGGAAAGCGTTAATTGAAGTGCGCTCTATTAAGTATCGTTTTACGCCTAAAGATTTGGAGAAAATTCCCGAATTAGAGGAGGAGTTGCGCGATCGCTATTTGGTAGATGATGATGATTTAGCAATGGATACTCCCATTGTTACTCGTGCGGCTCGTGAAGCTATTGGCACAGAAACAAATTTGTTGCGGAAAATATACAATATCCGCAATTACGTTTACGACCAACTTTCCTATGGAATTAAACCTCACATTGATAGCCCAGATATCGCCTTAGAAAGGGGTGTTGGTTCCTGCGGCGAGTACGTTGGTGTACTGCTTGCTTTATCGCGCTTAAATGGCATCGCTTGCCGTACTATTGGGCGTTATAAATGTCCCCCCTTACCCGAACAAAAAAACATTCCTTTGCAACCGGATTTTAATCATGTATGGCTAGAATTTTACGTGCCGGGAATTGGTTGGTTACCGATGGAATCTAACCCCGATGATATCTCGGATACTGGCCCTTATCCATCACGATTTTTTATGGGTTTGGCTTGGTATCATATCGAAATTGGTAAAGGAATCACTTTTGAAACTTTTACGTCTTGTGGTGTCAAGTTAGAAGATGTTTCCATTGGTGACTTGGCGATTAATCATATTCGATTTACAATTCTCGAAGAATTACCGGGTTTTTGAGCATTTAATTTTGCCTTAGACGATTAGATTGAAGGCAAGCTAGGGCTGTATATTGTGTGTTAAAATGTCAACCGTGATTCAGATTTGGTTGCAGGTGTGACTTGCTACAGAACCTTATTTAGTCTATAGCGACGGGTATAGCTCCGACTTGGAGCTTTTTTACATTGATTTTTGGAGATATTTGATGTCGATTTATGTAGGTAATTTATCCTACCAGGTGAATGACGAAGACATTACTGGTGTCTTCAAAGAGTACGGAAATGTCAAGCAAGTACAAGTTCCGATGGATCGTGAAACAGGTCGCCCTCGTGGTTTTTGTTTTGTAGAAATGGAAACTGAGGCTGAAGAAACTGCGGCAATTGAGGCTCTAGATGGGGCAGAATGGATGGGACGCAACTTGAAAGTAAATAAAGCCAAACCACGGGAAGATCGTGGCGGTCGTTCCGGTGGTGGCAATAATAGATTTTCTCGTGGCGGTGGCGACTATTAACTCTAGTAGAAGTTGGGCGTAGCTCGTTTAAAAATTAAAAATCAAATAGCAAGGGCTTCGCCCAATCTTGTTTTATTTACATTTCAGCTAGACAAAGCTCATAATTAATAAAGTTACGCACTAAAAGGAGTAAGAATGACCCAAGTTGTATTAGGCGAAAATGAAGGTATAGATTCAGCATTACGTCGGTTTAAACGGCAAGTTTCCAAAGCAGGGATTTTAGCGGATGTGAAATATCATCGGCATTTTGAAACACCGCTTGAGAAGCGCAAGCGCAAATTAGTTGCAGCTAGACGCAAGCGTCGTTTTAGATAAAAGTATTCTTGAATTGTTAATAAAGCGGATGGGGAAGCAGAAACCCTATCCGCTTTATCGTTAATCAGTTTTTATCAAAATACTGCGGTTGTTGTAGCGATTCATCGCTTGTTCTACTCCTTGCTTTAAAGAGAGTTCTACGCAATCAACTACCAAGCTAAGAATTTCCGTAACCATAGCAGATTCTTGGGCGTTAAATTCTCCTAGCACGTAAGAGATAGTATTAGCTTCTCCCGCTACCGCGTTTTGGGGTTTACCGATGCCTATACGCAGCCTGGGGAAGTTTTGATTGCCAAGATGAGAAATAGCACTTTTCATGCCGTTGTGACCCCCTGCGGAGCCTGATAAGCGCAAGCGCAGTTTTCCCAAAGGCAAATCCATATCATCGTAAATTATTAATACCGATGTTGGCGGCAACTTAAACCAATCAGTCACGGCGCGAATTGATTGCCCAGAACGATTCATATAAGTAAGCGGTTTAAGCAAGCGAATTTTGGTTAATTGCTGTTGTCCTTCGCCAAATTCTCCTTGATATTTGCGATTTCCCGTTAGGTTAATTTGCCAAGCACGAGAAATCGCATCTATTGCCGCAAAGCCGATATTGTGACGAGTGCGATCATATTTTGGTTCGGGATTACCTAAGCCAACAATTAATTGGGGAATTACTATTTGGGAAGCTGGGGGTCAC
>QQTW01002927.1_pt1 | contig 12524 bp, 17 predicted proteins | sample 1904831 | NCBI WGS metagenome assembly QQTW01 (sample SAMN09435610, study PRJNA476489) | Subsurface metagenome, whole genome shotgun sequencing project. | reverse complement strand
GCCAAGAAAGACTTACTAGAATTAGCAGGGTCAGAAAATATTGAGTTATGGCAGAGGGCGATCACTGGTTGGATGCAGCAGCATCACGGTCAGAAAGCCTCTCTTTGGCAATTGCAGCAGGCGTTAGGTATGCCGTTAATAGAGGTGTGGCTGGGGCTGCTGCATTCCCCTACGCCCTATCAGTGGGATGGGCAAGGGGAGTTTTACAAGGAAGCGCGGGATATTTGGCTTGGCAATTGATGGAGATACAGTTAGATACACTTGAACACAGTTGCAAGGATACAGTTAGATACACTTAAGCATTTGGTTTAACTTAGTTTAGCAACTATTTACTGAAGTATATAATTTTGTAGGAGGCTGCAAACCTTACTACAACATACTTTTAGTGATTAACTGCTATGATACGGTTCGATATGAATTGAGATCCCAAACCATTTCAATTTCTACATTCGCCAAATATAAAAACCCGCAGTGTTGACACTTGCAAATAAACTCGCTAGCAACAATACCTTGGCATTTTTTGATAATCCTTGCCAGTTTGCAGTAACAAAAGTACTTATTTCTAAATCAATTAAAATACTTTCAAGTCTACTTAAAAATACTATAAATTGGTTTTGAGAAGACGTATTGAGAGTGTTAAATTGATAGCATTGTGATAGTTGTTCGTTTTGAGAATCAGCAATTAATCCTTCAATACCCCAGATTTCTGGTTTTCGGCATAATTGGCTGCGAAACTTATCTGTAGTCAAAATAAGTGACTCCCTTTTACTTGTAAAAAGTTTTACCAAACTTGAAAATTATGTTTACTTTGTTTTCAAACTGTAAATAGAAAACAAATTACCTAGTTGTGACACTCTAGTTGTTGGTATATTTAGTTTACATACGCTATAGCAATCGCACTTTGTTTTATAAACATTAACCGTAGGGGCGCAAAGCTTTGCGCTCCTACAAAATTCACAATTGATTTAGACAACGCTGTATTCAAACAAAATATTATTGATTTGTAAAACTTCTAGTTCTCTATATCCTGTTTGCGTGTCAACAGTTCTAATAAAAGTAAAGTCTTCACCTACACCAATAAAAATTTTCGTCGTTGTGTAGATAATACAACCAGTTTCTAAATGTCCGCCAATAGTTTTACTTTGACAGTCGGCTATTGTTATATGTAAATAAACGCCTGTTATAACCAATGTCCCGTTAAGAGCCAAAATCTCAAATTTTTATTGTCAAACTGTTGCTTTATTTCGATCTGCAAAGCGAATAATTACCTGTTTTAAGCTTCCTGCTGCTGTTAAGATAAATCCGGCTTTAACAGTTTTTTTTTGAGTGAAAGCTGCTAAAGTTTGGCGCAAATCTTGGTCGGGTTTGAATCGCAAAGCAAAAGTTTTCATAGTAGCAACAAGGGTATATATACCGATAAAATTTAAATCCACTATAAATATATCCGTGTTTTCACTATAACTTGTACTAAATATACTTCTTAAAATAGGCAGAATAACTATTTTTTAAGTTTAGGATAAAGATTAATGACTTCACCGTTAACACAATGTCAAAACTTACAAGAACAAGTAGAAACTATACTTCAGTTATGCCAGCAAGAAGCAACTTTGCGATCACAAGATTCAACCCCTGTAAAATCTAGTTTAAGAAAAGCCGTTTCTCCTACCTTTGAAATCGTCTTTGCTGGTGCTTTTAGTGCAGGTAAATCGATGCTAATCAATGCCTTACTTGAAAGAGAACTATTATATAGTGCAGAAGGACACGCTACAGGTACAGAATGTTACATTTTTTACGCTGAAGCCGAACAAGAAAAAGTTATTCTAACTTTTTTAAGCGAAGTAGAAATTAGAGAACAAGCAGTAGCATTATGTCAAAAATTGGGCTTAACTGCACCAAGTAATATTAATGATACTGAAATGACCAATTTGTTACGCCAAGCTAGTGCGGCAATCATCCAAAAAGAAGGCGGTGAAAGTAAATCAGAACGTGCAAAACTTGCTAAAGCCTTGATACTTTTACTAGAGGGATTTGCAGCAAATCGCGATCACATTTATTCGCTAAATAATGCAATTTATTCAATGGAACAGTTTAACTTTTCCAATCTCAAAGAAGCCGCAGGGTATGCGCGACGGGGAAGTAACAGTGCTGTTTTAAAACGGATTGAATACTATTGTAACCATCCTTTATTAGCCGATGGCAACGTAATTATTGATACTCCAGGAATTGATGCACCCGTACAAAAAGATGCAGAACTTACTTATCGTAAAATAGAAAGCCCCGATACCTCTGCCGTTGTTTGCGTACTTAAGCCTGCTTCTGCGGGAGATATGACTAAAGAGGAAACAGAATTAATCGAAAAAATGCGTTCTAATCCAGGAATACGTGATCGCGTTTTTTATGTCTTTAACCGCATTGATGAAACTTGGTACAATACCCAGCTAAGACAACGTTTAGACGACTTGATTATAGCTCAGTTTCGAGATACTAACAGAGTATACAAAACTAGCGGTTTACTAGGCTTTTACGGTAGTCAGATCGAACATACAAGCGGACGCGATCGCTTTGGGTTAGATTCAGTATTTACGGAAAGTATAAAAAGCTTAAATGGAGTCGAGGAAACCCCGCAGTTTGTTAATGAATTAAATCGCTATTGTGCAAATTCTGGTAAATTACCTCCTGGTAAATTTCGGATTTCTGTTAACAGCTTTGAGACTCCAAATCAAAACTATGTACGCATACTAGCTGAACAAGGAATGCCTTTAATTAGTCAGTTGATTCAAGATAGTGGAATTGAGGAATTTCGTTCGGCGATTACTCGCTATTTAACCGAAGAAAAGCGCCCGCAATTATTTGCAAACTTAGCTGACGATTTACAACCAGTGTGTATTAGTTTGCGGAGTAACTATCTTACCAAGCACCGAGAGTTAGACAGTCAACCCCGTGAAATTGAATCAATGAAAGCGCGGGAATTAGAACTACTAAATCAGGAATTACAAAAATTGGGAGATGAATTTTTACAGCATATTCAATTAGAAATCAATCAATTAGTAAACAATAAATGCGATGGCTTCGAGCGAGATTTTCTTTTACTACAAACCCGAATGATTAGTAAGTTAGACGAACTATTAAATACTTTTTCTGTTGCTGATGCGTACAGCCGCGCTACTCTCAGCCATCGACGCAATGCTACTGCACCATTAATTGCTATTTTAGTAGAAGCGCTTTATTATTTATCTAACCAGTTGGAAGATGTTTTAGTAAAATCTTGCCAAGAAGTTATTAGTAGCTTTTTTCAACGTTTAATTCAACGAGTGCAAAAAGCAGAGTATTACAGCGATTTATATAGATTATTAGGAAATGATGCTGGAATTGAACAACAAATAAAAGGACTAGAATCTTTAGCACAGCAAGCTTTGATGAGTGCAGCACAAGTAGAATGTGATCGCTTTGTGAGAGAAAGTCCTAGATTTTACGATGAAGGTACATTTTCTATCTATCAATTTCGTCAAACTTTAGCGCAAACATCGCAAGGTTACGATTGCGAAAGTATGGTGCAAGCAGAACCCGCGATTCGGCAATTACTGAAGTTAGATTTTGAACCAAAAGTCTCCGAAACTATCCGTAAAAACTTCCGTCAAACTATTAATCAAATTCTCAAAAGTCAATTATTACCGTTCGTAGAAAAGCAAGGAAATGAGATTTTACAGCAATACAATAACGCTCGGACTTTTCTAGAGAAGACATTGGAAAAAGAAGCAGAAGAAAAGATTGCGGGAAATATGCGATCACAAAAAGAAGTAGAAAATAATATAGCTGCTTACAATCAAGCGGTTTCAGGCATTAATGATTGCTTGCAGGCGATGCAGTTACACAGTCATTTCTTACCAGTAATTAACGATCCTAATTTTAAATTGGTTATTGATGCAGAAGTTTTAAAGGAAGCAGTAGCAGCCTAAATTAGATAAAGCATATCAACTGTTTATACAGATGGTATAAGTTTCACGATTTATATAGATGTATAATCATCTATATAAATCGCAACTAAGTAAACATCTTGAGGAAATACATAAAAATGGAAAATAAACTTTATCAGCCGAACTACAGAGACGATGGTGTTATATAATTTACCGAAGGTAATGAAACTGAAATGTATAAATTTGGTAAGTTCTAACAAGTCTTGCAATCTGCGTTGAAAGGTAAGTTACAAGATACCTTAGTTGAGTATTTAGAATTTAAGAGAATAAAAAAACAGATATTAAGAAGCTTGTAAATAATAAATGGCAAAATAATAATCGCAAGTGGTTTAATGGTGGAAAAAATTGTCAAATTTTAAGTGTTAATGGTGGAGACTGGCGAAAAGGCAAGTTGTAATTAAGTTTGTTTAGAGTTTTGTCCTGACAAGCCCGAAGTCGCAGAAATAACACAAACCAAAGAAACAGAAAATAATCAACCCGAATTACCTCTTGATGATATTGGCGAATGATGAACAAAGAGTAGTGGCGCAATGCATTGCGCCTTTACAAGCTTATGCTTATGAATCAAATTGGTTTGCTATACAAATCTAAAACCTACTAGCGCAAATTAATAAACTTTACTCAGTTGGAGATAGGAATGAATAATAATTTTGAAAACTTGATAAGTGAAGATGTTGTGTCAGTTTATGCTGGACAAATCTTAGTTACAAACCGTACTTTTACAGTTAATGAGCTTATCCTTGCTTTAATGCCAATAATTAAAGAAAAATCAGGAAACACATGGACAGAAGATAAAGAACAATGGTTTCGAGAAGGATTAGATTGTAAAATACTCAAACCTGGTGCTAAAAGTTGGCAAAGAGGAAAAGTTAGACTTACTTTAGAATTTGCGCCGGAAGCTTTGGAAGTTGAAACAGTTGACAGTAGCAAGTTAGAAAATAGTAAATCAGAATCACCCCTTGACGATATTCGTCAAAGGATGAGTAAAGACACTCAATAAAATAATTTATGAGCAAAACCCCACGCATTTATATTCCTCCAGATGTAAGAAAATATATTTTTGAGCGCGACTTATACCATTGCCAAAGTTGCGGCAAAACTCATGCTGAAGCTAACTTAAACGTAGATCATATTATTCCTTTGGCGCGTGGCGGCAAAAATGATATTAGCAATTTGCAAACTTTGTGTTGTGGCTGCAATCAGTGCAAACGCGATCACTTAGATCCGCGATTTAGACGATATTTTGATAGGTGAGTTATTATTAAATCTTGCTTCTATAGCAAAAGGTTTGGTACTCCCCGCTACGTCGCCTACATCCTGCTTTCTCAAGGAGAACCCAGAACAGTAGACTTGGGCGATGCGGAAATTATCAACAAAGCTGTTACCGAGTTCGCAAATTGTTGAAGTCTATGTGTTACGAGCCAACGGCATTTTAGGCTCATTGGAGGTTACTGACAGCAGCAATGGACCCGTCTTAGGCGACGATTTTCTTTATGGTCTGATGCGGCAATCGATTTCGCTGGACTTGTCAGACATGATGGAACACTTGTTTCCAGCAGAAGATTGCCAGGTTGACCTTAATAGTGGGTCGCAAGTAACGCCAATTGACAAGAAGGTTGCACAAGACTTCGCACGTCAAGCTAGAAAGTTAGCAAAAAAAGACTTACTAAATTTAGCAGGACAAGAAAATATTGGGCTATGGCGCAATGTGATCGCCCCTTGGATGCAGCAGCATCAGGATCAGAAGGTTTCTTTATGGCAATTGCAACAGGCGCTAGGTATGCCCTTAGTCGAAGTTTGGTTGGGGCTGCTGCATTCTTCTACGCTTTATAAGTGGGAGGAGCAAGGGGAATTTTATCGGTCAGCGCGAGATATTTGGGTTTGGGTTTAGCGCGATCGCTTTGCGGCTGACCTGTTTAGCACAGGACAATTGAAGAAAACTTGCTCAAATTGGAGTAAGCGCTTGCCAAACAATCCTCTAGCAGGACTGGATATAGATTAGATCGCCAAGCATATTCTGCTGGATAATTCTTATTTACGTACTCAATCCAATAGAGTATTTCATCATCGTTACCTTCTACTTTTATTTCGTACCCTTCAGCCTGAATCTCTTTAATTGATGCCTTGCGTGTAATTTTAGCCGTAGCCCCCCAGGGATAGCTATCGCCCATACAAACGGATGTCCCTATGGGGATTTCGTTTTTGCCCTCTGTGTCGTCAAAACTCCAATGATTCATCTTGTTTATCCTCGATGCGTCTGCTCATTACTACAATTGCTACTATTTAATATATTCCACAAATCAGGGAGAGCACTCGCAGCTTGGCGTTTACAGATTAGTGTCTGTGTGCGTATCTCCAGCTTCTTTTAGTGCTGCCCATAACTCGCTGATAATTTTCGATAGGAGCGTGAGCGCATAGCTATCAACGTAACGATTAATCCAATTATTCCAGTAACAGTGAATAGAAGCGCAATCCCCCTATCTGTCCCAGTTCCAAACCAAGTACCAAGGATATCCACGCCAGCGCCAGTCGTCATCAAGGGTATAAATATAAATTGAGCGATCGGACCGATCGCGAAAGCCGTCAAGGGTGATGCTGCTTGCTCAATGCTTTGAGCAAAACCGAATACTCGATCCTGGCGTTCCGGTGGTATAACTGTTTGGATAATCGTTTGCTCTGACGCTTCTACAACCGGAATCAGGCATAGGTAAATAAATAAACCAATCGCCAGCAGCACAATTGATGCCTGAATCGTAAAGAAAATGGCTACCGTCCACATAGCAATATTTGCTAGAAATAGCGTTCGCAAAGGGTTTTTCCCCAAGCCTTTTTTCGCCACAACTAAACCGCCAACAATAAAGCCTAAACTCAAAAACCCCCACAAAATGCCCCAGACTTGCACTGAAACCAGTGACAAACCATAGGCATCCATTAAAGACATGAATACTCCGCCCAAGAAGTTATTGAAAGTATTGAAAAAAATCAGTGCGAACAGTCCAGGTACAAGACGTAAGGCTTGTATAGTCCCGCGAATATCAATGCTATTAGTTTGATGATTTGAGATAATTTCTTCTTCCAGAATCGATAATGTCGTTAGATGCAGGAGCGCTACAGCAGTCAGTCCAATCGCGCAAATTAGCATCCACAGTACGCCAAAGAAACCGATGGCAAGTCCGCTAAAGATGGAAGCAACCAGGAATGCTACACCATTAACAGTACCTACAAGACCGTTTGCCTTGTCCCTTTCTTCCACAGGAATTAAAATCGTCACCAACGTTGGCAGTGCGATCGCTCGTAAATTTCCCGCGATCGCACCAAATAGTGCCAGGATAATGAATACCCAAAGGATGATACTGGCTGGGTTAGTAAAAACCGAGATTGGCATTGAAACAAAAATTATGTAAGCAAGTATATATAAAACAAGCGAACTGACACTGGAAAGCATCATTATTGTTTTCTTTTTATACCGATCGACCAACGAGCCAAGCCAGAATCCAGAAATCGCGACGGTCAAAAGATATATCCCCGCCATCACCGATGTCACAAGCACGGACTTGGTTTGAAGATACACCCAAAACGTAACCGCAAACCAAACGAAAGTATTAGTTAACGATACTACCAGTGAGTTTGCTAAAACGGCATAAAAAAGTTTTGTCATACATTCTATTGTCTCAGCTTGGTAAGAGCGTCGATGGGAATTTGAATTTCTTTGACTTTTAACGTCTGCTCAAGTTATGCAACAGTATCAGGGGGAGAAGATTTCCCTTTGGCAATTGCAGCAAGCATTAGGTATGCCTCTAGTCGAGATTTGGCGCTTGGCTGCTGCATTCCCCACATTATCAATGGGATGGACAGGGGGAGTTTTATCGGGATGCGCGGAATGTTTGAATTTGGAGCTAAGGTGATCGCTTTCACTGAAGAGTTTATGCAATCGGATTTTGGCTGTTAAAGATTTGTTGGCAGCAGATGCAGTTATTGAGGAACTATTTTTGCCTTAATAATCTTTAATAATTTTGTATTCTCCTGCGAAGTGAAAAGTAAACTAGATGCCCGAAATACCGACAGAACTGCAATGGGAAAGATTATGTAGTTTAGTATCTGCACTGTCACTAACTCGAAGATATATTTGCACAACGGAAATATTCGGAGGATTCTTATACGTCACAACCCAAGGAGAGTGATGCGGATAATCTACAGACCTATATTTTGGATTCACAAGGAGAGCTACTATGAACTCATCTGAAATTATGCACCTCGAACACAAACAAATTCCTGCCTATGTCGAAACTCAAGCAGCGCTGGGTCGCGATCGCGTATCTGTCCTCAAAGAAATTGCTGCCTTGAGAAAGGATGTCACACTGCTCTCGGTAGCGGACGAGCAAAACACTTTTCATCAAAAAATTCAGGCTACTATTGAGTCTTTTTAGAAATAGAAGCACAATGCATCAAATAAGGTGTACGCTTTTCTGCCAATTGGAGTTAACGTATTATAGCTTTTACTGGCAAGATAGTTGGTTGCTCCATGCCCAAGCCTCCTCCACGCAAGCTCCCCTTCCAGAACCGCCGCAATCGCCAATTCCTCTACCTCCCCGAAGTCGAGGCAATAATCGCTGCCACTAGCCAAACCCGCGCCCCCGTCCGCAACCAAGCTATAGCGCTTCTCCTATTCTGCCAAGCGCTGCAACCATCGGAAATCTGCTGGCTGCGTTGGTGCGACCTCAACTTTACTGCTAATACCCTGCTTGTTGTCCGCAACCGCTCTAAGTCCCTCCGCATCCAACCGCAAATCGTAGTTAACCAGCAACCTTTGTGTCCTGCTGAAGTTGACATTTTGCAGGAATTAGCCCAACTGGGTAAAACTGATTGGATATTAGAAAGCGAAAGACAACAGCGCTTAAGCGATCGCTCTTTGCACCATATTATTTACCAAGCAGGCAAACAAGCTAAGTTGCCAATTCCAGTTCATCCCTATATGCTGCGCCGCACTGGGCTATATTACCGCGCTGCTCTACTGCTGCAAGCTGCCAACTTATCTTTGCACGAATGCTGCATCCTATGGAACTATTACGCTACATCATCTGCTGCTGCCCAACTTGAGTATGGGGCAATTGAACGCAAGAAAGAGGAAGCCTTTTTGCTGGCTTTCGAGCAAATCAAAGCTTTCGCTGGTATTAGTGCAGGTGAAAATGCAATCGATTACCTATTGGGCGCGTACTCGTTGTTTCCCCGCCTGCAAGCAATTCCCGAAGGCTACTGGCTTGCCCCTGCCGACTGGCGTTTGAAAACTTTGCCGAAAACATCTAGAACTGCTGGTGCTAGAAATTATTGATACGGAATTGACAGCCGCTCCACTGCTAATCGCTTTACTTCCTCACCCCGACGATCGTATTTAGCAGTTGTTACTGGACTGGAATGACCCATGAGATTTTGCACCGTAACAATATCAACCCCAGCGTCTAATAGGTCACAACAGAACGTGCGACGGAAGTCGTGAGGACTGAATGACTCTAAGCCTGTTAAATCTGCCCGATGCTGCAACATCCGCCAAATTGCATCGGGGTGTAGCCGTCCCAAATGCAAGTGACCTCCGCGACGAATTCGACAGAGTAATGGTCCTGGTTCATTCCCTCGCACCTCAAGCCACTTCAAAGCGAAGGGTCGAGCCTTGGTAGACAGATAAACTTTCCGACTTTTTCCCCGTTTGCCTTTACGAACCAAAATTTCCCCAGTGCTGAGGTTCAAGTCTTTTAACTCTAGATTGACCAACTCCGAGCGCCGCAAACCCGTCCCTAGTAACATGATAAAGATCGCTGCATCGCGAATATCAATTGGACTGGACGTACAACAAGTAGCTAATAATGCGGCAATTTCAGATTTTGCCAGAGAACGTCCTCTTGGCTCTGATTCGGCTGAAATATTGGGAAAATCTACTGCCTTATTGTAATCTGCTGCTGTCATTAAATCTAGGCGATAAGCTTCTAACAGAACTCGGCGCAAAGCCGAAAGCATTTTGTTAGCCGTCACGGGCGCGAACGATTGAATCAAAACGACTCTAATTGCCGCCGTGTGGTGGTAACGCAACTTCGACCAGTCGATAGTGTAAGCATCGCACTCGCCACTTGTGAGCAAAGCCGCCATTCGGTTGAGCGAATAACGAATAGTCCGCTGGCTGCCGAATCCCAACCCAGAGATATATACTGCTGCCGGATGCAAAGTCAAGGGCAGCGGGGAGGCAAGCTTCAAGTTCTCTGGATTGTAATCATTGAGAAGCGACAGCGGCATGATAACTCGTCTAAGATGTGATTCTCACGAGTTATTTTCCCATAAGGCGAACACAAAAACCAGTAGGGATTTATACCCTTACCTTTTTTCCCATTCATTAGAAAAACGAGATTACGTTAAGTCGCCTTTAGTGCCGCAATCGCTGCACTGGCAATTGTTTTGACCACCTTTTGTCAATTGGTTGCAACAAGGATTTTCTGAATTATTGACAGCTATTCTTAATTGGCTAGGGCAGTCATTAATGACGTGCAGCTTAGAGATTGCGTCAATTAATTCCCACCGCGATACAGGTGGTAATTTCTTTCGTCTGTTATTTTTTGCCATCGTGCTGCTCCAAAATGCTAAGTTTTTTCCCAGCCTGTTTTATAACTGGGTTAGCCAAAATTTTCTAGGATATTGGAACACATCAAGCCAAAAAGTCCAGTGGGCTTCGTCCCTTTACCCAACTGCAAACGAACCCTATCCGCACCCCAACTTCCATGAAAATTCACGCTTTTGGGTTGAACCATAGTAGTACAGTTGCACTCCCCTTGCCCCTGCCCATAGAATAGCAACGGTGTTAAGAGGAAAGAATCAATGAATAAAGGTGAATTAGTTGACGCGATCGCTCAAAAAACCAATGTTAGCAAGAAGGAAACCGATGCTATCCTAACTGCCATGTTAGAGGAAATTATGGCAGTAGTTGCAGATGGTAATAAGGTAACGTTAGTCGGCTTTGGCTCCTTTGAACCGCGCGAACGCTCTTCACGTGAAGGGCGTAATCCCAAAACAGGTGAAACTATGACAATTAGTGCTACTCGCGTCCCTGGTTTTTCTGCGGGTAAGTCATTCAAGGAGAAGGTTGCTCCAGGTAAGTAAGCGTTAGTTTTAGGCATGAGCAGCACTGACGCTAGAAAGATCGTTCACGTCGATCTTGATGCATTTTATGCCTCGGTCGAACAACGGGACAACCCTCGCTACCGAGGTAAACCATTGGTAGTCGGCGGCTTGCCCCAAGAGCGCGGCGTAGTAGTTGCTGCCAGTTACCAAGCTAGGAAGTTTGGTATTCATTCCGCCATGCCCTCTTACATTGCCCAGCAAAAATGCCCCAATCTCATCTTCGTCCCACCGCGCTTTGAGGTCTACCGCAGTATTAGTAAGCAAATTCACGCTATTTTCAAGCGCTACACGGCTCTGGTAGAACCTGTAGCCTTAGATGAAGCTTATTTAGATGTCACTCAAAATAAGCTGGAGTTACCTTACGCCACGACTGTCGCTCGGCAGATTAGGGTAGCAATTCTAGCCGAGACAGGGTTAACGGCAAGTGCTGGAGTTTCGTTCAACAAGTTTCTAGCAAAAATGGCATCAGGGATGAATAAGCCCAATGGACTAACCGCGATCCTTCCAGAACACGCCCTTGATTTTGTTGCCGCTCTACCAATAGAGAAATTTCATGGCATTGGACAGGTTACTGCTACCAAGATGCACAATTTGGGCATTCACACTGGAGCCGATCTTAAGCGCTACAGCGAAGCTGATTTAATCCGGCTCTTCGGCAAAGTAGGACGATTCTACTACCTCATTGCTAGAGCCGAGGATAACCGATTAGTCGAGCCTAACCGTGAACGCAAATCCATTGGCGCAGAAACTTCGTTTACTAAAAACTTAGACGAAGAACAGGTAATGCTGCTGGAACTAGAAAATATTGCCCAAACCCTCCAGCACCGCTTAGAAAGCTATCAAACTTTAGGACGCACTATCACCTTGAAAGTCAAGTTTGCTGACTATCAGCTTTTCACCCGCAGTAGAACTGTAACTGCTGCTATTGGCGAGGCACAGGCAATTAGCCAAATAGCTAAGGAACTGTTAGCAACGATTTCTCTGGAGGAGCGCAGTGTCCGGTTGTTAGGTATCTCCCTATCTAATCTCGACGGTTGCGCCCAAGAACCAAAAGCAATTCAACTATCCTTGTTTGAATCTAGCTGCTATTAGTAGGATTGGTCGCGCCGAACGTGCCGCTCTCGGATTTGTGCTGCTGTTGCTGTGGAGATAGGGGGCGCGTTTGAGGCTGCTGCATTTTCCTAGGTCCAGTTTCCTGCATAACTAGATTGAATGCAAGTAGCCTTAAATTTGGTGAGATGATTTTCACTCGTACATCCATGCCGCCTCAAAAAAGTCTCGTTCGCATAACATCGCATAGCGGTAAATTGAATGTACTTGGGCAGTAGCGCTTGTGTACCGTTCCGCCAAGGCTGACAATTGTTGAGCTAACTGCTCAAACTCTGGAGC
>QQTW01002926.1_pt1 | contig 12528 bp, 23 predicted proteins | sample 1904831 | NCBI WGS metagenome assembly QQTW01 (sample SAMN09435610, study PRJNA476489) | Subsurface metagenome, whole genome shotgun sequencing project. | reverse complement strand
CCCGTACCATCGTATATCCGACATTAAGATCTCAGGATCTAGCATTCGTCATATCTATGACGAATGATCGCATATCCAGATCTAGACTGACTTTAACTCGAGCAGTTCCATGGTAACGGATCTCGGGTCGTGAAGAATCTGGGACTTGGATATCGTAGTGTCACATGTTTGATGGTAGATGGCATTGTTGTTTCTCACATTAGGATCATGAAGAAGGCGAAAGTCGATCGCTGTAGTATCATATATTCGACGACGGACATCATCGCTGACTTCCATCATCAAGATGACGAAGAATAGGCAAGTTGATCGTTGTAGACAGCATCATCGACCTCTATCATCAAGATCACGAGGAATCTACAATTGGATCACTAGAGTATCATACATTTGACGATGGATAGTATTGTTGTCTTCCATCATCAGGATCTTGAAGAATTGTGACAGTTCCTCCATTAAATTGTTCCTTGAAACCCCTGATTCGGCCGCACCCCCTTTTCGAGCTTCTCCCTGCGCGGGTCGTCGTTAATCCGCTCCGTCGACTGAGCCAATCATCATACAGCTGAGTAAGCACACGCTGACCGACCTAAACTGTATCTGGGCGAGTCTTGTTAGCCTCAGAGACGTGATGGAAATCATTCAAAAGTCGTTGGCATTGTCTTTCATGCCACCGTTGCAGGAAGCCGTTTCCCAGAAGCAAAAGGTACGCGATACCACCAACAATTCAATCATGATCGATGCCATATTGATGAGGATGAAGTAACTCTAGGTCGAGGTGGTCAACCTACAAAACCTGAAATTGTGTCATGAGCTGCAATCGAGTCCATCTGCGGAATAACAGCGCATTAATTCCTGACCATGCGCGAGCCTGATGCTCACCACCACAAGCTACTGTAGCTTCGGTTGACCGCATTCATACAACTCGGTCAAGTCAATTGCGTGCGTCATGTCCAACTTTCAGATGTACCATGCCCTGGCCGACCAAGGTCAGGGCCAACCGGACCATCGAAGTGGATCTCGATCACCTCCCACTTACCCACCGGGCGGCGCGATACCACCTGGAAACCCACCTGCAGGATCTCCGTACGCTGGGCAAGATGGATTTGCAGGTGCGGCATACCGAGCACCCTCTCCATACGGCTATCCCGGTCAGAACCAGAGCTACCAGCAACCTCAAGGCGCATATGCGGGTGACAATCCGGTGGATGGTTCGATGGCAGGCTTGGCGGCGCAAATGGGCGGCCTAGGAGTGACCGACCCGTCAGGAGTTGGACCAAGTCGAGGTGGCCGCAAGAAGAACCGTCACGCGCATCATAACCTCGAAACGCCGTCGGCCACCACGCCGTCCTACAATGCTCCTCCGTACGGTGGGCAAGTCGCACCGGGTGCCCAGTCGTTTTTCCCAGCGGCGCAACCACAGGCAGGGGCCGCACAGTTTGCACCCTACTCGGGCACACCCGCAGCATCACCATTTCAGCAGCCGGGCAGTGACTCATTTCGACCTGCGGCGCCGCTGCCTTCGCCGGGGGTGCAGACCCCGGTTGGTGCGTTTGGTTCAGGTCAAGGAACATCGGGGCAAGGTCGCGTGGACCCTGACCAGATCCCAAGTGTACCCCAATCTCGAGATGGACCTGCGCATTACTACCTCGATCACATCTATCCAACCTTGGAGAATCATCTACCGCCACCAGGCGCCGTACCCTTTCTGGCTCTTGACCAAGGCAACTCGTCTCCGAAGTTTGCGCGCCTAAGCATGAACAATATCCCCTCCACCACCGAGTTTCTTGCGTCGACGGGTTTACCACTGGGTCTCGTGCTACAACCATTGGCTCCCGTGCAGCCGGGGGAATCGCCAATCCCGGTGCTCGACTTTGGCGAAGCGGGTCCGCCGAGATGCAGGAGGTGTCGAGCTTACATCAACCCATTCATGCCATTCCGATCAGGCGGGAACCGCTTCGTCTGCAACATGTGTACATTTCCCAACGAAGTGCCCAACGAGTACTTTGCTCCCGTGAACCAGCAAGGCCAGCGGGTCGACCGGGATCAACGACCCGAGCTGACCAGAGGGACGGTCGAGTTCATGGTGCCCAAGGAGTATTGGGCCAAGGATCCCGTGGGTCTTCGAATACTCTTTGTGATTGACGTTGGTCAAGAGGCCGTCAACCGAGCCTTTTTGGAAGGCTTCTGCGAAGGGATCCTGGCGGCCTTGTACGAGCGGGAAGAGTCTGAGACAAATGGCGCCGATGGCGAAGACGACAGCAAGACAAGGTCGATACCGGAGGGTGCTCGAATAGGAATCATGACGTTTGACAAGCAAGTGCATTTCTATAACCTTCTTGTAAGTAAAGAGGATCGTGATTGTGAAACGGCGCTGATGGCACTACAGCCCGGTGCCGAAAAACCACAGATGATGGTGATGCCCGACATTGAAGATCCTTTTGTCCCTTTGAGCGATGGTTTGTTTGTAGACCCTTACGAGTCGAGGTATGAATTGAACCATAAGTTCAGGCAGAAGATTATCTTGTGTCTAATCATGTCACCATAATATAGAGAAGTCATCACGGCCCTCCTGACACAGCTGCCGACTCTGTTTTCGGAGATCAAACATCCTGAGCCGGCGCTGCTGCCAACGCTGAATGCCGCCTTGTCTGCGCTTTCAGCCACCGGCGGGAAGATTGTCTGTTCCTTGTCTGCCTTGCCCACATGGGGACCTGGCAGGCTCTTCTTAAGGGATGATGGAAAGATACAAGGAGCCGAGAGCGAAAAGAAACTCATCACGGCCGAACATCCCGGCTGGAGGAAGACGGCCGAGAAGATGGTGCAGAGCGGTGTGGGTGTGGATTTCTTCTTGGCTGCACCGAGCGGTGGTTATCTCGATATCGGTACCATTGGTGAGGCCCGCCATCTTCGTGTACGACATCCTAGTCTGACAGTGATTCTCAGGCCATGTCTCAGCAACCACCGGCGGCGAAGTGTTTTATTATCCCAACTTCCACTCACCTCGAGATGTGCTCAAGCTATCCAAAGAGGTCAAGCACACCGTGACTCGAGAGACAGGCTACCAAGCTCTCTTGAAGGTTCGGTGCTCCAACGGTCTTCAAGTATCGGCGTACCATGGAAACTTCGTGCAGCATACCTTTGGAGCCGAATTGGAGCTCGGCACGATCGACGCGGACAAGGCCTTTGGAATCATGTTTAGCTACGACGGGAAGCTGGATCCGAGGCTAGACGCTCATTTCCAGAGCGCGTTACTCTATACCACCGCAGCTGGAGAGCGCCGAGTTCGGTGCTGTAACCTCGTTGCGAGTGTCAGCGAAGGCGGCAGGGAGGCTATGCGTTTCGTTGATCAGGATGCTGTGATCAATTTGATTGCAAAAGAGGGTAGGGATCCCCTTTTCTATTCATCCGAGTTTCTGTATGTGTACGAAAACGCTGACGATTTTATACAGCGGCATCCAAGGTGACAGAACGAACCCTCAAGGAGATCCGGGGAGCCTTGACCGAGAAGACCATTGATATCTTGGCGGGCTATCGAAAGAATTTCTCCGGGCAACATCCGCCTGGTCAGTTAGTACTGCCCGAGAACCTCAAGGAGTTTGGGATGTATACTCTTGGCCTGATCAAGTCGAGAGCATTCAAAGGTACTGCCTTCTCCCATCCTTTCTTCCTTCCCCCTCCGAATCATCCCATTCCTAATCATTCCATCCCCAGGCGGCCACGAACCCACCGACCGACGAAGCCACGACATCCGGATGCTCAAATCCATGGGCGCGCTCGAGCTATCTCCGTACTTATACCCACGGATCATCCCGATCCACAGCCTCGACGAAGGCGACGGCTTCCCGAACGAGCAAGGGCACCTGCGCGTACCGACGAGCATCCGGGCCTCGTTCTCGCGCATCGAGGAAGGAGGCGCGTACCTGGTGGACAACGGGCAGATGTGCCTGCTGTGGATGCACAGCCACGTGTCGCCGAACCTGCTGACGGACCTGTTCGGCGAGGCGCACGCGACGCTGGCATCGCTCGATCCGTCCATGTCGGCCCTCCCCGTGCTCGAGACGCACCTGAACGCCCAGGTGCGCAACATCATGCAGTACCTGGCCACGCTGCGCGGCTCCAAGGCCTTGACGCTGCAGCTCGCGCGCCAGGGCCTCGACGGCGCCGAGTACGAGTTCGCGAGGTTGCTGGTCGAGGACCGCAATAACGAGGCGCAGAGTTACGTCGATTGGCTCGTGCATGTGCATCGCCATATCCAACTCGAGGTGAGTTTGGATCTATCAGTCATGCAAACCCCGTTTTGATCAGGGCGTCAATGAGCCCGGCGGAAGGACAACTGGCACGAGAGGACTATTTTGACTGACGGGGTTGGTTTGATAATAGCTCACGGGCCAGCGCAAAAAGGAAGACGGATCGGAAGGGTCGTTGGCCAGCTTGACGAGTATGCGGCCACCTTATTGGTGAACCGAAGGGATTTGGGCATAAAGGTGTAGTGAGCAAAAGGGATTGGTAAGTGGTCGAAGTGAAAAAAAATCTTGCACTGGCAAGGAACAGCGGGGGGAATCTTGAAGCCATGAAAACCTCGACATCGCAGCGTAGCGCGCATTTCATGCAATCATCCTACTTAGTAGTCCCTGCGGTTGAGTCGAGCATATGACATGGGTGTCGTGATAGTTGGGAGAGTTTCTCCAGTCCCCTAGTCAGCCCCCTCGATTCTATCTTGCGGGAGCGACCTTCTTGCACTTGGATCTCATGCCCGAAGCTTCCCCTCGAGCTGCAGGGTCTCGAATCCCTTCAGGACATCCAAGAACTTCATGTTCACGCGAGAGCTACTGTGGTTGGATCTCGTACATATTTGGATTTCATATGGTAGTTCTGTGACCGAGATGGAAAGCGGCGGCAACGGAGAGCGTCGACCAGTCAGGGGACTTGTCCTCGAACTGCTCATGGTCGTGCAGGTCCGTTGCAAAAGTAGAGCTATTCATCGTGGTCGATAGACACAGGTAATATCATGGCATCATGGCTGTCCTCTGACTGCCCGCTCCTCCTCCTCCTGCTTGGCCAAATCAGCTGCCCACAAAGCAGCGCCGGCAGCGGTGGTGAGCAGGAAGAACATCGACAGGACGGGAATGAGCTGGAGCACCAAAGCCACCGTGCCGAACCTATATATCATGAATCAGCCATGATGTCAACTCGACCAAACCCAACCGAATTTCAGCTCAAAAAGACAGCATGAAGGAACAGAGAAGAATTCCCGTCGAAAAGGCCATTAGCGATCTGCACTCACCAAGTATAAGACCACCGCCTGCTCTTGACGAATCTCTTGCGCTGTTTGCGCGTGAAGCCAAGCAGTTGAAAGTATCGCCAATGATGAAACGGACCTCCTCGATAGCCCGTCAAGACCAAGAACAGCGGCGTGCCCACGAACGGAATCAGATTGATCGGCAGGAACAGTACGAACTCGCAGATCTGGCGGAACGAGAAGGGCGCATATTGCGCCTTGGTCAGAGGCTTGCCGAGCATCTCGACGGGGTTCGTGCCGTCATGTCGGATCTCCCTGACGGGCGCAATGAGGTCGAGCAGGCCTTCGTTGATCAAGACCTTTTCCCTCATTAATTGCCAGTGAACAGGAGAAGGGGGAGGGGGGAGATGAGGGATTGAGGTGGTTCTAACCGAGTCAAAGACGTCAACCTGCGTCTCGTCCGCGAGAAAGGCCTCGAAGAGCAGCGCCGTGATGGCCGCTCCCTCGGCGAGGACCAGGAAGACGGCGTTCACGAAGGCCAGCGCGTACAGCTGGTAGAAGATGGCCAGGAAAGCGACTTGCGGCAGGTACGTGAATACGAAGAGCAGCGTGTACACGAACAGCGACAGCAGGATGCATGGGATCAATCGACCCCCCAGTAGAGGCCATAGGAAGCGGTGGGTTGCGAAGTAGTAGATTCCCTGGCAATTTGATCTTGATCAGCTTCGATGCTACGGCGGTGGAATCTCTTGTTTGGATATAGATGCAAAATGAGCAATACCTTGATAGGGTAGAACCACGACGCACGGACTCTCGAACGTGAGCGTCCAGTGGACCTTGATGTCTGCCCTGCTCGTTCCGGTCCTTGCTGCCCTAGAAGAGGCGTGGTAGCGTTGGCCATGTTGTCACGATCTCCAGTCACCGCTTGGTCGTTAAGGTCTTCATGTTCCTGGATGTTTTCGCTCAGAGAATCTGGCATAATGGGTTGACGATCTGGAACGAGTGAGAGCTTTCATCTTGCTGGAAAGAGCGAGCAGCTCGTCATGATATCGGAAGTCGCGACTGCCACATGAGGTAGGCACGTGCCTGATGCTTGTCGGGACGGACAGTCAGGTCTCGTGACGCAGGATCTGGCTTGTTGGATGTCAAGGCGTCTTGTCAGGGGCGAGCATTTGAGCTGTATATACAATGATCGCTCATCATCTCTGATTGAATCCGGCAACAGTATCGAGAATAGGTCGATGCAGCGGACGTTAGGCGGCAGCTGTCTGCGCTTATGCCTTCCGCGCTTTTAACGCGGAAGACGCGGCTTTGGCAGATGAAGAGCTACGGAAATGAATCATTGCAGGGCGAATATAAAAATACAGCAGATCTACAACTATCATCATTTTTTAACATGAGTTTGCTATTTTGTTGCCCACGTCGATTACTTTGATTTTTTTAATCGAGCATTCATATCCAAGTCCATCCAGGATTGTCTAGCCAAGCTATACCCTACTCTCGTTTTTATGGAGACAGCATGTCTATTGGTTCTTGAGGATCCATTCTTTCGCCTTCTTGGACATCTCATCCTACGAAGCACCTGTCAGCAGCGATTACCAGCTCCTCAGTGCGATACCACTCATACCTTCTTCTCGATCATCTTCTGCTTGTCAAACGGATCCGGCACCGAGAGACCCCGCTGCACGGCCGGTCGGGCGTTGATACGGTCTAGCCAGTCCTTGACGTGTTTCCACTCGCTGGGGTCCAGATCGATGTACTCCAGGACGTTGACCCAGCTGAAGGAGGCGATATCGGCGATGCTCATGCGATCTCCCACCATCCATGGCCCGCCCTCGATCTTCTTCTCCGCTTGCTCGGCCAGGCGCGAATCGATCATCGACAACAACCGCTTCGTCTCATTCACGTAGCGATTGATCGCGTAGGGGATCTTCTCGGGCGCGTAGCGCACGAAGTGGTTCGCCTGCCCCTGGCCGTCCCAGGAACATCTGAGCAGGCGGTTCCTCGCACGTGGTCATGTGACGTACCTGCATCGGACCAAGGCCGCCATGCTGCCACGCCAGGAAGTTGACAGCCTCCCAATAGTTGTCCGAGTCGTAGGGAAAGGAGATCTTGTGGTTAGGGTCATATCGCTCGGTCAGGTACAGAAGAATGGAGACGCCCTCGAAGATGCGCCGATTCTGCGGCTTCCCTTGCGAGTCCTTGGTCCGGTCGACCAGAGCTGGTATGCGTCCATTGGCTTCACGTGACAGATCAGCGTTCCTCTCCGGTATTGTTCCAGTATTTATTCAAGTATGAACCACCGCGGGGCATGGTCCAACATACGATTGATCTTCAAGAACCAATCTTCCTTTTGGACATTGGTCGTGATGTCGAGCCGGTAGGTCTCGTACTTGAGACCCAACTCTTCAAAGGCGATGCTTGCCTTTTGGCCATTGGGCGTGCCAAAGGTATATAAGACGATATCAGTCTCTGGCGCGGCCATTCTAGCTGTCGTCGAGGCAATCAATCGTCTGGATGGCTTTGAAGCAATGGCGACGAATGGCCGCGAAAGGGCCAGGAGAGGCGATGGCCTCCATCTTAAGAGCATTGATGTCAATAGATCCGTGATACTCGATGAGGGGAGCTGCACAAAAGTGTCGAGAGCTTCTGGTGGCACGAGAGGCCTGCTGCGGCCCCGTTATTTATGGCGCTTGGCCCCACCTTGATGTACCCGCGTACCCCGGTGCACGCGTAAACGACACCGGCATCTGTCTTCATCACCATGTCGTCGGCATCACATCATGCCGACGCGGCTTGATTTCTCATCATCATCACCGCCGCTGTTACAATGGATCAGTAATCGGAGCGGCTTCTCCGAGCGAGTCACTGGAGCGGAGGACCACGAGGTATCATGAAGCGGAGACAAGCCAGCTTGCATTTCATTGCTGTCTACTTATGCTCGCCCGAGCATTGCCCTACTGGCTCTCTCGAGAATTGAATTCCGAACCAAAGGTCCATGCCTCTGCCGGCGCACTCCATCTACCGGACGGTCAGCTCGATACTTTCTCTTCAAGCTGCGTTGCTTGAAGACTTACGTTGCGATCTCATTCGTCGGCCTGAGCCACGATCCAGTCCTGGATCACGGTGGGGAGGGCTTGACTGGTCTGATTCCATCCTTTGGGACTCATGGCGAGGACATGGTCCGCAATTCGACCAGAATTGGTTGACGACACCGTGACCGTGCTGGTCACCGTCTGCTCAATGGTCGTGATCACCACCACCGTCGTGGTACCCTCTTCGGAAACGGACGATAGCTGCGGTTTTTTCATCTGCGATGACGAGGCGATCGGGACTGGCGAGACGATCAGAGTGGCCGTCGACTTTGCCACGGGCCTTGTCGTCGGCGGAGTCTTCTGGTTCAGATATACCGTCTCACCATGGGGACCGACGAAGAAATACACGTCAGTTGCCTCACAGGGCATCTTGACCGAGACCGTCGCAGTCGTCGTCATGACATCCGTGACCGTGACCGTGACTTGAGTCGATCCTTTGTTCGTCTCGTCGAGTCTGTGCACGGGGCGCTTGATGGATCGATCGCCCCACACTTTGATTACGTGCGCTCTGCCAGCCGGTGCGATTTTAACACGGGGTGCGACGGACGTGAAGGTCAATGTCATCGTGGTGCCAGTCTTGGAAGCCGTGCTGCGGTTGCTTCATCAGCAAACTGCAATTGAAAGACTGAATATCAAACAGAGACATGCAAGGACCATGACCTCAGGATATCATGACGCAGCTATCCGCATGCATGCCACTACAGAGGGGATATCAACTTACTTGGACCTGTCTCCGGCCACGTTGCCCGCTCGGACGCTGGTCGGCATGACAAGGAGAGCAACCGACGCTGCGAGCAGCAAGGTCTTGATCACACGGAGAGCCATGTCTTTTGGATATCAGCAGATTGATCACCGCAGCAGGAGGAGCTTTGACCGACTGGGATGAATTGCTGAACACGGAGCTTGATACGCGTGGTGTCTTGCAACAATTGCAGAGGATGCGGACGAACAGTCAACAGATCGACTGAAGGAAGACGAGGGATCGAAGAACTGGCGATACGGGTCGATGATGAAGTATACGATATCCGGTTCAAAGTGAGTGGACAGGATCGAAACGAAGAGGCAGGGTGAAGGGAGGTCGAAGAAGGATTTATTTTTGTGCGGCTTCGAATCTGGAGCGGACTTGTTATGGACAAGTAAACAAGGGAGCCAGCATGTGGATCCGCGAGCGTTGCTCTTGATGCTACGAAGGGAGAAGCCCTGGACGTTGCCGCCTTAGGAGGTTCGAAGTCGTCTTCGCTCAACCCGCCGCGGTGCGGCCGCGAGAAGTTGAGCGCCAGGTACTTCGGACGCCTTGCCGCTTTACGGATGACTGGGCACTGTTTGTGGACATGTCCAGACACTGGCTGCACACTGTTTTGACTTGGGGTCGGTGTTTGGTGCTTGCCTAGGAGCTTTCCGAGACTCATACATATTCATGCCAGCGTGATGACGTTGGAGGAGCTTCAGACGGGTCATACACTCTGTCTCATTGCATATGGCCAAGGTCTGGGCAGAGGTCATCTATCAAAGCCTCTATATTTGACCAATGACGCCAAGCATCATGCGTCTATCTATCACTGGGATACGGGATCTGCTTGCTTGCAACACCACAACTTCAAGATATCGACGTAAGACTACAATGACATCAAGTATCCTGAAGATGCTCAAACAGCAAAAGGGGGAGGTGAACCGGGAGCTAGGTTGATTCATTCAGGCCATTTTCTATTCTTTTCCCAAGACCATCTCTTGAGAGCAAGCCAAATCATCGAAGAACGACGGCGTGCAAGAGAGGTGGAAGACGGTGGTCAAGGTCACAGGAAGCAACGCCTCAACTGTTCTACTCCATACATGAGAGTTTTTCCACAAGGCAAAAGAGACCCAAGAACGAGGGAAGGATTCCTTAGACCGGGTGGAGATGTCCATAGACCTATCATGCGACCCCTGATTGGCAACGCCCAATCTGGTCATATCTATCTATCTAGTCTATCTATTTACCAAGCACTTGTCTGCGTTCACCCTGTCTCCATCCATCTCTATTTCCCGCCAAAACGAAACGCCCTTTCCTTCCCACTCTAACAAAACAGTCGAAGAAAAATCCTTCGTCAGGGTCCTGATCGTCGTCGTCGTCCCTCTTCGTATCTCTCCATGGATTCAAGACTCTGTCTTCTGTTTTCGAGAGATCGATGATGGAAGATGTGAATCCGGAACAAATGAAGACAAGACGAATATTTTGCTTGGGGGCAGAGAAAGGAGAAGGAAGAGGAATGAAGCATGAAGTGTCAACTGTCAATGATGATGCATGCATGGACGAAGGATGAGATAAGTAAGTTTGCTTCGTAGAAGTGAAGAGAAAGAAGAGATGGAGAAATCCTCTATAGATCAAATACCCATAAAGCTCTATCCACATGCAAAATATCTTCAACCGTCCCAAAATCTTCTTCTCGTTGCCTTTTTTGTCTCTTGAAAGCATCTATCTTTTCCTCCATCCCTCCATCCCTCATACTCTATCTATTCTTTCCCCCCTTTATTGTCCAATCTAGAATCATTGTTCATCATATACATCGACGAAAACGAGCATGGCGAGAAAACCGACAACAGGGAATGAAGAATACTCTATACTCTATAGGTTCGATGTCGAGGAAGTTGATGTTGAGTCACCCTCTGATAGTTGGCCAACGATGCGGATGACGTCCGCAGGTTCGGGAAGGTGCCAGTCGGCCCAGGTCGTCTTGGATGGGGGACCGACGGTGACGGTGAAAGCTCGATTCTGAGGAGTGGTTTTATCTTTTGTCGATGATGGTGTGGATGAGTCTAATGAGGAGGAGATGGGGGAGGTGGTTGAGGATGATGATGATGATGATGATGATGGGAGGAGGTGCAGGGCTCGGAACATATCTATTCCTCTCGTTTTATCAGAACTTCATTCGGGAGGTCGTTGCGGAAAGCAGGTGCACAAAAAGTAGCGCCGCAAAGGCGAAGTCACAGAATACTCTTCCAGACCGTGAAAAACGAATATCGCAAGAGAAATAGAGTCGACAACACGAAGTCTTTGCTCGAGAGATGGAACACCAGACTCACCCTCGTCAGTAAAGTCATCTCCCATGCAGAGCACGAAGCCGGGCGGGTTCTTGAGGTCCTGCAGCACGAGCCGCTTCGCGATCTCGCCCTTGTTGACGAAGCTCGGGCGCACCTCGAGGTTGGCCTTGCCGGCCATGACGTCGACCTGCCAGCGGCGCGCCACGGCGGCCTCGAGCGCGTCGCGACAGGCCTGCGCGTTCGTAGCACCCAGGTCCGGGTCGGCGCCGCGGTAGTGCCATGTGACGGTCATGCGCTTGCGTTCGATAAAGCTCCCTATTCATCTCTCATCACCATCATCAGCTCCCTTTCCTCTCCTGCACATCCTTGACCTGAAAACTATCGGGGCACGGCAGAATTCATCAACCCCCGGCCCCTTTCCCCATCTTCTATTCCGGTCCTCACAGATACAATCAGGAGCCAAGCAAGAAAAACCCACCCTGCGTCTTCTTCGTCCACTCCTCAAACACCCTCATGACCTCCTCCTGCCAGCTCATATCCTCGTTGTCGGCGAGGTTGAGCCAGGTCGAGCTGCGCGGCTCGCGCAGGAAGCTGCCGTGCTCGGCGCTCAGGCCCAACTCCGCGATCCCGCCCATGTACCGATCCAGGAAGTTCTGGTCCCGCCCGCTGATGATCCACACCGTGTTGCGCGGGTCCGCGGCAAGCCGCCGGATCGTGGTCAGCACCGTCTCCGTCGGCACCGCGGCCGCCGGGTCCTCGACGATCGGCGTCAACGTGCCGTCGTAGTCGAACATGAAGAGCCGTTTGCCGGCATTCGCGTATTGCTGCGAGAGCGCGTCTTGGTCGAGACGAGGCGTGCCTTCGTGAGGTCCTGTGGGTCCGGGCGCGGGTTGGACGCCGTCGATGCCGTCTTGCGCGGCGGCGGGGACCGCTGTTGAGGACATTGTGGGAGCTGAAGCGTTGGTGATTGTGATAATGATGAAGATAGAAGTGGTCGATGAGATGGTGAGGATGGATTTACTGGAATTGCTTTGGTGGAAGATATTGTTTATGACCCTTGCCAACAATCGTCGGGGGTTGGAGATGGGTCTCGTCGTTATCGATTGAAGGATCCCGCGGGCTTAAGGATACAGGCCCGGCCAGATATTTGCCCCGCTCTCTTCACGATAACCGCTCTTCCTC
>QQTW01002925.1_pt1 | contig 12530 bp, 14 predicted proteins | sample 1904831 | NCBI WGS metagenome assembly QQTW01 (sample SAMN09435610, study PRJNA476489) | Subsurface metagenome, whole genome shotgun sequencing project. | reverse complement strand
ATACTGGAAGATGATGTACCTTTGAACACCGAAAGGGGACTCCAGAATTCAGCATTTGTTTCGAGAGAGGGTGTAAGGCAGCCTGATCCACCGCATTCACAACAGCATGACAAGCACATCGCGCGAACAGCGCCCGACAAGCGCTCCCCTCCGAGCGAGCCTAAGGGCGCAGAACCTGAAGAATCATATGGTCTTTTTCTACTTACACCAGCGTTTCAACAAGGCTCTGCGGCTGCGTATGATGACTTCTCGCCAGACATCATTGCAATTCATGGTTTGAACGGGCATGCCTTCAGCACATGGACAGAGAAGAGCAGTGGCACTATGTGGTTAAGAGACCTTCTTCCTCTTGATATCAGGGAGTCTTCCCCAACTGCACGAGTATTCACTTTTGGGTACCCCTCTGAGTTTCTCTCAAAAGGAAAGGGCAGGATCAGTGAGTTTGCTGATCAGCTACTGGAGAATCTGCGCATGCAAAGGCGGGGAAAGGTACTCTTCCCGCACCTCAGTACCACAGTGTTCAATGCTGATACATTTAAAGCTTTCTAACAGACCTCTGATATTCATATGCCATAGCATGGGAGGCATAGTCATCAAACAAGTACATCTCCACACTTGTCGTACCAGGTCAATTCTGACCTGTCCACAGGCTATTATCAACGCTCACATGAACCTCAATAGGTATGCAGATCTTCGTGCAGCTGTGTGTGGCATCCTGTTCATGAGTACACCCCATGGAGGATCCTCCGTTGCGTCATGGGCTACTGTCTTGGGGAATATCGGAAATCTTGCTACACTGGGTCTCCAAGGAGTTACTGGTAGTTTCAATACATCTCTTACCAAGGATTTGAAAGGGAACTCGCAAGCTTTGAAAGACATAACGAGGCAGTTTGTCAACATCTTTGCTGCCAACATCTTTGCTGATATCTCGATTTCATCTTTCTACGAGACGAAGACCACCTCACTGGTGGGGTGCAGAGTGCGTCTTCATTTTGATTGGCACATGTTCCCTTAAAGATAACCTTGCTGCAATAAGCGCTGAACTTCAGTAGGTTGTTGATGAGCAGAGCGGCGTTATGTCTGTTCCGAATGAGGTGACATTTCCTGTGCCGGGGGCAGACCATCACAGCATCTCGCGCTTCGCAAATCGCACTTTGCATGCATACCAAATGGTTGCGCGGACCATTGCTGATATGCTTTCAGGTAGTTTTGGTAGAGCTCATAGACACAATGCTTGGCTGACATCAGCGCAGGGAAGGCCGTAAACCGACGTCCAGAGGAGCCCGAGGACCCAGCTGTAATAGGTTAGGCGTGACGAATCTTGCCATGATCATAATAAGACGACTAATAACAAATAGAAGAGTGTTCCAAACGACTATACTTCTCTGGCATGAGAATGCGGCACTCTGAGATAGAAATCCCAGAGGGGAATGGCTGTCAGTGGCTTTCCATAACACCTGAGTTCCGCCAGTGGAAGGACTTCATGGACATAAGCCCGGAAAGTAATTGGCTTATTGTGCGCGGCAAGCCGGGCTCTGGGAAATCAACACTGTTGAAGACATCTACACTCCATGATGAGTTTGATGGTGACATCTCCAAACCCCTGACTTTACGGCATTACTTTGCCGCCAACGGCAACGCAGATGAACATAACAGCATCGGCATGTTTCGGGCACTTCTCTACCAACTGGTCAAAGCTGTGCGGCCAATCTCATCTACTTTCTTGAAGAAGATTCGGGAAACTCATGCCTTGGGGGACTGGGATCGCTGGGTTACATCTGCCACAGCACTTAAGGATGCATTTCAGGACATAATAACACACTCCAAACATCCTGAATTGCGAGTGTCCGTTTATTTGGATGCTCTCGACGAATGTAACAAATCTGATGTGCGTGAAGTGCTAGGCTTTCTGCGGTCAGTTGTGAGTCAAACTCAAGGAAAGCTACGGGTATGTATGAGTACGAGGAATGATGTTGCGCTGCCCAGATTTCCTCGTCATGAGATCTGCATGGAGGATCACAATGGAACCGACATTGAGAGATTTGTATCACACGAAATGCGGCATATGAACCCACAATATCAGGCAGAAATTCAACCACTTATCATTGAACGGGCTTCAAATGTGTTCCTGTGGGTTAAAGTTGTGCTTTGTCTCGTTACTGAGAATGAACTACACGAGTCGGTCGAATCACTGAAGGCAATGGTGAAAGAGACTCCACAAGAGCTGCAGGTTTTGTTCCAGAAGCTATTGGACTCGTTGAATGAGGTTGAAAGAGTAGAGAGCGTTCGACTGTTTCAACTAGTTCTCTCTGCATGGATACCATTGTCACTCAGCCAGTTTCGTCACGCTTATACTCTCCACCTCGACAGCGATGCCAGCCCAGCAACTGAGCATAGCTCCTCTGGATATGATGCATTAGATGACGAACACCTCAAGAATAGGATATATGTGATGTCCAAGGGACTACTGGAAGTACGCTGTCGGGAACCAATAGAGCAGGATACAATGGGCGAGCCGATTATTTCAAGGGAACCCAGGGTCGAGGTAATTCATGACACGGTGCGCGACTTCTTACTTTCTCATCGGCAATACGTCGGAGCACTAGATTTACTTGCTAGTCCCGAAGTTATGTGTCATCAGCAAATGCTCAGTACTTGCATACAAGCTCTTCGTGTGGGGAACTTAGAGCACACCCAGAAAGAGGGTTCAAGTCTCTCAGGTCCCTTCAGTGGCTATGCGTATGGATTTTGGATGAAGCACGCAGCGGCCTCGGATACAGCCCTCTCCGACTACAATTGGCCCAGCTTTCTTCGTCGTTGCGAACACTCAACGGCAGACATAGTTCGCCTTTACAAGCGCGACCTCTCCAGGAGAGACTGGAAACAATCTCTTCAGCTCAACCGGGACAACGACCTGCTTGTTCTGATCTCTGCCTCAGGATGCACGAGCCTTGTGCGTGAACATGTGAAGCATTGCCCATGTCTCGAGAAAGTCCATTCCCTTGGCCCGTCTGGCTACGCGGTGGGACATCGCGCGTTCTACCAGGCGGTGAAATTTGGAAAAGCTGAGATTGTGGGCTTTCTGGGCGAAATTCGCGCAATTCGCGCTAAAGTCAATTTCTGCTATCCCCTCCAGGGCACGGCGCTGTACTCGGCCTGCTACAGTGGGAACGAGGAGATCATTCGAAAACTACTGTCGTTAGGAGCAGATATTGATCGACTAAGCAATGGACCCTATGGAAGTGCACTCCATGTAGCATCCGCATTAGGGCGCGACTCGACTGTTGAGCTCCTTCTGCACAACGGCGCCCTACCCTGGATAAAGAACGCTCGGCTGATGACCCCCCTTCATCTTGCGGCAAAGTATGGTCGAACATCCGTTGCGAGGATTCTTGCCAGGGCTTTGCTACAAGTCGGTCACAAGCTTGATGATGAGGACGATGACAAACATACAGCCTTATCTTATGCTGAACGGGGTGGTTACACGAACATCGTCTCCACACTTGAGACGTCTGTCACTGAAAGAGCGTACGAAGCTTCTCGACAGAGGACGCTCTCCATAGTCTCCATAGAGAGTGATCTCCATAGAGACATACAGACAAGTAACTAATCCGTTGGGTGCCGCATGGAACCAGTACCTTACAGGTTGGTTTTGCTGCACGTAGGGAAAGCCAAATCTCCCTTTTGATATAGGAGAGCATCTAATTTTCGCTAGAAGCCATGATTACCCACAATATACATAGAGCACCAACGATGCCTGTACTGTACCATTCACTTAGCCAGACACCATACTAGGCCAGAACCGTTCCTCCAACCACAATACCTGCTCCCAAACCTCCTCACACCTCCTCACCTTCCTCTTCCCCTCCTCATCCCCATCCGCAAAAACACCCTCCTCCGTCGCAACCTCATCAACCAACTCCCCAATCTCATCCACAAACGCCTTGAATTCTGCACTCGTCCAATTAGGAATGAACTCATTTCTCAACGCCTCGTTCGCATGGGCATCCTCCCCTCTTTCACCCGCACCTCCATTCCCACCCCCAACCCCAATCCCACTTCCCCTCGCAGTCTCACTACCACAGCGCTTCGCATACGCCCACGCCTCTGCATAACACACTTCCGTCCCCCAAAGCACAACCAGCCCCTCCAACAACGACCCCCCAGCCGACCCCACATTCCCAAACAAATCCACATACCCCCTCGTAACCTCATTCGCCTTAAAAACATCCCGTCCCGCCCACGGCGTCTGCAAATCCAACCCGTAAGTCCTAGCCGTATTCTCAAAAAACATTATTTCCCGCCGGATATTGGTCAGCGCGCCGAGAAGCATGTCCGTCAGACGCCAGGTGAGGTGCTGTTTCTTGGGCCCGGGGGAGATGGCTGAGCTAGCGGTCGATTCACTGGACTGATGATGCGGTTGGTGAGATGGGGATGTGCTGGGGATTTCGGGGCCGGGAAGGCGGATTTGGGACAGGAGGAGGGCGATGAAGTGCAGGTAGGCGCGGGTGTAGAGGGCGTCTTGGGAGAGCCATTGGGTTAGGGTGAGGTGGGATAGGGTGCCTGTGCCGGCGGCGTGGAGGAAGGGGTGTTGGGTTGCGAGGAGGAAGGTGGGGTGGGAGTGGGTTCGGAGGTGGGTTGTTAGGGAGGAAGGTGAGGACATTTTCTGGTGGTGTTTGTGGTGGTTGTTTCAATGATGTTGTTAAGGTGGGTGTGTCGGAGAGGTCCTAGAAGAAACCCTGATTGATCAGAAAACAAACTGCCTAGGGCAGCAAGCAATGCTGATATATCTAAATTTCAGTTTCCAAAACAAACTTAGAAGGGAAAGATGTGTCTTGTGTTACTCAAATAATTATCGACTTCCTATTATTACTCTGATTTGACTTTGGGATTATGGTCACATAACCAAGCATCTATTTACATTTGAGATGTTTATTGGGGTACAGGCTCCATCACAACGCATCCTCAAACTCCTCATCCGCTTCTTCGTCCTCATCCGAGTCTTTCTCCGCTCCTGGGACTGCTCCCACCGCGACCCCCACCCCACCCTTTCCCCCTTGTCCCACATCCGCAATCCCAACCTTAACCTTCTTCGCCGCGCGCTGCTGATCCTCCGCTTTCTCTCCATCTGCGCTTTCCAGGCTTCTCCTCTTCACTCCAGCGGTCGCGGCTGAGGAAGTAGCACCGGTGTCAGTAGGCGTAGCTGTGCTCGTGGCAGGCGCGCTGCTCCCTGACTCGCTTCCCTGGCGCTTCGCAATGCCGTTCGGTATCGCCGGGGCAAGCTTAGCTTCGTTTGCGACTGTAGCAGTGGCGGTGATAGGTGGTGCGGAACTGCTTGGCGTGTCCACTCCCGAGGCATTCAAGCCTACGTCTTCGAAGTCGTCATTCTCTTCATCATCGTCATCGTCATCCGGATCCGTTTCGTCTTCCTTGGCCTCCCGCGCTTTCTCCTCTTCCATTTGTCGGTAATAAGCCGCCAATTCATCGTTGAGCACATTGATATCTTTCTTCTCGTCCGTTTCGGCTTTGAGGACTCCGCCTGTGCTACTGATACCGCCACTGCTGAGGTTGTCGCGCTCGTGTTTGAGAGCAGATTCTTTGGCGCCGAGAGCAGTGGTCTCGCCTGTTACTGTCGAATTAGTATGCCACACTGGCAAGACATTCTGGGCTGCGACTGTGGCTTTTCGCGTGGCTTCAGCAGCTTGGTCTGCAGCTGTTTTCTCGGACGAAGTGGTCAAGGATATTTCGAGCTGTGGCGTGATATTTTGCGTGAGACCTTTCACGGAGGCTGGAGGGCCTCTGCTGGACTCGACAGGTACCGTTGCGCGAACAGGGTTGACTGTGTGGTTTCTATGGACGGGAACTGCATAGGAAAATGCAGTGTCGAAGTCGTCGTTCGGGATGATCTCAGAGTCGATTTGTTGTAGGAGCTTCAACATGCCCTCCAGCTGACTCATCAATTTCGACTGCCTCTCGTGACCACCTTTGTCACCGACACTTTCTTCGTCTCTTTCGAGGACGCCGTTGCATCGGTGGCATAGAAAACCTTGCGGTCCTACATTATCGAGAACCTCAAGCTGCGTCCACCGAGCCGAGCACCTAGGGCAATAGTAGTCCTTCTTCTCTTCGGACGGCTTGTACATCTCCTTGACCTTCTGTGTAATCCGATACACTCGGTATTTGATGCTGTCGATCGTCGAGTGAAAATCGATGTAATAGTAGTCCTTACTAATCGGCCGCTGCATGCCTTCGCGGGTTTCCTGCCGAGAATGACTGCTCGTTGCCTTTAGCACACTCCCTCATCGTGAGACTCGGGGGGGTGATGTACACTGCCAGCAGTCTGTCCTCCCTCAATTTCCCACATAGCTTGCGCAGATCCTTTTGTTGCATACCGAGGAGTAAAGCAAGGTCGTCATTGTGAAGGCTGGAGACCGGATCAGCGACACTCAGCCTTACGGCTTCCCCACATACGCTGAATGAATCATCAAGGCATCTATCACGAGGACATGCTTTGTCTCATAGAAAGCGCGAACCACACTTCTGATGAGCGTTTTTGCAAGGTCCATGGTTTTGACGGTAGGACAACTCTGTGTTGAACTATCCAACTCGGTTCTGAGTAGGTGAATTCTGCCGGGCAAGGTATTGAAACGACTGTTTGATCATGAGCGGGACCATGTAGAACAGCTATCCATACCTCCTTTACCGCAGCTCTTAAGCTGTGGAAGTGAAGTGTATGGAAGCGTGGCGACAGAATGAATGACTGTTAAGTTTGAACGGCGGAGCATTCCTCAATAATAAGACTGTCATGTTCAACAGGGCTGCAGGCGGGTACGCTAACGTAGATCAACTAAGCCATTTCTAGAAGTGTTCGCTAGATCCTCGCGCATAAATTTGCCGACTTGTTATAAGACTCCAAACAAGGGAAACAACGTTATGGGTAAGGCAGCAAATGAGGAAGCTCCTCAGCGCCCTACGATGGGGGTCGAAAAAGAACCTTTACCCATTTCTACCGAACTGGCCTCATCAACGGATCAATCACCGAGCCATGACAAACAGCGTCGATGGCCCAATGCGCGTCGGGGCGGTCGAGGCGGTCAAGGCAAAGGCCAATCCGATGGTCGCGGCCGCGATGATCGACGAGATAAGAGGAAAGATATGGGGCGCGGGGAATGGAGGTATGCTGAATTGAGGCCGTGTTAAGTTGAAACTAATTGATTAAGTCGGAATCAAGTAGATAAACGAGCGCGCAATGATGACGAGCAGGCCAGAAAGAGACAGAAAACGGGGGATGGAGATGCAAAGACGCCTATATATCAAAACACGTTCTCGCAGGAAGAGATCAAAAGTGAGGAGCGGCGGCCAAAATACAAGGTCGCAGTTATGATCGGATATTCTGGTAGTGGATATAAGGGGATGCAACTGTGGGATTGAACCTCGGGGTACATGACTGCAAATACTAAATCTCCGTAGGAACCATACAGAGAAAACCATTGAAGGCGATCTCTTCGCCGCGTTCGTCTCTGCAGGCGCAATCTCCAAAGCAAATGCCGACGATCCTAAGAAATCCTCTCTTGTCCGTTGTGCACGGACCGACAAAGGTGTTCACGCGGCCGGAAATGTGGTCTCGTTGAAGCTCATAGTCGAGGATGCAGATATAGTCCAGAAGATCAATGACAACCTGTCGCCACAGATACGAGTATGGGGGATTGAGCGGACAAACGGGAGCTTCAGCTGCTACTCAGAGTGCGATTCAAGGGTATACGAATATCTAATACCTACGCATACTTTTCTCCCGCCACATCCCAACAGCTATCTTGGAAGGAAGCTCGTCGAGCTCGCGAAGGAAATTGGCGATACAGAAGGGCTTCAGGATAGACAGGAAGAAGTGTCAACATTCTGGAATGATGCCGAAGAGAAATTCACAAAGCCAGTCTTAGATACCTTAGATACCCCCACTCGAGCGCTTGTGGAGAAGGCACTGTATGACTCGGGAAACAACATCGATGGCACAAAGGCAGAGCCAGGACTCCAGTCGGAGCCAAGACCGAAGGCAGAAACTGGAGAAAATCCATCTGCGGAAGAACCTGAGCAGGTTCCGGAACCCTCAATGACTATCGAAGAACGACAATCCCTCGACAAAGCTACGAAATCCCTCAAAGCCGCATACATATCCGCCAAGAAAGCCTACCGCATCAACCCAAAGCGTCTCGAGCGAATCCGCTCCGTCCTATCCCTCTACCTAGGCACACGCAACTTCCACAACTACACCGTCCTGAAAAGCTTCCGCGACCCCTCCGCGAAACGTCTCATCAAAAGCTTCACCGTGGACGAGAATCCCATCATCATCAACGACACCGAATGGCTGTCGCTGAAAGTGCACGGCCAAAGCTTCATGATGCACCAGATCCGCAAGATGGTGACCATGGCTGCTTTGGTCGTGCGATGCGGTTGCGACGTGAACCGGATCCTGGACAGCTACGGCAGCCAACGGGTGAGTATACCCAAGGCGCCGGGCCTGGGCCTGTTGCTGGAACGGCCTGTTTTCGATACGTATAACGAGCGCGCGGTGACGAAGTTTGGGAGGGCGAAGATCGATTTCGAGAGGTATGCGCAGGAGATGCGCGAGTTTAAGCAGAGGGAGATTTATCAGCGCATCTTCAGGGAGGAGGAGAAGGAGAATCAATTTCATACTTTTTTTTCCACTATTGACGGTTTCAGGGGCAGTGAGTTTCTTTACCTTTCTTCGGCCGGTTTGGCTGCTGTCAAGGGAGCTGGGACGGGGAAAGGCGGGACGGGTGATGAGGCGTCGAGAGCTATCGATACGGACTCGGAAGGAGATGTGGGGCCGGAAGACGGATGATGATAATGGTTTGTTTATACATATAAGTTATACATACATTCTGATGCTCAACCGAGCGACCTCGGGATACTTTTAGCTGAGGATGAATAAAAAACTCTGCCTACCATCACAGTATCGAAAAACATCACTGCTGCGCTCGGCTCACGCTACCATACTTAGCCTGCCAGGCAAAGAAGTACAAAAGAGCCGCCAGCGGCTGACCGACCAGGCAAAAGCTCACCCAGAAGATGCAGTTGCCCACAATCTTGCTGTTGATACCTTGCATCTTCTCCAACGGTAGGGTGACCTGGATCAGTGGTAGTTGGACAATCATGCCGATGAACGCGACACCTGCATGAAACCGATTAGTCGCAACCTTATGGCGAAAATGGAGTCACACTACTCACCGATGATGTTGTGAGTCGGTATACCGACCAGAAGCTCATGGAGAATGCCCGAGAAGACGAATACAATCGCGCTCCCCATAGTCGAACTCCACCCCCTTCCAACGAGCGGAAAGTAAATATGCCGCTTCATGAAATGATAGACGGGTTTATTCCACGTGCGCCAATAGACGCCGACGCTGGGACTATTCCACCAATCGGTGTAGAACTCGCGATCGCCGAAGCGGGTGATCTCGGCCAAGGCGTTCAGGAAGGATTGGAAAAGCGCGAAGAAGCCAGCCAGCCAGATGACCATGGAAATAGTCGAGAGCTTCATCAGACGCTCGATGATGGACGCGATGTTCAGCGTGGCGATCTTGTCGAGCGAGTTGCGGAGGACGGGAGCGGCGTACTGGGCCGAGGCGAGCCAGATGAAGACGCTGAGACCGGCGACCTCGGCCATGCGTTTGAAGACGAAGGTCCAGCGGATGCGTGGGGAGCGGGGGTAGACGGGTTGGTAGACTAGGGTTGGTGCCCACCAGAAGTAGACTATGTTGGCCAGAGACACGTTGTGGGGGTAAGGCAAGGTGGAGTAGATGGCTGGGAGGGTGGATGCGCTGTCCGGGTGCACGAGGGCGTGGCGGAGGTCGCGGTTGGTGAAGGCGTAGGAGCAGTTTTTCAGCCAGACGATTATGGCGTGCAGTTCGCAGAGGGTTCCGATCAAGGGGTGGTGGATGTAGAAGTATACGACGACTGTGCTGATGCAGAGGCATAATGTTGCGTTGAGCGTGTGCGCCAGGGCAATGATTCCCCATGTTGATGGATATTGTTTTCTTCGGTTGGATGCATCGGAGTCTTTTGCAGATTCATCGTCTTTCTTTCTTCGGCCCACCTCGCCCTTGGCTTGTTGGGCCGCTGCAAGTTCGATTATGTAGGCGACGAAGAGGTGGCAGGGGATGCTTGCGTAGAGGATGGCGCCGAGGACGAGGTCTTGTCGCCTGTAGTCGTGGCATCGTATACATATCAGGACACCGTACTATCGGATTTTAGCAACGGTGTTGGTTAAGCCATTGAGGGGTCTGAGCCACCTTCATGAAGTTTTCTACCATAAGTCGTAGATTCATGACGACTAGGGCACAGGGTTAGCCTTTTGCTCCCTTTGCACGGAGATATGGGTATTCATATACTTACTCACCACAATGACCATCAGATTTCTGAACCCTAGGAAACTTGGGGCGGCATCCGAGTCATGGCTGAGACACGATGTCCTCGGCTTCGAGTGCACAGCTGTGACGTGCCTGTATCGCCTCTCTATCGTTTGACTCGTCCTGCCATTGACTTGCGGTTTCTGGGTGGGAATACTGCTGCCATTGATATCTGACGAATTCAATGATGGGGTATTGTTGCTAGTGGCTATCGCGGTGCCTATCGTCGATGCCATGGTATTCGAGTTGTCGGTTCTAGGAAGCTCCGGAAGGATGGGGAATGCTGTTGTACTTGATGATTTTCAAATTACTATCATGATGCTGTTGATGAAGCAATTATCATCATGATCAATTGTTATATCATCGAATCCAGGAGAATCTGTCATGAATTGAAGGAATGCGGTGACTGCCAAGTTTCGTAGACATTAGATATGCTGGGGGTCTTCAAACTTTCCCATCATGTTTAGCTATCGATAAAGGCGGCATTGTGCATTGTTGGGCGTGAGGTGCCACTTTTATGCAGCCACCTTATGACACGGCATTTCCCCAGGTTCGCATTTATGCGAGTTCTTATGCAGGCGTGGAACTGAACGACAAAGCCTCAATCGGTGAGCTTAAGCAGCGACAGCATGATTCCTTTCTATCAACATGATTAATTACCTAGTGCCAAATGGAGTTTCTCCTCTTGACAAGGAACCTGGGACATATATAGTATAATGGCATAACTTGCTACCACTACATGATGTCGTACGAACCGCGAATGGAACGCGACTTTCAGGGTGGACATTATGATGGAGGGTTTGGACGGGGCAGAGGTAGAAGTATGTTCTTCAGTCTGGGTCGAATTCACTGCGGCGATCAAAACCTCCAACAGCTGTACTACTGAAACCAGGCTCCGAGACATGGTATCTTCATCTGGCCATATACTAAGTTGACATGTACGGCGCAGGACCCATCACGGACTATGGCTCCTCTATGGTGCAATGGATGCGGCACAGGCGACCTCGATATAAAGGTGGAGCAACCATGGAGTTCGAGAGGCCAAGTCCCAGCTACATTATAGATGTATGTAGTTTAATACAAGCCTTTTCAAACATCAGCCGGTGCCAAAGTGATCATGTGTACGCGAACTGATCTGATGCTGTAGATGCTACCACCGGCAGCAAAGCTCGATAGACCCGCGGACACTATACCTGCAAAGCATCTGCACTCGTCCTTGAACAAAATCAAACATCCTATCAACATTGTACGATGGACCCCTGAGGGACGTCGACTACTCACCGGATCTAGTAGCGGGGAGTTCACGTTATGGAATGGCATGGGCTTCAACTTCGAGACTATCATGCAGGTTTGTGGCCTTCCCCTGGTAGTGGACTGAGCTTGCGTATTGATAATATGTAGGCACATGACTCGGCGGTCCGAGCAGCGTCGTACTCGCATGGTGATGACTGGCTTGTGTCTGCAGATCAAGACGGAGTTGTCAAGTATTGGCAGCCAAACTTCAACAATGTCAAAGCAATACAGGCCCACAATGACCCTATCCGAGATCTTGCCTTCTCACCCACAGACTCAAAGTTTGTCACAGCATCGGACGATGCAACGCTCAAGATCTTTGATTTCTCTGGTGGTATCGAGGAGTCCGTTCTCACGGGGCACAATTGGGATGCTAAATCAGTCGACTGGCATCCAACCAAAGGTCTCCTCGTCTCTGGTTCCAAGGACCACCAAGTGAAGCTCTGGGATCCGAGGACTGGCCGCTGTCTAACCACACTTCATGGCCACAAGAACACCATATCAAAGACGTCTTTTGAGCGCATTCGAGGGCAGCTCCTGGCGACCTGTGCACGCGATCAAACCGCACGAGTTTTTGACCTCCGCATGATGCGCGACATCTGCCTGCTCCGTGGGCACGAGAAAGACATATCTACACTTTCTTGGCATCCCATCCATGTCAGCATGCTTTCCACCGGCGGATCCGATGGCAGCCTGTATCACTACCTTTTGGACGAGCCCAATCCACCACCCGGCACCGCCCTTTCACTCGCTCCGTACGATAGCCCAGACCCGAGCAATGCTCCGGCCCAAAAGGTAGTGATACAGGCT
>QQTW01002924.1_pt1 | contig 12531 bp, 21 predicted proteins | sample 1904831 | NCBI WGS metagenome assembly QQTW01 (sample SAMN09435610, study PRJNA476489) | Subsurface metagenome, whole genome shotgun sequencing project. | reverse complement strand
AACGAGGGGTGGAAGTGAAGCGCGAAGTCGCAGCGTCACAAGGAGTAGAGGCGTCGGGAGAATGGGAAGCGCAAGTAGAGCAGCAAACGGAACCTAGATCGGAAGACGATGGAGAAATCGCAACAGATGTCGTCAATAACAGCTTCCCCCCCCCCCGAGTTAGCTGAACTGCCCTCTTCTACCCTTCCCACTCACTAATTTTCTCGAATAAACCCGTGTTGTAGCATCTCCCTGAAATTCTCTCTACCGTGGCTATCTAGCGCCAACCTCAGCCTCCCTGCCCTGATGGGGGGTCAAAAAAACAAGCTGCCGAAACGTTGCTAGGGACTCTGATGGCCGCAGTGAACAGCCATTTATTTATGCCTTCTAGAGGCCAAACTGCGAGGCGTCCGGAAAGGCAACCAATTTATCCTTACATTTCCGTGCCGACCCCTCCCTCTCTAAGCGAACACTCTTCTATTTAGTCTTATCGGCTGCCAGATCGATCTGGGCTGTGCGGAACAAGATTGTTTCTATCTACGTTGTCATTCGACCAAGAACATATCACGAGACCGAGTTTTATCGGAGCGCATACACCTTCCTCGGGTGATCGACATCCTATTTCCGGTAAGAACCTTACCGATGTAAAGGAGAATAGAAGACTGACCAGGCCCAAAGAACCAACTCATGGCTTTGCCACTCGTCCAGATACCACAAGCTTTCCGTGGCCCCCTCACTGCGCCCACTTGTCTGCGATGCGGCAAAGAAACCAAGAGACATGTCACGCGCCGAAGCAACCGTAATGGCAACGTCGGCCGTCCTTATTACAGGTGTCCTAAATGCAATAAATTCGCCACCTTCGCGGACGAGAGAGGAAACGTCGAGGCCAATCCTATCTGCAAATGTGGCCACCCCAGCAGGAGACAGGTCTCAGGCCAGGACCGCGGCCGGACGGTGCACTACGTCTGTCGTTCTGGACGCTGCGAATTCTTCGTATTCCAGCGCACGCCGGAGGGTGAGATCCAGTCTTTGACAGATGACATGGTGGGCCGCTTGGCAAGACTGCGGCTGGTTTGAAGGTCTCGAGGGGGCATCAGCCTACGGGTGGCAATTCATGTGTAGTGAAGAGTTTCTGCCCTTTCATTATGTGTGTACGATGAATGGTGATCCGGAACTGAAGGATACACACACATTCAGCCCTAGATTAACATGCGCCAAAATACTATCTCCTGATGGTATCCGCTTATTTTTGGCTTCCAGTTCTTCGGACTCCATAACAATGATTCCCAAGTTCCCAACACCTCGCCCAAAAGGTTAAGAATACTAGTCAGCAGCCACATACTACCCTTGCGTTACATTCTTAGATTTGTCAGAGATGTTCACATGGAGGACTTTGAAATACATACAGAACTTGTGGTAGTCGTCGCTGGGGAAATGTCCTCTCAAAGACTGCCATGACTTCCAACAGCTTGCTTTCCTCTCCAGCTTTTGCGATGAGTGTTAGCCCAAACGGCCGGCCACTCGGTTCGAGATATCCCAGCGGTACGTTTGCGCTCGGAAGCCCTGCGTGGTAGATCTTAGCGAATTATCTCGAGCAACAGCAACTCTTGGGTTCATACCACCAATAGCAACTACAGAATGTATGGGGCCATCTGTCAGAGATGCAACAAAGTCGAGCCCGTGCTTGTTCATTGTTTTGAATATTCCACTTTTCGTTGTGTCTTCATTAAATTTTCGAGCTTCGTCCAGCCACTCAGCACTTTTTGAGCTCTCCTGCGCAGTGACGAAATACTCTTGGCCTTTCAAAAGATCAGATTTGTGAGTAACACTCGTCCGTGGTCAGAAGTCTTACTAATTCCAGCTTGTAGGCCCGGATTATCCTTGTTGAATTGGATTATCTCAGCAAGAGAGCGCACTTTTGTGGAAGATGCCGCTTTCAGATAGCTGTTGACGCTATCACGCATTTCTCCTACTAAAAAGCAATAAGCCATATGTGCCAATTTTTCTTGTGTCGATTCAAAGCTTACACTGAATGCCGTAAATGCACGATTCACCATCAAATGTGACTTCCGATGGGTGTGGGATAACGACGGGATACTCGACATTCCCATCATTACTCCTGATTCTTTCAATTGCTGCAACGTAGCTGTCATCCGGTCACAGATTAGTCGGGCGGGCTACAGCACTTTCGTCGCGCCACTTTGCGCCGAATTGGCACTCACCACTTGTCGACAATACCTCTCTGTCATAGTCAAAAGGTGTGAAGGAAGCCTCCAAAGTGCCGGGTCGACAAAACCAACTTTGAAGTCCGACCATTTCTTACCCAGATCTATCGTCATATTTTGCGGCTTTTTAGCTGCTTTTGAAATAACTTGCGCCAGGGCCACGAGATCTTTGACCGTCTTTGCCATCCCCCCAGGAGTTTCGAACGTTGGTGTGACAAGCAACATGCCTTCGGTTAGGATTGTCTGTGCCGTGAATTTTAGGGAGAAGAGTGCCGAGCGACTTGCCGGCGTTTGAATAGACCCATCGGCCTCTCCGCCAATCGACACTGGACTATAGCCCGCGGCAACACCTACAGCGGAGCCTGTCGATGATCCACCGGGGTTCTGAGACGTCAGCAAAGAGACTTTGGAACCCAATGTGTACACATACAGTCGGACCAAATGGCTCATCTTTGGGATCTAGGCCACCCAAAACATAAGCAGACTGAGTCTGACCTCCGAGCGCAGAAAGACCGCCAATTCCTGAGGGGCCCCTTAAAGCGGTCAGCATACTATCTGGCTGGGGTGCAGACTTGTCAATGGCGGTGCGTACTTGCTGGCGCCAAACTCCTAAGCTCCAAAGTTAGCACTTTTGCGAGTTCTGGGTTCGTCTGAATTACAGAGAGGTTTGTCTTTCCCAGGAGAATCAACCCCGCTTCACGAAGCTGGTATGTCTTTAGGACTGCTTCTCTCCTCCTCTGTTCATGGGTGGTTTTACCTGTTTTAGGAGTGCTGACTCGCTTGATCTCTTCGTCTCGGCCAGAGCCCATGAGCCTGCTGTTGTCGCGAGGCCGAGGTATGAAGGGAAATCAAAGATATCCTGCGGCATAACTGAGCCAATGAACAGAGAAAATCGTAGCAGTCGTCGTTAGTACTATACTATACCTTAACAATGATGGGAATCCCATGCAATGGCCCGCGCGCACGACCTTCTCGACGCTCTTCATCTAGGGCCTTTGCGTGGTCCACCAGCTTGTCTTTGGGAGAAATTGCTATCATTGCCCTTAGGTTTGGATCCTTTCGATCGTACCGTTCTATTTGCGATAGGCATTGCCTTACAAGGTATTCGCTTGAAAGGCTACCTGCTGTGAGGCGTTCTTGAATATCAGAGGCAGAAGCTACGAGGAGGTCAGGGGGTCCATCGATGACGTTTTTCCTTGACATTGTTGTTTGGTCTCTCGAATTTTCAGATAGGACTGATGACCAGCTGGACAGCCTCTGAGTAAAGCTGAGAACACCAAATGAAGACTTGGATCCAATTGCGTCGGCGGAAGAAACCCTTGGAGCGAGGAATAGCCAGACCAAGTGTTTGGAGACCATTCAACTGGGCGTGGAGCGCCTCCCATCAAGTCACCAAATATCCTCTATTGGAGAAAATTAGTACCGACTTAGACAAGACCATTGGCCTGCTTGCTCCAAGGTCGGTTAAAGTGATCGAATTGATCTCCTGGCTTGTCGTGAGATGAATGGCAAGTGATTGATCATAGCTTTTGACAAGGCATCAACTTGCAAAGGCGACGTGTAATGTGGATCCCCTTTCATGTGTTGCATAAGTGTTGCAATTCCTTGGCGTATACATCGGAGGTGCTGATGCTGGACCTGCTTATACTATATTCTTCATTACGGAATAAGATGTTCATATTAAATCGATTATTCAAAGTAATAGACTTTTTGTCGAACGTTGCTCAGACTCTGTAGAAGTGAGTTGAAAAAGCAAGTTGTTCTATCTAAATAAGGGCGCGCAGCGCGTATTTACCGTACAGTTGGCCGTATGGCGCAGCAAAATGAGTACGGAAGTTGGAGACAAAATTTAAAGATAAAACGCCTACAAAACGCACGCAAAACGCAGCGTCAAACGTATCAACAGATTCTACAGTCCACCATAGATATTCTGATTCTTTGCCTCCACTTCCTTACCCCCCTCTAAGAACGGGTCAGCGGACATAATCTATCGATTGACGCGGCAATTTTTATGGGCGTGTTGAGACGCCTGCCGCCATATACTGTACTCCGACTCAACCGAATTATTGTGCTACCGAACCAAGAAACAGAGCTGCGCAATCCGTTGCGTGCTTCATCTTCCACCTGATAGAGGCTGATCTGCCGCCACATTCTTCATTAGGTACTCTGAGCGTATCATGCTAAGGGTACGCCGTTCTCTACGATACCAGAAGCAAGGGTTTGGGCTTCCCCCACATATCGCAGGGACAGAACCTCCAGCTTCCACTGTGCTTCCGAGCAAACCAATAGTGGACAAGGTAAGGCACGAAGAAAGGTAGAGGTGGGAAGTTGTGGATACCCCCTTCGTAGGTTGTGTCGGCACAGCCTAGCACGCATGGAATTATCTCGTCCTATTGCATCCTGAGTTAATGTTCCTACCCCACCCAAAAAAAACCTTTCAAGCCCGGAGCGAGTGAGAAGACTCACAAACTGGTTCGGATGTGCCGCACCCTTCGCAACCTCTTCGGTCTTCAGCCAGAGTTTCATCAGCTCGGCGCTGTCGTAGCAGTCCAGACCAAGAAGATTGGGTATCTCTTCACGTAAATGAGTCATCAGTGTAGGTGCGAAGCCATCTATGATACTTCAAGCTCTCCCAGCTGTATGCAGCAGTATGCTTCGGAGATTGTATGCGTGGCATATTCTAGCATGCTGTGTAGGCCTGGTAGAAAGTCTTCGTGTTGTTTCATGTTGGCCTCCATGATGTCTGGCCTCTGGGTGAATTTCTGAAGAGCAGGGAACATGGTTTTCTCTTCGGTGTTGTGATGGTACTCGAAGGTCTTCACCCAGGCGACGCAGAAGAACAAGAAATCTTTGATGTCATGGGACTCACAGAAATAAGGTGCCTGTTGATAGATGCTGTTGAGCCCGCGAATCAATACGTTATGGCGTGAGACATTTCAGAAGCGCAGTGAATCGCCGCATGAGCTTTCTGTAGAACTAGAATGGGCGATTAGAACACAAAGAGAGCATATCCAGAAGCGTTGGGTTCGCATATTTACCTTATCTATGGTCTTCGGAGGGGTCTCGATAAGGGGAAAGGGGGCATCAGCCCACGGTCTTGCTGGAGCGGCCATTTTTCTTTGACTGTGAAGTCCTTTTTGGATGAGCAGAATGACAAGGCAAACGTCATCTCAATTCTGAGGAAAGCGAGGGAGGGAAAGCTGCGTTGGAAGGTTTAGAAAAGAGATTCTAACAACACAGTGAGATCCGGCTAATGTTGGAAAAAGGGTACAGGATCGTGTGCCCCATGGATGGATGTATATATGTACCTATACGGAGATGTATGGATGAATGAGATGGGTCCAAAAACTCGTCGCTGCTTTCTTCCCTCTAAGTTCGCTTAAATTTTAGGAGGCGGCACTGCTACTGTTATGGGTTAGAGCTTTAAGATATTTTACCCCTAAAGGCTAACCAGTTCTTACATAATCCCCTCACAACAAGAATCCCAATCTCTCTCTCCTCTTCTTCAAGTTGTGCTTGTAGATCCGTTGATCATTTTTGTAGCTTGCCCCTGCATTTCAGTCCTGTCATTTGCAAGGATCGTTATCATTTTGATCTAGTATGACCAACCAGCCCGATGGCGAGGACGAACTTCACCAGAGAGGTGGCAATGGTGAGTTGTGCGCCGCATGCCAGAAGGTTTTCACTGGCATGCAACTCTTCAATGAGTACGAGCACCTGACACATGGAACACTGGTCTATAATGCGGCGCATGGATGTTCCTTTTGTGCGATCTTGTCTCTACATTTCTCATCGCAGGCAGCCGGCGTCCAGGACAGCCAGATGATCAAGACTTGGCTTAGTTTCAAATCACGATTGAATGATGGACTTACTCCCATAGTCTGGGCTCGTCTTTTGAACAGTGCAGAGTCATCTCCAATCGAGCTGCATATGGTGCGCTCCACTGGTGAGTAATTTCCCAGGCAGACATGAGATACGCCGTACGGCATATCAACATCACTGAGTAAGGCGGACTCCAGAAGTCAGCCCATCGCTAGTCGAACATGCCATAGCGCCTTCTACTGGCTCATCAGAAAACCGGAAGTTGGCTCAACAATGGCTCCAAGATTGCCTTCATCACCACGAGGCTTGCAGGCGAGACACACAGAACTCCTGGCTTCCAAAACGCCTGCTACAGATTGATTTTCCACGCCAAGTTCGTTTGGTGAACGCCAGAGACATAGTTTCAGATGGTAGGTATGTGTGTCTCAGCCATTGTTGGGGAGACATCGATATCATAACTTTGAAGAAAAAGTCGGTTTCTAAGCTAAGAAGCGGGACACTTATTGAAACGTTGCCGAAGACTTACAAAGAAGCCATATTTGTTGCCTCGCAGTGGTTTGAGTGTTCGTACATCTGGATTGACTCGTTGTGCATAATGCAAGATTCTATAGAAGATTGGTCTTGTGAAGCCCGGACGATGAGAGAGGTCTACAAAAACGCTCTGATCACTATCGCGGCAACAGGTGCACACAACTCGACTGGGGGCTGTTTCTTTGAAAGAAATCCCCAGGGTGTGAAAGCTCTCAGTGTTGCCGCAGAATTGGACATACTTGGGAAAGGGCAGTTCTACTGCCTGGACCGGGAAACGTGGGCTAGAGGTGTCGAACAATCTCCACTGAGTCGAAGAGCCTGGGTAATTCAAGAGGTAAAATCTACTTCCTGCTGAAATCTGAAATCAAATCTAGGGTCGAGCTAAAGCCCTAACAGCGCCTACTATCGCCCCGCGTTCTTCATTTTGGTAGAAGCCAAATCTTCTGGGAATGCAGCGCACGAAACGCATGCGAGACATTCCCCAAAAGGATGCCCAAAGAGAATCAAGATCTGAACTGGCAATGCCTTGTTAAGAATATGCAGAGTTTTCGAAAGGGTTCTAGTTTTCCTATCCAGCACTGGAATAGTATATGCTTCACCTACATGCAGGGTGGGTTGACTAGAATCACGGATAGAGTAATTGCGTTTTCTGGGATAGCCAAAGAGATCCAGGAGCTTATCAAGGACGATTATTTTGCAGGACTTTGGGGACACACGTTCCTGAGAGGGCTATGCTGGTCTGTTCGGGATTGCCAGCAAGCCAATGGTGAACTTTCATTTAGACCACAGAAGTACCGTGCTCCTAGCTGGTCTTTCTTATCCGTCGAAGGAGCTGTGGAGAGTTTCTGTGGCGGGCCTCCTGAATGTGAGCTAATTGATATACTCGATGTCCGCATTACGGTCACAGGACAGGATCAAGTGGCTGGACCCATGGAGCGCGGCTATCTACAGGCGCGTGGCCTCGTGCAACCAATCACTTGGAAACATGCTCCGGAGCCTGACACGACCTTGAAATGGATGATCGACGACACCGTTGTGCACACCGGTATTCGAGTGAAGTTGGACGAGTCTCCCAGCATTGGCGGCCTGTCGCCGGATCTTTTCTGCGTTCCAGTCGCTCGATACGACTACTTTGATGGAGCCAGGAAGTTCTGGTTCGGCCTTGTCCTGGAAACCACCGGCATGCAAGATGCGGAGTTCCGGCGCAGAGGCGTGTTCGATATCTGGGACGATGATCTGTATGCTCGAATGTTCGAGCGCGACATGGTGAGAGCGAAAGAGGAGCAGACAGAGCCCGATGGCAACGATCATTCTGACGGGTGTGACGGCGTTCAGAAGACAGAGTTTACCATTATATGAAGGATACCGCCGAGCTACTCGGTAAGATACAAATTCTTTGGACAATTCGATGAGCTCTGGTAGGGTAAGCACGGTGTCTAAGTAGTGATCAATCAGGCTTATGAATCATCAATACGGAGTAGTGGACCTCAATCTCCAGTGAGACAGGGTAGTAAGAGCGTTCACCAATCGACCATCAACTACGCTCGCACCGATACCAGATAGGGCGCAATTTTGGAACTAGCCCAAGCGCATGGAACCCTTCGCAGGTCTGACATCAGCCAGCCCATCATAGGAGAGCTGTGCATATCGGTCAGAGACAACGCTGAGAGATAAACGCGGCATGAAAAGCAGCGGCTGCGTTGAACGTACCGCTCCTGTTTCTCCTTATGCGTGTAATCTTACGGCGTATTCATCTCGTCTCAAGAGCCTTGAAGTGACAAGCCTAGCAAAATCAGCCCTGGTGCCTGGATCCACCACTAAATCCACCAACTAAACAACTAGCAGCAACGGCCGCGCGGGGGCGGCCGGGGCCCGGAACCACGGGGCCGGTTCCCCAGAGTTCCAGGCTCAACACACTTACGTACTCCGCTAAGTGATTCAGGGAACAAGGCAGAACAAAAACTCTATTCCCGCCTCTTTGCCTGCTCGCTCCCCTTTCTTCATCCCAACAGATAAATCATCGGATCCTTCCAAAATGTAGTAACCTTCTTCCACCCCATCACCCCTTTGGGCTGAGTACTACTACCTAATAGAGAACATGGGAGGGAAGAAGCATGACCGCAGCAGAAGCAGTACGGCTAGTATTACTACCACTAGTGACAGAGCGGCGGATGAGTCAGCGGTGCTGTCGGATGAGTCAAGCTTTTACGGTACAATCCCCCAGCAACTGAGTTTCATTAATTACTTACTAGTCGTAATTACGCAAAATTTCTTTCTGACACGAAGAAAGCAGGGGACGAGAACACGAAATCGGCGTACGAAGTCAGGGATTCGGAATTCGATCCCGCCCGGGTCTGGAGAGCGCAGCATCGGTCGCTGCAGTGGATAGCGGAGCAGAACCGTGGAGCGGCGGAAGCGAGAGCGGCGCGGGTAAAGCATCACCGCGACAGATTTCATGCAGCCCAGAAGATGGAGCGGGACGGTACTAGTGTCGACGCAGGCCCTCCACATTCGATAGATGTTCTCCCGGGCAAGAAGCCCATGGACATGGACATGGAAATGAACCTTCCTCCACCACGCCAAGAAGCTTCACCATCGCCGTCAACCGAACTGCATAACCCGTACGAAGGCGACCCGCTCGCCAAACAACTGCACGAGAGCCTCTCCTCCTTCCTCACCCGCCTGCCACCCTCCACCACCCCGCACTCCACCGGCGCTTGGATCTGGATCGCCAACCCACACCGTGACACCCACCGGCCCGCCCAGGGCCAACGCGACATCGCGGGCCTGAAACAGGAAGGACAGCGTCTGCTCGAGAACTTCTCCGCCCAGCGCCGACAGCTCGAGGCGCGGCACCCGGACAAGTCGGCGGGCGCGATCACGCGCATGATGCGAGCGGCGCGGGATCTGCTGGAGGAGGACATCGTCAAGCTGGCGCGCGCGAAGAACGTCAAGGCCGGCAAGTGGATGCTCTTTCCTTCCCCGAGGAATGTGGATCAGGTGTGGGCCGAGGTGGCGGAAGCGACGTGGGATGGGGAGCTGGGGGTGGATGCCAAGGTCGCGACGAAGAATGGTGATGAGGACGATGATGGTGACGAGAAGTCAGAGAGGAGTCGGTTGGTTTGTGTCTACACGCGGGACTTTGAGGATCGAGCGGATGTGGCGCGCGTGCTGAAGAAGCTGGTCAGCTTGAAGCTGGTCGGCGGTGGTGGGCAGGGAATCTTCTACAAATGCGACGCGTACACGTACCTGGATGTGATGGGCGGGAACGAGTGGAAACTCAAGGCGAGCATGTACGCGAGCAGGGAGATGTTGAAGGAGGCATGAAGAAATGGGGGAGAGAAAACCCGTGGTTCAGATGTTGCCCTGTTGTTCATTGTCACCACACCCTCTTACTACTTTTGTGTGTCCCTTCCTGGCTTGCGTTCGTTCGAGGCCTCCCATTAGCCCGGCACCGAGCCAGCTACCTCTCTGAAAAAGGAGGGCAGTGCGGAGTGGTCGCTGATTCGTCGTCCAGCGGAGAGCGGGTGAGGATTCTTCGCAAGTTCGATACTGCTTTTCCCCAGTTCGTGTCATAGATACCCCCTTTGTCGGCGCCGCACTGCTGCGCCGCAGGCCAATCTGGCCTTCCGAGATAGCTGCTTCAAAGAGGAGATTGATTGGTCTCATCGTCTTTGACCCACCAGAAAAAGGGTTCTACTTCTGTATATCATTTTCTCCTGGGCTGCGGTCTTGAAAAAAATGTTCGACTCCTGTGCATGATTTCCGTTTCGGTGCTGCTCGATAGCTGGCTTCTCCTTCCCTTCTCCAAGCACCACGATGTAGGCGGTTGCGATGGGGCGTTTTAGAACGAGACACAGTCCGGTTGCGACAGCACATAGCGTCTCTATCTAGCTTGTGTAGGTAGAAGGAAGGGGGCAAATGATAGTCGTACATTCCATCTCTGCCTGGACTCGATCAGGTCCACGTTAACAGCCCCCAACCCTGAGCTGGCGGCTTTCTGTATCCAAGCGCCAAACCGCCAAAGGACCCGGCTGATCTGCCGTCGATCGCAAACTCGGAATCTTGATCCAGGTTCTCTGGGCTCGTCTCCAACGCCCAGTCCCGGCCCAGTCTATCATAGTATTTCTCTGCATCTCGGCCCATCTCTACATCATGAAACTGTCTTGGCAGGCCTTCCATCTTTTCCTCCTTGCACGCGTCGATCTTATCTTGCAAGATGGCCGCCAGCATCAGTGATTGCTGGATGCCCAAGCCATGGCCGATGTATCTCAGCCTTCCCAGCACATAGAGCCTCATCGATTGTGGGACGCCAATTGTGCTTCCAGCAAGATAGAGGCTCGGCAGCATCAAGTATCCGGATAACGCTGGGGCTGGGTTGCTGAGCAGTTCGTCGGAAGGTCTATCGTGACCCAAGCGGTAAGGCACGCTAGCGCAGATGTCAAAGGCCATTTCGGAGATGGTGGCAAGCGATCGGGATCGCTGAGAATCAAGGTCTAGCGTTGTGATAGCTGATTGAGGTTGGCTTAGCATCTCGTCTATTTGAACGATGATGGCTTCTTGTACGAAGATACGTGTGGTACGCTGAGTGTTCCACATGCCTGCGATCCAGTAGCTACGGTACACAGAGTAGGTGTCGTCGTAGATGTGGTCTGATTTGCTCGAGTCGAAGACGGTGTGGTAGTCCCAATCGCTAGAGCGTTCGGCACCCCATTGTACGACGACCCTGTCAAGATCGAGTAGCGAGGCGATAATTGTGAGCGGGTCTACGAGAGAGTGATCTCTAATAGAAGCACGGAGCTCGCAAAGTTTATTGACAGAGTTCAAGAGATCGTTCATAATACGGCGGGGAAGATCGTGAGCTAAAGAAAGTCGGTGACCAAGTTCCAGGACGATTGGCGGAACATGGGCTTCGCGTTGATAGCAGCTTACGAGCTGTAAGAGCTGGTAGTTAGCTAGCCTGCTGCTTTGCTTCGTAAAGAGAGGCAAGAATCGAATAACTTACAATTTGTGCCCGAATTTGAGTAAAGATCGCAAGGCCAAATTCGGATTTCAGCAAATCTGTGCCACGCAGGTTTAGTAGGGCGATGCTGCCGTCGATGTGGTTTGTCCAGGCCTTCATTGACATGGACGACGAGCAGGTCATAACCTATGGGTCTATGAGTACATGGAAATCAACAGCGACGATTTATGAAGCCAACCTCAAAAAGTCCAAGAAGTGCAACAGCTGTGATTGTACGATCTTGTTTGCATTCAGCCAAATCCTGGAGATGGCCCATGGTCATGCGTAGCGCCAGTGCGTGCTGACGACGTGCTTGAGCCATCAATATCGGATCGCTCCTCTGGTTCGATAATCCTGCCAGGCCAACCGCTTCCATGGCAACTTGCAGAGTCTTACTACGAGTCGACTTCCATGAAAGCAGGTTCTGCATATGGCCGGGGCCGGAGCCTAAATCCGAGTCGTTCATGACATAGTTGGCAAGGAAATATTCAATGCCATGATTCTCGAGCGAGAGTCTTGGAGCACAGGAGACAGGCGACCCCTTCGAGGAACAAGTGGAGGATTCAAGGCAAAGGGATGTCGGACGTCGTCCATCAGATTCGGAAAAGTTGGTAGAGAACGCTTCAGATGGATCACCGGAGTTCGCTGCTTGCCGTTGCAGCTTAAGCGCCTGCTTAAGTTGAGCCCTCTGGGCTACTTCGCTACTCTCGTCGCGGAACAAGAGGGCTTGCTCGTCACGATACCCTGGACACAGATGGCGGTCCTTGGACTTGAGACATTGTGAGCACGCCGGCCGAATTTGATCGCACTGTATTCTTGTTACAACCCCCTCAATTTCCGCACGCGGACATGCTCACTCGGATCTTTTTCCTGCGACATTCACCACATCCTTTGCTTGGTCTCCCCCTGAAAACCATGAAGATTGTGCTAGTAATGTGCTGCTGTCCAGCTGCATCACCCTGATAGTAGATG
>QQTW01002923.1_pt1 | contig 12531 bp, 13 predicted proteins | sample 1904831 | NCBI WGS metagenome assembly QQTW01 (sample SAMN09435610, study PRJNA476489) | Subsurface metagenome, whole genome shotgun sequencing project. | reverse complement strand
CCTTGAATTACCAAGAGCCAGGTATATAGCGGGAGAATGGAATATTTCGGCCCTACCTATCCTCGACGAGACCGATTCTGCGTTTATGCTCACGGCGAGCAATGGCAACAACTTTCTGAGCGGCGTCTAGTCGGTGTGGAACATAGAAACTGTCCCATGTTCTTCGCCCGCACCTCCCCACAACAGCATTTAAGTCGTACGCTCCTCAAAGTGAATAGCATTATCAATATTCGGATCGCCTCATGGTATCATGCCCCAATAACGCCTCCGATGTCGCTAAATGCCAATTCGCAAGTCCTGCTGCTGAGCCACAGTGTTCTCCTCAATCGAATGCCTTTCAGTCCCCACACCAGTATCAGTGCATCCCGGCCTTTTCTCTCTCTTTCTCCTCGCCAAACACTCTTCTGCTCATCTCCAATACCGCCTCGAATCCTTCCCGACCTCTTCTCGCGTTCTCGCTGAATCGTTCAATGCTGGCCTCCTCTATTTTTGTTTTAACCTTCTGCCACCCGCCGCATAAGGCCGTGATTTTGGCATCCTGCGTGAAGCGTGTTCTCTCGTGGCCAGGTGAGGATGCAGTGAGATCAGGTTGATATGTGACGGTCTCTCGCACCCTCAGAATGTTGGCCCATGTCAAATTCGTGGAGCACATTGTCACTCGTTTTTCGGTAGGAGAGACGTAAGATGTTTCGTAGACATGTGAAGTGTTGGACCCGCCGAGGAGTGAAACGATCCACGCTGGAGCTGATTGATGGCAAGTGATCAAGCGTTCGGTGCGAAGCTAGGACTTGTCAGCTGGGAACGCTTTCATTCTGTGGCGATAGAGAAAGTGACCCGTACAATACCCGTTGCGGGATCCACTCCGCGGGACAGCGTGTCAACGGAGATAACATGGGTACTTTTGTGATTCCAAGGGCAGTATTTACGCCAGTTCGCGGTTGAGACTTCTTCCCACGAGTAGTCAAATGTGTATTGGGAGGAGAAAACTTTCATCGTCGACTAGCGACCTCTGCCTCGGACGTGTTCCAATCTACGAATGGCCCCAGCAAACGAGGATCCCAAAGATGATGCTGGTCAAGGTCGCAATGCGATGGTGCGGGGTGTGGAAATGCAGACCAAGGTGACAGTTAGGGAGTATCTACTCTAGAGTGTCTAGGTCATAGTATATGCTTGAAGAGAGAAAAAGTATCGCTCGCTAGTCTCTAATTAGGAACGGCTCGCGTAGATCTCCGGCCAGGGTTGGACCCTTTTCTGTCCGATATCGCTAAGAGTCCGAGCGGTCCTATTAAGCTTTGTACTCTGGCTGCTGAGTCGGTGTCGTATTCAATGATACCTTGATTTCGCTTGCGTGCATGGCCAGTATCACGTACCATGATGGGTAGCAAATCGGGTCCGGCAGAGAGAATATATGATACCCGGTGACGCTTTGGACCCGATGTTCTTTGCTATGGTGCTTTGGCTACGTGAGACGAGAGCTGAGTTTGCTTTCCTGCGCGGATGATCTGCAGCGCGGAAGGCAAATGAGTCTTCCTCTCCCCCGCATTTGTACATCCGCTGTAGATGTTGTTGCTTCGAATCACTGACGCCCTTACAATGCTTGAGTTCCTTATCCGTTTCTAGTCCCAGCTATCCTTGCTTCCATATCGATCGGAAATGGTTGAACTCCGCAAAAGGCCTCGAGCGCCCTCAGACCCCCCTCAACCTCCCCAGAAAAAGGCTGGTTCAGTCGCAAAACCGACATCCAAGCCAGAACCGACACCACAAAGCGAAGCCATTCTATCTACGAATGGTACGGGGAAATCGCAGGAATTGGTAGCCGGCGACTCTATAGATCTTGAGGGATTCGGCGGAGTTATTGAAACGCAAGCTGGACGCAAGACAACTTTGAAAAAGCTTGTTGACGATAGTAAAAGCGGCGTTGTTCTATTCACATATCCCAAAGCTTCTACTCCTGGATGTAAGTCAGATCGGACACCTTCTACAAGCGCCCATCGGCCTGGACGACGCTCAATCGCTATCATGATCAGGTACCACACAAGCATGTCTATTCCGAGATGAGTTCAGTCCGCTCACGGCCACCGGGTATTCAATTTTTGGCCTGTCGGCCGACTCGCCAAAATCGAACACGACGTTCAAGACGAAGCAGAATCTACCCTACAATCTTCTATGCGATCCCGCTACCACTCTCATTGCTGCAATTGGGATGAAGAAAGCCCCGAGAGGGACCACTCGAGGGGTCTTTGTTGTTGGTAAAGACGGAAAGGTTGAAGCGGCAGAAGCTGGTGTATGAGCTCTATCTATTATGTCTTGTGTCGTATGTCCTCAACGTTCTGATGAACAGACAGGGCCCCGCAGCGACGGTCGGAGTGGTTCGGAAGCTGGTCCAGAATGCAGGAGCGCCCTATGCTGAAGATACGGGCAAGGCTGTAGTCGAAGGTTCGGATCCTATCACTGAGGAAGCTCAAGCCGATGTCGCTGCACAAGTGGCTGACACGGCTGAGAAGCTAGATGGGGACACTGTTATATAAGTTCAACTGGCGGGCAGGCTGCTTGAACGAGCAAACATTGACTTCCCAAATCTAGAGGGAAAGTGGCAATTCTCGATCCTATAATCTGGAGAGAGGTGAATGCCACATGTAGAGAGCGAGAGCTCACGAGGCCGCAGCAACTCTGCGGCGCTATTCATAAGGTAAAAGCCTTTTGCGCGGCAGGCTGCCGAACACGTCTAAAATCGTAAGCAATGGTTAAAAGTGGTGTATCTAGATGATCATCACGCTAAGCCTAGCACTAACAGGGTTAGGGCGTGAATATTGTACTTCTTCATCCACTGCTGGCAATTATGTATCGCTGACTCCTTTACGAACGATCAACCGTCGGCCTACAGTGGTTATTGGGTCTGTTTAAATTAGTTGAAAGCTTAGAACGCCCGCCATGGCGACTAATGCAGCAAAAGGTGCGGGGAGGCAATTGGCGTCTAGTAGAGGGTCGTTGTCGTATTTGAAGGTCAGTTGATGGCATAGGGCCCGGAAGAGCAACGGCTTATCGCAGAATAGAAATACACAGTCCAGTCCACAGGGATATGGGATCGGATCAGAAGGCTATTGGCCATCGACCCCAATCGCTCGAGTGGTATTCCTTTAAATCCTCAATATCGGAACCCACCTCCTGGCGCCAACCCCCCAGAAGCATACGACGACCCGGTCACAGTCCCGGCGGGCGATATCGCAGAGAATGCCTACTTCAGAAGAGATATACGGCGAAGCTATCCCAGACTGAGTGTCGTCAAGCAGGGAGACGTGGTCGGACTCCTATCAGTGGGAAACAAGGCCAAGCCCAAGGAAGACGTATTACAGATAGGAGATGCTGGCACCAAACAGTTGGTGCAATTGCAGCGAGAAGGTGAAGACAAGGGCCTGGCTGCACTGTTTGAAAGAGAAACAGCAAGCGTGGCGAGCGTCTTAGGGCGCAATGGGATGCCGCCTTTCCCTACTGGGGCGTCAAGGATTTCGCCAGATGGCGGTCGAAAATATGTTATGGATATTGACAGGGCGGAGGGTTTCCCGGAGGAGTAGGTGCCAACGTTATGAGGTGTATACCCTGTCTAACCTGCCTGTCTAGGTACCCGTGCAGAACTTTTGTATGAATCAAGAAGGCTCAAAGAACCACCACGCTCAGGGAAGAGGCGCTGGTCCTTGAAGGGCGGAACAACCGATAGATATAGAATATGTCCTGTATCTGGATTCGACTGGCTTGTAATTCCGGTTTCCTGACCTCATCATTCTGTTCACTTATCACGCTCACCAATCCTTCCATTATGCCCTCGTAGCTAATCGTGTGTTGGCCCTCGAGTATTGCCCGACTCTTGAGCTACGCCACATTCTAATCGATGCTACGCTGATGTCGCCCCGTTGCATATCTGGCACATAACGCTGAAGGCCTACAGCGTTATCTATTAATGCCCCAGCCAATTGTCCCATTCCATCCTTCTCTCGTTTTCTAGTAGATCTCTCGAGCTCATCTCTTTCAAGGCAGCTTAAAAACTCGGTCAATTCTTATGGCAGAGGCTGCGATCCGGCAACAACCACCCAAAGCAGTCGACCTCGTTCTCAGTTGCTCCATCTGCCAGGACATCCTTTCAACTATCTATGCAACTGCTAACAGCAGGCATGGTCTCCAACAGAGCCCACACCATGGCACTGGCTCGGACAATGATGGCTCTATCACCAAGCTCTGGCTCACAGAGTGTGCTCACATCACCTGTGGCAAACACCTGGAAGGGGGCGGTAGAGTCAGGGTATCCCCGATTTTAAGATATCAATACTGAAAATTGAAGGCGTACCTTTTCACCCCGAGAACCAACCAGCTAAAGCGCCCTGCCCGCTCTGTTTGAAAGACAACCAAGATTCATCTGCTAAGATACTATTCGCAATACGAGGCGTCTCAAAGGGCCAATACGACGATAATATCCCTCCGGAATACCTTCAGTTTCCTCCGCCCCAGCTTGGTTTAGCAGGCAATGAAGCACTACGTGTATGCCTGCCCAATGCATGACACTGTTGGCAAGCTAAGACTCTATCAGTTTCAGTATGTCTCCCTATTACGTTTCGCCACCAAAATGCACGAAAAATTCTTGTCATCAGAAAAAGAGCTGAATAGTTGGAAGGACCGCGAGAGATCGATTGTAACCTGTCTAGCTGCTACAGAGTCCCTCGACCGGTAAGCGTGCTGAAAGCTGATTCACATGAGAGATCTAATCTCTGCTCCAGGGTCTTACACATCGCGCGAGACCAGCTGCTCGATTTAGGGGGAGACGTCTCGGTCATTGACGACTTTCTACACAGTGCAGCTAGTATTAATGGAATGAATGCGTTGGCTACGGGCAATGACTCGAACAGCGCCACCGAGCATAGTCACACATTTTTCGGAGATCAGCACCCCCCGGTTGACTCTATGCTTGCTCGTGGGAGCGCGGCCGACCTACAGAATATTCGGGACGAAATCCTGCAGCCACATAGTCAGGATCTGCCACGGGCCGCTCAGGTTAATGGCCTTGAGCACAGCCGACCGTCCAAACGAAAGCGGTTGGACACGACCAATAACAATACAATTTTCTACCAGCATAATCTCGATACTAACGAACGGCAGCAGCGGCTATCGAGTAGAGACGCAATGCCACCTCCCGCTCAACTCTTGCAGGATACAAGCTGGACCAAACTCGGCAGGCCTGCCGCATCCCGTCAACTCCGGAGCCTGGACTACAAGCCGGGTAGACACTACGATTATGCCGAAATGATCGAAGGCGACAACTACAGTCATTCGAACGGCGAACCTCCGATGTTCAATAGAGTAAAGCCTGTGACAGAACAGAGGTCATATGGCATGTTTGCACCGACTGCGTCTAACCCTACCGAACTGCACGCAGATGACGGTGAGTTGGACCGAGAATTCCGTCCCTCTGTTCCATCTCGCCTAGAGAGCCGTCTAGCTGGACACTCGCCTAGCAGATTGACTTTGCCACCGTCAACGCCGTCAATTGTTAACTACGCTATACCTTGTCGACTCGGTATCTCCGCCAACGCTCGTACAAGCAAACCACCACTTCCTACACCCAACAACTCACGTTCCCCGCAAAGACAGGTTGGCCACCGTTCATCCACGCGGAGCGAGGCACCTGCTGCAAGTCCTTTTCTTAGCAGCAGTTCATTGGCGACTGGGGGTGTCGCGACAAGCCCGTATGTGAACTGTGTCCCTCCATCACTGGCTCGACCACCTGGTAGGAGCCAATCCACAATCAATCCTATTCTCCACTCTCCAAGTGCTGCAGCGCCATGGAAGCTTGCGTGGCTTACAGCACCCTTCAGAAAAGGTCCGCACGAGAGTCAAAGTCGACGGGGATCCAGCACTGAACGCCTGCACAATGGATCAGGCGCCTACAGACAGCCTGCTGGTCATCGGCAATTCGACAATGCTCAACCATCTATAAATAGCTTCGCATTCACGGACCAGCCGCAGATCGAGCATGGGGCTGGAGGAAGGAGCTCGCGAGCTCCCTTCGCGAGCCATGGCCGCCGTCCAGCTCGTAGATAAGCTGTTAGATCATATCGCTGGGCCAAAACCAGCTTGTGTCGACCTAAGGAGCTAGCAAATTCAGAAGGAAATCTATATACAAAGCTAATGGCAGATTTAGCTTCCAAGCTTTGGTCTAATGATAATCTGGAACGACTAAACGAAAAGTTACAAATGCACCTTATATAAGGACCTGGCTTTGACCTGCTTTGACCCAAGGTAGGATTATACATTTAAGTCTCATGAAATTCTGTACATCGTATATTGTAGAGTAAGGAATGCACATAGGCCCGAACTGTCAGTCATCCATGCCCTCTCTAGTGGAGAGGCTGGCTTCTCAGTCTGACTACAGACTAACGGTAAAAGACAGCCCACATGCCAGAAATGCTGGCCTTTTTCAGATATGCGGAGCACCCCATGAACGAGATACCTAGAAATGACCAGGCTGGTTGCTGAATTCAGGAATCCATCGATGGGGGTCTGGCGACAGAGGATATGGGGACGCACCAACCTCGAAAGCATCGAATCAGAATCTCATCAACTATTCTCTCGAAGTGCTGGAGCTCTTGAACAGGAGTTTTACTTCTGATCTCAGCGCACAGTGTGTGCGAAAGCGCTCCATTAGTAGTATACAGCTCTACAATGAACCGAAAACACGGCAATCAATCTGTTGGCTGATTGGACATGGAGAGACTTGTTAAGATGAGGAGTGGTTGAATTAATCATAGTACACATCTGTCGGGCTGATTGAATTGTCTGTGCACTGCCATCGCTAGACCATGAACACAACTATTTACTGCTGTCTACAATCTGCTGTTGTGCACATTCTGCCCTGAACCTCTCCCAATTGTGGCATTGCCCCTGTCCGTCCCTAGCTAATAACCGGTACTGCTGGGCAGACCTAGTCGAACGGGTTGTTGCGAGTACCCCAGTAGGTCAAGACCAAGCTTAGGCCAACAGTCTCGAAGACACGGGCCAAAGCACCGACGGCAACGGTATCGAGCGGGCGCTTCTCGGTGAAGATCTGGGATATGAACTGCGAAGTTGGTGAGCAACATAGGAAAGGTAAGTAGGTAGCCATATATAAGGAAGAGAGCATACGCTTGGAGCAGAGCTAGCCATGAAGATCAAGCTTCCAAGATATGCAGCCCCTTTGTAACTGAGGGTTCCGGTAGCATTGATCAAGGCTCCTACACCGTACGACTGTACGGCGCTACCGATGATGGAAGATCCCCAAGCAGCAGCAGCGCTGGCGGCTTCTTTGGACTTGAGGAACTCCTCCTTCGAATTGGCGGCCTGAGCACGGTGGTAGGTGTCACCAAAGACAGGGCCGAGGACTGCAAGAGAGATGGCGTGGTTAAAGACAGTGCCGAGAGCGATAGCGCTTGGCTTCACGGGCGGCAAGTCTGAAGCAGAGGCGGCAGGTTAGCATGGGTCCCAAGAGCGCTCTTGTCCAAACAAGCAAGAGAAGAATCACGAAAAGGCCATATAGCCGGACTTAGATACTGTAGGACGCGTCTAGCCTAGGGTCAATGGCGATGCACCGGCAGCAAGCTCCAATTTTGGCGTGCTGTTTGCGACCCATGACACTTCTGGGCTCGATGTCGTCACGGGGTCTCAGAGAAAACTTGAGAGGATGAGAGAGTGCTTACAGTGGAGAGTGGCCATCCTGACGAAGAACGTGTGTGGAACTGGTGTAGGAGTGTTAGAATGGTTCTTTTTGATCCGGTGATGATCGAATAACGAGTATGAAGAATTGAAGATGTTTACGTCGAAGGGAAAGCAAGGCAGGAAGGAGGCCAAAAAATGGATCCGCCGGCTGAACTACGCTAACCACGTCAGGTGACTTTCAATGAGCTACTGCACATTACACCTAGGTAATTGTCAACATATCAATCCACCTGACTGGCCTCAATAACAACAGGCTTGAACCATTTGTTCACGGCCAACTAGCATTTGCAGATGTGGATACCCAGTATACGCCAAGTGGGGGCTTGTTGTTTCTGGAGATTGGACAATACAAGAGTGTTAAGGCGCAACGACCCACAACTATATACCGTTGGTAGGCGCAACAGGTATTCGCTCCTTGCCATCTCTAAATCGAGTTCGGAGCACGTAGTTTGAGCCGACTGCCATGATAATGCGCCCAGCCGTACACGACAGCCTAGCAATGCATAACAAGGTAACGCTCCCCGCCAGCTTCTGAGTTCACTGAACGCCATCCCGAACGCTATGCTTGCACTTTCCTGAAAGAGATGATTAGAGAGGGAAGGTGTCATCGTGTGTCGCCGCTCACCCGACGTCGTCTCCTCGAATTTGGCGCCGCCATCGAAGTGGCGTCATTCCCCAAGCTATTCGGCATGATGTTCTCTTCCCTCTTGGGTGATGTGAGGAGGGACTGGCGCGGTGGCCTACTCGAGGTCGTCCGTGGCAGACGACTTTTCGCTGCGTTGCCAGAGCCGTTCGCTATAGGTATAGAACTACCGCCGTTCCCATCTCGGCTGGTGGGCCTGAACGGGATCGGCCCGCCAATGGCATGACGCTGTCGGGCTTCACGGTCCAGTAAGTATGCTTGAGAATGTGAGGGACGAGCGCCCGTTGGTGTTGGGGGCATGGACTGACTGCTGAGCAGGCCAGGTGGAGTTGTTGAGGAACTTGACCGGCGGCCCGGCCTTCGCTTGCTGGCACTCATGCCGAACCTGTCGCTCAACTCGCAAGCCTTGACCAGCTCACCGGCCATATTCCGGACAAGGACCGCCCCATCAACCTCAGCGAGACGCTCGACTGCCTCCATGAGACCGTACCTGCGGATGACAGCTCCCGGATCGTCGCTCGCGTCGCAAATGCTTCGAATGATACGCAAAAGGTTTAGCCGGACGACAGCCTTATTCGAGTTGAGCTTCTGGAGAATGCGAGAGAACAAGTCGGAGTGGGCTAAGCTGAGTGCCACCGGTGGACTAAGGCGAAGGAGCTTCTGAAGAGGTTCCAGCAAATTTTCGAACGAGTTTGCTTTGGAGGTTGTAAAACATCGAAGAATGCCCTGGGTGAAGGAACAATCCAGCAATGCATCCTCTACTCGCGCGGTTTCCTCTTGCAACCTACAGCGTTTAGCAGTGCACTAACTAGTCATTCGCATCACTCACCAGACGAATATGGCGTCCAAAGCGGTAACCTGCCAATAGGGATCCGCAAGTAGGGAGATATAGATGGGAAGCCCCTTGTTTCGCCAGAGCTCCCTTCTGCCAACTTTTCCCGAGTGCGCCATATCACAGAGAATGGGATAGGCAAACTCCTTGAGCGGTCTCTCTGTCTTGATGATGCGTTGCAGGACCGGTATAATGCCGTTCAATGCTGCGTCCTCCTGCCTGGACTTGTTCAGGCGGCAGAGATTGTAGATCGTATTGAGCACCTGGTTCGAAATTTCCCGAAAATGGCCTTCCTCGAAATTGCTCCGGAGTAGTTCGATCAAAACGTCAATGGCATTTGAGTTCTGTAGCGAATCTAGGGTGGTCGAAAGCATTGAGAGGTTTTTTACAAACTTTAGCATGGTGATCTGGTGACTAGGCGTCATCCGCTTCAGTTCTTTCAAGACACCTGCTTCAAGGATCAGTCCAGAACGTCCGCTACGGCACGGCCTGTACTAAGTGGATTGCCTTGACTTACGATGCAGGACCGTGCGATCAGCTACAATCTCCTTGACGTGGTTTTCTGCCTGTGAGAAAAGGAGGAAGAGATTGGCGATCCGTCCCTCACAAAGTTCTGCCAACTCGCCGTCTTCTCCGAGGACCTTGCTCAGAACGAGAGACAGGGGGTCGAGGACCGAACTACGTGACAGGATCCGGCAGAAGTCATTCTTGGGCGTCGGGCCTTGCAATTCAAACACGCTCCAGACCCCGTTGACGCCAATGAGCACAAGATCACGTTCTTCTTCGTAGTCTTCTTCTAGGAACTCCACGAGCACTTTGAGGCCTCCGGCGCTGACGAACATTTGCAATGTCAAAGTAGATGTTTGGAACATTTGACGCACGAAAGCAGCTGCCTCCAGCCTGATCTCGCTAGAATACCGTTTAGAAGCGAACTGCGTGATGATCGGAATCCCTCCGACGAAACATAGGTTTTCCTGGATCTCAACGTCACCAAAGATAATTGCATTCACCATCCGGAGCAAGTTGAAGATGATGTCTCGGTGCCGGCAAGTCTCCAGGATTTCGAGGATTGGTAACATGCCGTGGGCGCTGATAATGACGTTCTTGGTTTCTGGGGTATCGCAGAGTACTTCTAGCAGTTGCTCGGATAGCTCGGCGAGCGTATCGTCTTCCTGCGAAAGCTTAAGAGAACCTACTAAACCCTCCACTTGCGTACATAAACGGGCGTACTTGTCGCGCGCAACATTAGCATCAAGATCCATCTCATCGAATCCTTCCTCCAACTGGGCAAAGGGGTCGTCGTCATCGTCCTCGTCTCCCAGCCAAGCATTCGTTGAGAGCTTGGAATTCAGCATCAGGGTGCCATTTTCAGCATCCCGCCCTGGCTTTTCCACCGCACCATTCGGCTTTCCCAGTATATCGGAGAAATCCTCGTCGTCCTCATCTTCCGCATATCTTTGAATCTCGACAGACGACCGCGTTCGTCGCATGAGAGGTTGTCTGAAAGGAGCAGGCTGACGACGTAAACTTCCACCCGGCTTCAGGGGAAGCAATGGTCCATGCATATCAGAAGGATCGAATAATCGAGGCGAAGAGACGTCGTTTTTCTAGTCTGGAGTAAGCCAGAAGTATAGTAGGTGCTCGGAAGCTCTGGGCTGTTTACCTTCCTCAGGGACCGCTGACGTTCTAGCATCGAATTTTCCATCTCATAGCCGGTGTCGAGTCTGATCATAGGTGTCTCCTCATTGAAAAAGGTAAGGGGTGTAGCTTTGGTAGCTTTTGGACTTCTCGACTTGTTGGAATGCTTGGGTGTCTGTGTCCGCTGACGGCTTGTTGCGGGTGAACCGTTCTGCTCAAGTGGTCGCAGTGCAAAATCTTCCTGAGCTTGCCCATTACCGAGACGTTGCGGATGGTACGGTCGAATCGTCTTTAGCGGATCCAGATGAATCAGCTGCAACGGGCTCTTGACAGTCAGATCGCCCTCAAAGTTCTCGTCCCAATTCTCCTCTTCTGTCACTGTTTCGAAAGAAGCATATGACTTCAGCTTCTCAGCTGAAAGCAACCCACCGAAATTATCATGCGGCCGAAGATGGGGGAGTTGGAGGGCACTAGGCGATATCGCAGAGGCGAAGTCATCGTCCCAATTGTCATCTGCATGGTTGTCCGGAGATCGAAAATGCTCGGTGGTCAGTCTTGGTTTCAGCAAATTGAGAGAACCTTTGGCCGGCGTGGCAAGAGAATGAGGCGCTTCACGCTTGGCTGGACCAGGGCTAGAAGAAGTAGGGCAGTTGATCTTGCGGAAAGATCCTGCATTCGGGGATTTCAAGGCCTCGTTCCATTGCTGCACGCTTTTCACGGCCTCCTCATATTCGGTGGGTTTCTTAGGGATAACCGAGTCAGATCGCCTTGCATTGGCAATCCATGGATGCTTCAAGAGTTTTCGGGCAGAAACTCGAAGGTTTGGGTCTTTCTGAAAACATTGCATCAAGAAATCGCGAACAACAGGCGAGGCTCCCTCCGGTAGAGGAGGATGGTCGTCATTGACGATGCGGAACAACGCATGCATCGGCTGCAGCTTGTGATACGGAGGTTTGCCGTCCAAAAGCTCGATGACGGTACAGCCTAAGCTCCAGATATCCGATGCTGTTGTCGCTCCTGAAAGCTCTATCACTTCCGGTGCCATCCAATACGGTGTGCCTACAACGCTAGATTCATGCAATGTGGTCGTGCGTGTAGCCACACCAAAATCTGCCAGCTTGACGAGTCCTTGCTTGGTGGTCAAAATATTGGCACCTTTGATGTCTCGATGTATGACGCCTTGTTCATGAAGGTAGAGTAACCCGTGGAGCACCTGGGACATGTAGAGGCCAACCAGGTTCTCGGGAAACTTGCCAAAATTCTTCGAGATTGAGTGCAACGAGCCATTCTCGCAGTATTCCAATATGATGTTTAGCGACTCGGTGGACTTGACGAAGCCGTGGTATTTGACAATGTTGGGATGATCTAGGTTTTTTAGGAGGTCAATCTCGAGGGTAATGACTCGTAGCTCGCTTTTTGGCAGATCAACAAGCTTGACCTGCTTGACAGCCACCGTTTCCCCTGTGCCCATGTTCAGGGCTCGGAAGACCGAGCCGAACGCTCCCTTGCCAAGGCAGTCCCCAAGCTGGTAGTCCTTGAGTTCTGTGACATCTTTGCTGGGTTTGGAGCATTCGGCCTCTCTTCTGTTCTGCCGCGCGTTCTTGACCCCCTCTGATTCGTATTGGCTCTCTTTCTGTGGAAGTCTGTATCTAGTTTCGGACAGGAGCACAGCTATCTCAGC
>QQTW01002922.1_pt1 | contig 12533 bp, 9 predicted proteins | sample 1904831 | NCBI WGS metagenome assembly QQTW01 (sample SAMN09435610, study PRJNA476489) | Subsurface metagenome, whole genome shotgun sequencing project. | reverse complement strand
ACCACCCTACCCAAGTCGACTCCGGAAGCCATCCCTTCAGAACCAGCAATCTTCCGGTCACTGACCCTTTATCTCAATGGCTCTACGTACGCTTCTGGCATCTCCGATCATAAACTGAAGTCTCTCTTCGTCCAGCACGGCGGCTCTCTCTCCATCGGTCTTGCTCGTCGAACTGTCACTCATGTTGTTTTGGGCTCGATTGTCGGCGGCCTGGCAGCTGGCAAAATCCAAAAGGAAGTGGCCAAGGTGGGTGGCAAAGGCGTGAAATACGTAACAGCCAAATGGGTGGTCGACAGCGTAGAATGTGGAAAGAGACTACCAGAACGTGGGTATCAGGCTATCCATATCGCAATGAAGGGGCAGAAAAACGTGCTGGAGAAGATGGGCGGTACGAAGCAGGAAGGGGACGAGGACAAAGAAGGGACTTGATGAAAGAGAATATGAATTTATGAACAAGAGACGATATTCACGTCGGGTCCGGACATCAACGATACGAGACGACGACGACGCATCTGACTTCCTGAGAGCTCCTAATCAACAGACATTTCGATATCCAGAGGAGCTCCCACTCAATCCGGGCAGAGCAGCCAAGCAAAGGATTACAGCTGGTCTCAGAATACCTAGCATATTGAGTACAGCCGCGTCGAATGCTGGAATACGCCCATGGGCTTGATGTACCAGGTCGATCACCGCCATCCTCCTCGCCTAGAGATGAAGGGATGTGAAGACAACATGAGGAGTGAACAAGCAGCAGCACCAGAAGCCACTCGAAACCCGGCAAGAACGCTTGGATGACCACCTTATGAGACCGGACGGCAGTTGACAACTCCCCCTGTACCAAGCTACCCCATCCACCCCCTCCGCCGCTCCCCCTTTTCTCTCAGCTCCGTCGGCTCCTAGTACCGACCTCGCCGCGCGGCACCAATCGCCAGGCTCAAAGCCACATGACATTCAAGCACCATCCTCAAAATATGGAAGCCAACCCTCCTCCTCCTCCCTGCGGCTACAGCCCCCAAAACCCACCCCAACCGGAGAAGAAGTGCAACATTTCTGAACCGGAGGGGGTCTCGGTCTCCTTACTAGTCAGTCATCTCCTGAGGAGAAGCATCCACGACCACAGGCCGCAAGCAAGACCAAGCCCTATCCGATCTTCGCATACATGGGAACCGCAATTGATTACCATGGAGAGAAGCATTTGAGACAGAAAAAGAACTCGGACCTTCTTGAGGAGCACCCTGCATGGGAAGAAAATTTCTGAATATGTTGTCGTTGCGGAAAAGGGAAGCCGCTGCTAAGAGTCACGATCCAGTAACTACTATCACATCAGAGTGTTGCTCTACTTGGCACGAAACCGTCCATGCTCAAATGATCTCATCAATATATCTATCCGCAGTCCATCCCATCCCCATCCGCCTTCTTTCTCGCTACGCCACCTTTCACCTTCCAGCACACGAAACATAGAAACCATAATATCCAGTCAATCCAACATCCAACCGAGCAGTAGTAGGGGAAGAGCACTCATAACCCCTACAATCTCATACCCACATGGTGGTGGCTCTCTCATTCAATTCATCAACTCTCTCTATCATAATTCTACATACATACATACATACATACATACCACCCTGCTCTAATCCCGTAATGCATTGCATTGCATGCAGGTGTCTCTTTATTCTTTATTTCTCGTGCCAATGATCGATCCCTCTTCGCCATTTCCTCCCCCCTTGCCTCCTACTATCCCCGGCCTCGTCAACTTGTTACACAGAATGCCCGTAGTCTCCATCAAGATTAATTTAATTCCCCACACGCGCGGGATAATAGACAAAAGCCCATCGCATGCGTGCATGCATGCGTTGCCGTGACAGGAGAAACAAAGCGCAAAAACAAAAGTTCGGTGGTTCCAATTCATTCGGAGAACCAAAGGCAAACATGATATGTGTGCACAGCGTTCATTCATCCAACCTTTCACTTCTTTGCCGGGGTCATCATATAAACGCTGCAGGTTTTGCCTGAGAACCACCGGTCCCGCCACCACGATCTCTTCTTCCCGCTCCTGCATTCCCTTCGTCCCTCTTCCGCTGCTGGAGTTCCTTAATCCTCCTCCATCTCTCCTTAAACTCCTGATCTCCGGGACTCGTCACCTCGATCTCCTTCATCGCCTGCTCCAGTTCCTGAGCGGCTTCTGTTTCCTGGCGCACTCTACTGCGCTCCGCGGTTGATTGGGGAGGCGGATCTCGAGTTCTGGTTTGGGGTCGGGGTTCGCGGGACGATGAATCGAATTTGATGGTTGTGTTGCGATCTCTCGTGGTAGTACCTCCGGTCGTGTTCTGGTGCGGCGACGTCGGTGTATTCTGGAAAAGGGCGGAGGCCGCTGGAGCTGCTTTCAGCCGTGCGGACTCGTGAGAGTGTTGTTGTCGAGGCTGATACGGGTTGTGTTTGTGGTAGGGTGGTAGTTGTGTGTGCTCGTGTGGTGGAGGGGTCGGCGGTGGAGGGGTCGCTGTAAACGTGGGAAGGGGTATATGAGGTGTCGGCGGTTGTTGGGGTTCGCGGCGGGTTTGTGGGACCTGCCATTCGTCATCAACCCCTGGCTCTTCTTCTAGTGGAGTTGGAGGTGCAGAGTAGCCAGAGGCGTGATCAGAATTGAAGTAGCCGGGGATGTGAAGGTCTTGGTACAGTGGGGCATTATCAGGCATGGCAGTAGAATTGGAGGATAAATATGAGTGCTTGTGAACAAGCGGTATCCGCGCTTCAGGAGACGAAGCAACTGAATCTGATGAAGTTGCAGCGTAAGGATAATGCTCAAGTGAAAGTGGACGAAGCGAGGGGTAAGGATCGGGATCAAGCAAGGCAGCGTGGGAATCACCCTTGACGAGACCCAGCCGTTCTTCCTCGGTTGCTGTCTTCATTGCCCGTTTCTGTTCTGCGCTCCCCGACCTGGGACCTATGCCTGAGCGTGGTAGAGGGGGATTTGGGTTCAAAGTTGTTTGCTCCCCAGTCGATGGCGATTTAGGACCTCGAAACATGTTTTGAAAGGAGAACTGACGTCGACTAGTCTTGCCAAGGGGCGATGGAAGGGGGATGTTTGGAGCGCCAGCCGGGGACTGGACGGTTGGCTGGGCGGGCAATGGTTTCGATCGTGGGGAGTTCAGACCACGGCTTTTATAAGGCTCAGGTTTAAGGCCCGGCGGTGACCCATTATGTCGTCGAGCCTCCTTAACACTTCCTAGGCCATAGGGCTCGATCGATGTATCAGGCTGCCCTGGATGGATCTTGATATCGGCGAGGGCGACAGGATGTGTACGAGATTCCCCATTATCGTCTGCCGCATCAGAAACGGTCTGTGGTGGGTGATGTGTGCGCAACACGCTCGACGCACGTGTACGAAAAGTTTCGTACAAGCTGTGTTGATGGTGAAGGTCATGTGCTTGGTCTTGTTGTAGCTCGTCTTCATCCGGAAAGCGAGACATGCCCAATGGAGGGTGTATTGTTTTTCGCCGAACGACCGGACTTGAAAGGCCGTCTCCCACAACGGTCTTCCTTCGTCGAAGACCATCCCATTCGACAATTTCGTTCTCCTGGAGTGGCTCTAATTGATCCTTTAACTTCTCCTCACGGTATCGTCTTGCTTCTTCTTCCTCCTTCTTCTGCCGAGACACTGATATTCGTCGAAGGATTGCTGCTGTGCCTCGTATGGCATCCGCTTTGGGTTCGGTTTCTGGTTGCTCTTGCTCGCCGATCTCACGAATTTGATCAAGATCGCCCTTGAAGACCGCGGCATCAGGCACATCCTTGGCAGATTTGGACATTTGTAGGAGCACAACTCCAGCGCAAATCTGTAAGAAACCCATGATGACGGTTGTAATGCCTGTCGGGGTGCCCTTGAAACCTTGGAACAAGATCGCAGAAGTCACAATGGTCGCACTAGTGAAGAAGACATAGTAGGTAGGAGTGACAAGGGCGGCGTTGAAGAGGTTGAGTGCTTTCTGCTCGAAAATTAGCTCATACTTTGCCCGCCAGATACACGTACTCACGTTGAGATAGACGATCTCTACAAGCAGCGTCGCGATAACGAAGACCAAAATAACATATAGAAACCATTGGTTAAATTGCGGCACTCCTTGTGCTTGAGCAATGACCGCAGCTCCGAGTCCTTGAGTACAGACGACGCTCAAGCCTCCAATCAGACTGCACACGCTGAGGTAGACAAGCATGCTCTTTTTCCCATACCTTGGACCTACCCACAAAACAATGAAAGCACAACCAACTATGATCACACCAGCATACGTCAAAAAGCCGGGCGTAACCACAAAGTCCTTCATGCCCTGGATGTCGGCAACGGCTGATTGGGCCGGCGCATTCATCACAATCACAACCGACCCGATAATGCAGTTGAAACATCCAATTTTCCCGACAAAACTCAAGCGTTCCTTCAGGAATATAGCGGACAATATGGTTGTTATCACCACGGAGAGGGCACCGAGAGGAGTGACGAGGATCGCATCGACGAAAGCATACGCGACGAAATTGCAGATCTCTCCAATAATCATCAATATCATGCCAGTCCACCACCAGGCATTCTTCAAATAGCCGTAGCCCTCTCCCGCCTCTTCGTTGTATTTCGCATTTGCCTTCAGCAGACCCATCTTTTTGAGGACAAATGAAATGCCGATAAACACGCCAGAGGCGATTGCGAGCACTACACCAATTACTTTGTAGACTGGGGGCCTATCTGGCGCGGCCGGAGCACTGCCAGCCCGAGCGACAAGCTGGTGAGCATTGGTGAGAACAGTGGCGGTCGCCTCCATGACGAGCTCACAGGGCGCCTGCCCTCCCTCAAGGACTGATTTTAATCTATAGGTCGGCCGATTGAGGTGCTATACTCTTCAGTATTCGAGGTTGTTCAGTTCTTGGGAACAGCGTGATGGTTTGGTTGTATCGTATTTGATCTCGTACTGACATTGACTTTGATCTTTAGGGAATCAGAAAACGTAGCGCAAAGGACAGAGACCAAGAAATGAGACGATGAATCACAGTCGGCTAAATTGCGACGTTTCTTTCTGATATGAAGTGTATCCTGAGACTAGAAGCCGATTCCGATCAGGTTCCCAATGAGAGCCTTAGTTGTTGTGTGTAATGTTTGGTGATAGGTTTGGGGAAGGGTTTAGGGGAGATTGAGTAAACAGGGCTCGAGAGACCTCTGTCGGGAGCCAATTGAGTATGGCTTTTGGTCGAGAAGGTTGATCTAGAGTATTCTTAGGTTTGACAAGAGAATATCTACACGTAGTTGGCATAGAGTTTCGCGCAGCTGGCATAGAGTGATATTGAACAGCCAAGTTTGAGATAGGTAAGAGAAAGGGGGAGGGGTGTCCCACCCTAACCTTGCAGCCGCCGAAAGTGGAGGAGCTATCAGGGCGACGTAACCAAAACGCCCTATACAGTTTGCTTAAGGTGCAGGCTTAAGCATAGTAAATTCTATATGTTCAGGCACGCGAACTTCTTACAGCGCCAGGAACAGCAAGTGAACCTTTGCCACAAACCAAGATTCGCCGCATCATTTCCGGTTTGTTGTTTACGCTACAGCTCAAATCTATCACCAATTGAGAACGAAAAGTGACGACACCTGAAACACATCACTACGGTATCGGGCACAAGGAACCATAGCTAGACGCTAGTACCACCTAGTCCTTTTTCAGTGCGCTACTGTATTGGATCCACTTATTAAGGGCTTAACTGGTCTTTGACCATCCAGCTATGGAATTGCCAGCCGCTATTCTTAATCAAGGCTAGCGGTCACGAAAATCAGCTGTATGAACGCAAAGTTACTAGCGGTGAAGCATGATTACTTCTACCGGATACCGTAATGCTTACCCTGCCCTGTCTTTCTTTGGGCATCAACCCCTGCAGCATACGCGTTCTGGTCAGCTCCGTTCGAGCTAAGGTGGTACGAGCTAAGCCGTGTAAGATCTACTCCGTACCGTTCTAGGCTGGCAACAGTCTTCCATAATCCAAGGGCGCAGATCATGTCTTACACACTGTATGAGTACTGGTCAAAGGCACAGATCCATAATGCATGCATGTATGCATCAAGTAAGAGATGGAGATGTGGGCAGCCAGATGGCCAGCACAGTTTCGCCATACTTCTCAGACATTACCTAGCAGTGCTTCGTGTTTCATCGTACGCTCCCCACCAATCCACTACTTCTTACGCGTAACCGCGCGAAAGAACTGGTCCGACAAGCAGAACCCGGGTTTCCGGACACCTCTGACAGGCGTACCATAGCTTGTCATGTCTCACGTCTGGGGCTTGACAGGAAGTAGCAAAAGTATGACGCTTTGCTCTCCAGGTCTGCTTTGTCGTCTCCAGTTGTCCGAAGCGAGATGCAACGCTTCATGTTCTGCGTTGTGTTCAGTCCTTTCTTGCAGGCAAGCAGTCATGAGTATGCCCCATTAGTTTTATTGAATCGTACAGACTGTCCTTGAACACACAGCACAGCCGTCTATAAGAGGCCGCTTGATATACATGGAATGTCATTCTTCTTCTATCTTTCATGCCGTCCTTGATGCATGGAGGGCTATCTTGCTATCATTTTCTCTCCTATGTAGCCGTTTCAGCCGTCACTTGTTGTCATGATTCTATTCAAGCTTACGGAGGCCACCATCACAGCGCATCCGCAAGGCGCAAAAGCCAAGTTACAACGCAGCTTCCCTTGTGTCAAGAAAACCCCTCTTCTCACTTTCAACGTTGCGCTTGGCCATGTTGCCAGTGTATTTCCGAGTATACGTAACCGAGCATTCCAATTCTGACGCAGATCGGTGGGAGCTCCTATTATTGAACCATGGACCAGCATCCATATACAGTATACCCACGGGAACAGCCATATTTGCAACAAGCAAATCAGAACCAAGTGGCGAGATACAGGGGTATTCATAATCTCTTTGACACCGGAAAATTTGCAGTTGTGCTCAAACGGGATCGCCACACTTACTACTTTATTATTAATCCTCAGGTAGGATTACTATTCTCCTCGATGTCCCCTGCCAGCATGAGACAAGCAGTGTCTGAAACGAGATCTCGAAGGACAATGCTTTTCAAAAACCATCCAGTGTGTAGCCTCCGCCAAGTAAATAAACAAATGTCAAGTCAATGCTTGGCGATGGACGCCTGTTGCCACCTTTCTTCAGCCACTGATCTCGCCGTTGAGAAGAGGTTGGTTCGCTGACCAGAAAATCAGATGGTACGACAAGATCTGCCTACTTCGCCTAGTATGATACTATCTCCAGTCCAGAGTCGAAAAGTCGACATGAAACATCCTTGTAGGTGCTTCAGCCATGTCAATGACACGCCGGGGTCTTCGAAGGACATAAGGACGCCGAAGCAGACCTTGTCCGGAAACATCTGGAACAAAACAATCAAGCTGTCGACCAGAAAGTGTAGGACCACAGCTCAATAAATATGGCCAGACAAAGCCACAAGTCACCTCGACGGCCAGCTGCGGCGGTTGCCTTGATCGGCTCGCACATTACCAACAAGACCTCAGGCGAGATTTGGAGACTGCTGACGTTGGAGAGCATTCGTTCACGTTGTGTAAGCGAGTTGCAGGCTAACCAATACCCTTTCCCTTCAATAATGAGAAGAAGGGGTCTTTCTTGGTTGAGACTTCGATAGCAAAGTAGGGAGAGAAGAAAGAACTGGTGCAGAATTGTATATACCATCGACACAATGTTTCCCAACACGTCTATTTATTGAAGATGCGAACGTCGATTCTGAGTAAGAAATGGCTTTCCGAGCGGAGAAAGCGCGAAAGAAAAGGTGCCGGCTAAAACCCGCAGAGCTGGAGAGCAAATGGGCGTGCCATGATATTCAGCGTTGACCAATCGTCTCGGAGGGAAAATTTCGCTACTAGTGCCCCAAGGACATGTCCGATGAGCAGTGAGAGAGGCTCGGGACCCCCAGCCGACAACTTCTCCTCTCGACATATACTGGGACTGATAGGCGAGGATCTGAATCCAATCACACGCCTGGACCATTCCCCCATATGGACTCTCATGTTCCCGCGAAAGCCCTTGCAACACCTGATATCATCCCCCTTTATACCTCATGAGGATGGATGCAAACTTGTGGGCACCTAGGTCACCAAGACAACATCGAGCGAGAATATATCGTTCCCAGTCCTCTAGGCAGCTACTTGTCGTCTCTCTCGGTGGACAAGGACCCCCACTAACACGCTCTCTCAGCACGTCCTGTGCTAGAGTCCAAGGCAAAGGCGGGAGAAAAAAGAGAGGAAACACCGCGAGATGTTACCAGCAAGACTTGACGCTTCGCCTCCACTGTCTAAATGTGGCCAAACAACAGATTTCCTCCCCTGGGCTGGGAGCAGAAAGCACAGAGTCTTTTCTCCACATCTTGCCCTTGTCCTTGACGGCCTGAAAGAAGTTTTTACCGAACCCTTCCCGTATCGCCATCCATCCAACCATTTCCCCCGTGGAGTGTTTTCTGGTGGCTACAACAGAGTATTCGGGTATACTGCTGAGCTAGCTTGATACAGGGCATCAAAGCACGGATCCCCCGGACGCCGGAACAGTCAATAGATGATCGAATTCCGGAGGTAGGTCGTGATTTATGACCCTTTTTAAAAAAGAGGACGACAGCGGCACACCCACAACCACTTCCCAGAACCACCTGTGACGGACTGCGGCGTGGCCAGTCAGAAATCCAGAGCTAGCTCGTAAGGAGGGCATTCTCCGAGGCCTTCGTTGTGGAGATCGAGGCATGACAGTTAGTACTAGTACATCCATCCTGCCACACAACGACCGTCCCGTACCCGTAACAAGTTGCTCCCCACGTCCGATTCCATCAGCACGAGGAGCAGCATTACTGTAGCAAAGGATGGGGGGTAGATCAATCAACTTTACATTAGCAAAGCACTTAAGTTGTCATGGATAAATGGCGGTAAGGGAAGACCTTCCTTCAGCAACTCCCTGTTCAGCGTGTACGCTATCCTCTTGTCAAGATGGCAAGCCCCATTTAGACGCCGTAGTCTCATGCTTGTTTCCTTTCATTCTCTCGGCTTGCCATGATGGGGTTGGGATACCGACGTTTTCGGTTGGAAACATTTGTCATCGACAATGCCATCCATCCATCAGCTATCGTTGACCAGCATCATCATCATCACCGATTCTTCTCCTACCCCACCCTTGGAGCGAGATCGTAATGAGCTACTGTCACCGAAGCCAGTCTCGAGTCAGCACAGAACTTTCGTTGCGAAATGTCTCTGATCTCTTAAGGCCTGATACCGTGGTGCCAGTGTCTCTGCATGAGCTCTCACTGGTCCCTGAGGCCGAAGCGATTTTGGGAACGTGTAGCTTCCATTCCGATACGTAGCCTGCAAAAACCACATGATGCCGTTATCTTTTTCAATTAGTGTCCCTGAGGAAGACTGGGAATAGAGCCCCTGTTATCCAGGACTGTACTGTGGCTTGCGCAGCTTGTTGACAACAGGCGGTTCATCGAAGTCAGGATACGGCAGCTTCAGATTGCCTGCGCTCATGCGTGAGTATTGTGGCGGCCTCAGGCCCTCTCCATCGCCGTAGATAGGTGTTTTGGGGGGAATAGGCGGAGCGTCCGGTCTTGGATAATCTTCTCCACTTCGCCTGGGTGATATGTTGTAAGGGCTGTTGTACTCGCCACTGTGCCGATACGCCATCTCTCCAGAAATCCGATGCTGGGGCTCAGCGGAAGGAATGACCGAGAACTTATCATCTGAAGATATGATATCATTGTAAGGGTAGGGCGGATTGATTGTTGAGGTACGCGGTGTGGGATAGGGCGATATTGATGGGTGGATGGGCGTGTCATTCCCAGGCAGCTCGATGGCGTCTGGATGTGATGGCGGTGTGGGAAGACCTTTGCTGGGCAGATCAGCTCGATGTGCGTATCTGCTTTGTCCTTCCAGCCTCCGCTTCGTCAGCTCTATCTTCCCAATCTTCGCTGCAGCCTCCCCGATCAATTTTTGGACGGAGGTCTTTGCGAGGTATTGGTGAGTACCAATATTTATGTCAGACAATCTGTCCCACCTATTTACGTTGTTAGTCGACCTGTAAAACAGCAACTGGGGGGCTCAAAAACGTTCTCGTTCATGCCAAACTCCCCAACCCCAACCTCAACGTTAAGTCTGCAGTAATTCTCCACTGGTACTCCTCGCTTTTGCAGGTGAGAGTTTAGCATCTGTTGGTGTATCTCCTCGCAATTTTCGATCTTGCTGATAAGTCTTCTTCGGGCCTCGGCGAAATTGCTCATCGTACCACCCAAAAAGGACTCGTACCATTCGCCTTGCCTGTTATTGGTCCCTCCAGGCCTTTTACCTGTGCCAATGCTGACGAATATGCCAACGTCCCTGCCTGGCCACTCATTCACAGCAGCTTCGTCAAGAATCTGTGGCGACGGATTGTATTTCCCAGCACCCTCGTCCACAAAAACAGAATTCCCAATGGTAATCGGCTTGAAGGCTAACCCCGTTGCACTGGTCGCTCGGCCGGCCTGCCAGATGGTACAGTTGAACTCGGGCGGTGGCTCTTTGCGCGAATCGTAGGATCGAAGGAGGATGGAGTGACCGTTCTTGGGGGTACCTTTGAACACCGCAGTAACCGCGCTAACCAAAGATCAAAATCTAGCGGCTACGAGCAGGTCTCAACACTTACGTCTTGGTACGATTCTCTCTCCCATCATACAAGGAAGCGTCTGGATTTCCCCAGCGAAACCCATGGATAGAATTTCTCAGGTTCTGTACCGGGCTGTTTGGTGCGAAGCTTACGCTGCTGCGGACGCTGGCTGCGCGCTCGGGAAGCCCCAGGTCGCTCGTGGGACTGATCATATTCTGAAACTCATGACCACCGGCTCTCGTTCCGTCATTCCCCTCTTCTTCTGACACGGTATGTTCACGTACGCACTCTCGGATCGCCTCTTCCAACTTAGAAGCTTTAAAAAGGGTATGTTTATAGGGTATGCCGGCGATGGTCTTGTCCGTTTCGAAGACCTTCCGAGTCATCCTCACGTAAACGTTCTTGCACGTCTCTAAATCCAGTCGTAATCGGCCTAACATCAGAGCGATGAGTCCACCAGTGCCCGATCCCGATATGAGGTCAAAGCATTCGCAGGGTTTCAGATTCTCATCAGGACGGGGTGGTCTGCCGTGGATTTCGACGAATGACCGGTGCATAAGCGCTTCTAAGAGAACGAGCATGGAGAATCCGCGAACACCTCCCCCATCTTCACTATGTCATCAGCATGGCGTCGCAGGCGGGAAGAGTAGGGCGACTGACCAAGAGATAGAATGCGCAACGGCGGGCCCTTGGTGGTGTCTTTGCGCCGCAGATTCGTGGTAGATTGGCCCTCCATCTTGAGATTTGACTGCAGAGCAGAGACCAGCTCGCTCGATTGTGATGCTAACGCTTCTGAGCGAAGGTGGGCAAAACCCGCGCGTAGTCTCTGATAATCGAACTCTTCTCTCAAGCGATGGTTTGCGCAGCGTAAGTATAATTGCAGCAGTAAAGAGTCAGTGAACAGCTGGTGGAGTAGTGCGAGTATCGTTTGACTTAGCCACGACGGAGCAAGGAGTGGAGAGAAGCCGTCGACAACTGGTTCGAAATACAGGGGTGTGGCCCGCTGCAGGCTCTAAAAACGTCACCGCCGAGGTGCCAATTTCATTTGGTCTATCTTCAATCGAGTCACAGTCGGGAAAGATATCACTATTGTTGCACGATCCGAGTCTCAAAGCTTACCTAAAGGCCTTGTGCCTGGGCAAGTGAAGGTCGGAAGTGCAGCAACCGAATCACAGGCCAAAGAGATGACTGCAATTTCAAGATGCAAACGATTCAAAAATTGAAATATTCAGGGATCAGGGTGGCAGTGCAGGGCAGTATTCGTGGACGGACAACAGTGGCCTGTCGACCTCGCAACTTTATCAACCCGTAAACGATTGGCATTGGGCTTCAGCAATCATACAGGGTGGTATTCAGGCTTCTCACCGCGTGCATCAGCTTGCCATTCAGATCCGAGGTCACTAATATAACTGCTAGCTAGCTGTTCATCAGCTTGCACGCTGTGGCTGTCGTGAGGGCTTCAGCTCTGCTGATATGATAATACTGTGCATTGCGAAACTCTTGCAAATCCCCTAGCATTACGTCGAGAATTGCTGGCGCGGCGTCGTTCACTTCAAACAGCTCTTGAAGATCATATGCAGATTCATGTCATGTAAACAATGTATCAAAACGATGCCCAGCTTCTTCTGATTCTCACAATCTAAATCTCAAATACATAAAACTGTTTTTGATAGAATAAGATTTATTAAGTGAAAGTTCAACTTTATAAGTCGAGATCTATACGACTATCTATCTACATCTTTGGTATCAGAATGAACTCTAAATCATCTTAATACAAAGCACATCTAATTTGGATATGTAGAGGCTGGCGGGGTACCTACTTCTGCGTCATAAGGGCGCTGTGGGGCCCTCCCTGCGTTAGAACGCTTCTCGCG
>QQTW01002921.1_pt1 | contig 12534 bp, 10 predicted proteins | sample 1904831 | NCBI WGS metagenome assembly QQTW01 (sample SAMN09435610, study PRJNA476489) | Subsurface metagenome, whole genome shotgun sequencing project. | reverse complement strand
ATGAACGGGGTAAAATAACCAGGAAATTCGTTTGCCGGCCCGGAAATCTCTTTCTAGATTGAAAATCCACCCTAGCCGCCCTCCGCATGGACTTTATTCCGCCCGACCTGGCCCAATACGCCGAGGCCCACACCTCTCCCGAGCCGGAGGTACTCCGCCAACTGAACCGGGAGACGCACGCCAAAGTACTGTCGCCGCGCATGCTGTCGGGGCACCTGCAAGGGCGGGTACTGGCCCTGCTTTCCTACCTGCTCAAACCATTGCGGGTATTGGAGATCGGTACGTACACGGGCTATTCGGCCCTATGCTTGGCCGAAGGGCTCGCCGAGGGCGGCAAGGTGATTACCCTCGACGTGAACGAGGAACTCGAACGCATGGTGCGCGGCTACGTCGAAAAAGCCGGCATGTCCGACCGGGTGGACTTTCGCATTGGCCGCGCCGCCGACCTCATCCCACAGCTCGACGAAACCTTCGACCTTGTCTTCATCGACGCCGACAAGGCCAATTACGGGCTGTACTACGACCTGGTGTTCGACAAGGTGCGACCCGGCGGCGTCATCGTGGCCGACAACGTGCTGTGGAGCGGCAAGGTGGTGCAACCCGAAGCTGCCAAAAAGGACAAGGAACTCCGGGCCATCCTGGCCTTTAACGCCAGGATACAAGGGGATGACCGCGTGGAAAACATCCTGCTACCTTTGCGCGACGGCCTCATGGTGGTTCGCAAGAAGTAACGGGAGGAGAAGGATTACATGACTGCAGGACTGCATGATTACAGCACCGGCTGATTCTATCATTGTGCAATTCCCCGATCATTTAAGAAGCCGTACAACAACGGCAGCCTGCCCGGCTCACCCATCCACGAGATGGGCACTGCCCGCATGGGCCGCTACCCCAAAACTTCCGTGCTCAGTGCCTTCAACCAGATGCACGCCGTGCCCAACGTGTTCGTCACCGACCGCTCCTGCATGACCTTCTCGGCCTGCCAGAACCCGTCGCTTACCTGCATGGCCCTCACCGCCCCCGAACATCAAGCATCAAGAGCATCGAACACCGCCCTTTGCGTAAAATGAGCCGGAAATACGATTTGCCGCGCAGAAACGTTGTAAGGAAGGTATAACCAAGGACGGCTGGTTGGCGGGATTTTAGGGGGAGAGGGGTGGTGCGGACAGCTTATAAATAAAAGCTTGCTGCACGAAAGTTGCCCGAAAGGTTGAATTTATAACCGTTCCACCGTTCTTTTGCATCCATAAACCACTCTTCCCACCCCATGAAGCATCGCCCGCTGGCTTTTGTGTTCTTTTTCATTACCCTTCTCCCGACTTTTGCCACCGACATCGAAGTGCCCCAAACGATGGACTTTGGGGGAATGAAACTCAGAATCAAGGAAAGTGCCCGCCGGAAGATTGCCGAAAATGCCCAGAAGCTGCGAACGGGTGGCAAATTCTACCAGATCAAACTGGACCGCGTCAACCTCTACTTCCCCATCATTGAACGCATCCTGGCCGAAGAAGGACTGCCCGAAGAGTTTAAGTTCTTGGCCCTCCAGGAGAGCGACCTGATCTCCGACGCCGTTTCGACTTCCAACGCGGTGGGTTACTGGCAATTCAAAAAAGCAACCGCCCAGGAGATGGGCCTGGTCGTGGACGGCAGCGTGGACGAACGCAAGCACATCGTGGCGGCGACCCGGGCGGCGGCCCGTTACCTCAAAAAGAATAACTTCTTTCTCCAGAACTGGGTGCACGCCCTGCTCTCGTACAACACCGGCGTCGGCGGCTGCCGGGCCCTGGTCGGCGACAAGCACAAGGGCGTCAACAACATGGACATTGACGACGACACGCACTGGTACATTCTCAAGTTCCTGGCCCACCGCGTAGCGTTTGACGGCCAGATCGGGCAGACCGCACCCACCCTGGCGCTGCTCGAATACCCCAACGCCGCCGGCAAAACCCTGCAAAACATTGCCCGGGAACTCGACCTCGACGAAGAACAACTGGCCGCCTACAACAAATGGCTCGACAGCCGCCGGGTGCCCGACGAGAAAAATTACACCGTGATCGTGCCGGCCCCGCTGGACCGCGTAAACGTACTGGCCGCCCGGTTCAACGCCCCCGTGCCCGACCTGTCGAAGCCCGCCAAGCCTACCCTGGCCCGGGCCGAACCGGCCGTTTCGGTGGATTTGTCGGAGCAGGCGCGGTTTCCGCAGCTGGAGAAAAGATCGGGACGCGGGGCTAAACTGTACCGCATCAACGGCAAACCCGGCATCATGGCCGGACCCGGCGACAACAGCACGGCCCTGGCCTCCCAGGCCGACATTTCCCTTGCCAAGTTCCTCAAGTACAACGACCTGGAAGCCCGTACCCCGCTGGTGCCCGGGCAGGTGTATTACCTGAAGCGGAAGCGGGGCAAGGCCCAGATTCACTTCCACGTGGCTGCGGAGGGCGAAACGTACTGGTCGGTGTCGCAGCGGTACGGCGTGACCCTGCCCGCCCTGCTGCGCAAAAACCGGTTGCGGCGGTCCGAGAAGCTGCGGCACGGACAGGTAGTATGGCTGCGTTACATCCGCCCGGCTTCCACGCCGGTGGAGTACAAAAACATCCCCAAACCCGAAACGGCAGTAGCCCGGAAAGAAACGCCGGCGACGACTTCCCGGCCCGGAACGAGAACTGCGTCCAGAAATACGCCGGCCACCACGACCAGAGAGCCGGTTGCCATATCGCCGGGCAAAGCGGCGCCCGGAACGGCTGCGACCCCTACGCCGCCCGAAGACCGCCGGCCGGTGCCTGCTACCAACACCCCGGTTGCCACTGACCGGGCGCCGTCCACTCCGGTAGAACCGGTGACTACGCCGTCAACTGTACCCACGCCGGATTCGGCCGTGACGGCTTCCGAAGAAAAAGCGGTTGCCCCCGAGCCGGCAACGGCCCCGGTTGAAACCAAAGCGGACGTTCAGCCCAAAGCGGAAGCCGAGCCGCTCGTTTTCTTCAAAACGCACCAGGTCGCCCCGGGGCAAACCCTGTTCACCATTGCCAAGCTGTACGACGTTTCGGTAACCGACCTGCGCCGCTGGAACGGCCTGGCGGACACGGATGGGTTGAAGCCCGGGCAGAACCTGATCGTGGGCGAAGAGACCGCGGAGGAAGCAGCCAGTGAACAGAGTATTACGCCCGTGGTTACGCCGGTAACCAACAACCCCGCCCCGGCCCAAACGTTTACTGAACACACCGTGCAGGCCGGCGATACGTTATACAAAATTGCCCGGCAGTACGGCGTCACCGTACAGCAAATTCTCGACTGGAACAACAAAACCGCGTCGGCCGTGTCGGTTGGGGAGAAGCTGAAGATCGGAAAGTAAGGCTGGTAGCGATAAATTATCTCGTTAGCCCCGACTGAAATGGCTTCGAGAAGGGGCTAGTTGCCACAAAGGCACCAAGACCCAAAGAACCACTAAGAAAAAGCTTTGTGAACCTCTGTGTCTTGGTGCCTTTGTGGCAGCCATCCATTTGAAGGCATGTGCTTTTATCGCTCAGTCTGCTCAGAATCAGCCGCCTTATAGCCTTCCTGCTGAACCGCTTCCCATAACTCCCGCCAGGAATTGAGCAGCAACGCTTCAATTTGCCGCCAGTCGTGGGCTTGCAGGCCACCATTGATGGCCTTGGTATCGCGGATGTGCATGGCCGCGGCGCGGTAGCGGGCATGGGGCAGCATGGCTTCGGCGGGTTGGTGGTAGATGGCGGCCGCCGTGCGGGCTAGGGCCCGTTCGAGGTCGCCGGGGCGGTGGTGCTCCCGTTGCCGGTGAATGATCCACCATTCGAGTTCCAGCCGCGCAGCCCGGTCCGCGTCGATGGATTCGCGGCTCATGCGGTTAATCTGGGCGTAGAGGCGGGTCAGGGGCGGCAGGGCCTTCTCGTACTCGGGGCGGTTGTGGCCATCCTTGAACAGGAAAGCGGCCCGGGCGGCGTAATAGGCAATCAGGTGAGACCGCAGGAAGGGCGCCCCGTACTGCTCGCGGAGGAGGCGGGCCAGTTGACCGAACAGCTTTACGGGCTTCCGGTCATAGTATGTCTTCCACATGAGGGCATCCATGCGGGCAATTTCGCGGTAGTTAAACGACCGGATGTCGGACTGCACCGGCCAACCCAGGTCGGCCACCACCCAGGCCAGCAGGAGGGATAGCCCCGCCGTCAGCACCCGGCGCCGGTTTCGCCGGCGGTTGCGGGGGAACTGGTCGTCAGGCGTCGGGGTGGGCTGGGGGGGTTGCATGGGCTGTGATAAGCGCACGGCGGGGCCGTGCCCAAAGGCAAAGAGAGGGGAGGGGCGCCTACTGCAAATGCTCGGCCGAGAAGCCGTTGGGCAGCAGCGCCGCCGCCGACGGGAACACCGTAACTTGGTCGTTTTCGCCGTCCATCAGCACCCGCATGGGCGACCCCTGTTTCTGCTCGTACTCCAGCAGCACCTGGCGGCAACTCCCGCAAGGCGAAATGGGCACGAATTGGCGGGAGTCTGCCGGGCACGCCACAATCGCAATGGCGTCGATGCGCTTGCCCGGGTGCTGCACGGCCGCCGAGAACACGGCCGTCCGTTCGGCGCACAGCCCGGAGGGAAACGCGGCGTTTTCCTGGTTGCTGCCCCGCAGGATGGTGCCGTCTTCCAGCCGCAGGGCGGCGCCTACGCAGAAGTTCGAGTAGGGTGAATACGAACTCCGCGTGGCCTCCCGAGCCTCGTGGAACAAGGTTTGGTCGCCGTGATTCAGCTCGGGGCGGGGGTATATTTCCACAAAAATTTGCAAATCAACTTTCCGCATACGGGTATTTTATTTTAGGGATAGTATCTTTGGCGGCAGAAGAAAAGGGGGCGCGAAAGTAAGATAAAAAGGGTTCCCGTCAAAAATAAAGCCCGGCAAATAGGCGGAGTAACCGCATTTTAGGCTACTTTTCGGGGTCGTTGCCCCGGCTGCGCGTAACATTGGTACGCACGCACGCCTTGCCGCGGGTTGGTCGTTATAGTGATAGTTGTTTAAAAGTACCCATTGATATGATGTCCTCGTCCACCGATTCCGCGTCGGTTCCCAAGAAAATCCTGATTCTAGGCGCCGGCCGTTCATCCACGTACCTGATTGATTACCTGGCTAAGAAGGCCCTTGACTCCGGGTGGCAGATTACCGTAGGCGACATGGAACTGGAGCCGGCCCGCAAGAAGACGGAAGTATACCCGCACGTGCAAGCCATCCTGTTCGACGTGTTCGACCAGAAGCAGCGGGAAAAGCAGATCAGCCAGGCCGACGTAGTCATTTCCATGCTGCCGACCGTGTACCACATCCACGTGGCCCGGGCCTGCATGCGCTTCAACAAGCACCTGCTCACGGCTTCGTACGTTTCCTCCGAAATCCGCGAACTCAACATTGAAGCCACCCACAAAAACTTGCTCATCCTCATGGAGATGGGCCTTGACCCCGGCATCGACCACATGTCGGCCATGCGGGTGATCAACCGGATCAAGAACCAGGGCGGCAAGGTGGTTTCCTACAAATCGTACTGCGGCGGCCTGATGGACAGCCAGGTGGACGACAACCCCTGGAATTACAAGTTTACCTGGAACCCCCGCAACGTGGTGGTGGCCGGTCAGGGCATGGTCAAATACATCGCCGGCGGGCAGTACAAATACATTCCGGCCCACCAGGTGTTTGCCCGCGCCGAACAGATCGACGTGCAGGACTTTGGCCCGCTGGAAGCCTACGGCAACCGCGATTCGCTCAGCTACCGCGAGGCGTACGGCCTGGCCGACGTAAAAACCATGCTGCGCGGCACGCTGCGGCCGGTGGGCTTCTGCCCGTCGTGGCAGGTGCTGGTGCGGCTCGGCCTCACCGATTCGGTGCACCGCATCGAGAATACCGAAAACATGACCTACCGCGACTGGGTGAAAACCTTCCTCGGCGAGTCGGACTTGCCCATCGAAAAGCAGATTGCCAACTACCTGGGCCTCGATGAGCACTCCGAAGAGATGAAGCGCCTGGAGTGGCTGGGGGTCTTGAGCGACGAAAAAATTACCCTGCCCAACGCCACCCCCGCCGAAATCCTGCAATTCGTGCTCGAACGCAAGTGGAAGCTGAAGCCCGAGGAAAAAGACATCATCGTGATGCAGCACGAGTTTGAGTACGAACTGAATGGCGAAACCAAGCACTTGGTCACTTCCCTGATCGTGCGCGGCGAAGACAACATCCACACGGCAATGGCCAAAACTGTGGGCCTGCCCATGGCCGTGGCCGCCAAACTGCTGCTCGAAGGCCAGATTAAGGAACGGGGCGTGCAGATTCCGGTGCACCCCGACATTTACGAACCGGTGCTTGATGAACTCGAAAAGCTGGGCATTACCTTTCGCGAATACGAAGTAGCCCGCCAGCCGGCATAAATGGTTGTTCGTTGCTGGTTGTTCGTTGTTCGGGCAAAAACGCTTCCGCTAGCAAAAACAGAAAAGCCCGCATCGTCTGATGTGGGCTTTTCTGTTTGAGTCGAACAACGGACAACGAGCCACTAAGCCTTTGCTTCTTCGCCGGATTCGGGTGCCGCTTTGGCTTCCGCGTCAGCCGATGCGGCTTCGGCTGGTGTTTCGGCCGGGGCCGGCGTCTGGAAGAACTCGGGCAGGTGGTTGACCAGGAGCGAATACCAGAGTACCAGCTTTTTCATGTCGGAGGGGTACACCCGGTCGCGGTCGTACTCGGGGAGCACCTCGGCCATGAAATCACCCAGGGCGTCGGTATCGGCCTTATTGTCGACGGGCAGGGCCTGGTCGCCGTACTGCGCGTAAATTTTGCGGAATACCTCTTCCAGCGGCACGGAGCCCTCGGCATCGGTGGTGTAGATGGAAATTTCCTTCAGGAGGGAAACCCGGCTCTGCGGACCGGCGACGCTGCGGGTCCGCTGTTCATCCAACGACTCCAGGATGACCCCGGCGCGGGTGGGTTTCAGCACCCGGAACAAGCCGCTCTTTCCCGAAATGGAAGCAATCTCTTTTAAATCCATATTGTCTCGTTAATAGGTACTGGTTTGGTAAAGAAGGACTCAAAATTACTCACCCCCGTGCAGAAACCCGTACGCCGGCCCGAAAAACCCGGCAAAAAGGTTAGGCGCCCGGCTTGGGCAGCGTGAACTTCACGGGCACGGTGGCGTTGAAGCGGTATCCCGGCGGCTTGAATTTTAGGCTTTTGACGATGCGCATGGCCTCGTCGCCGGTACCGGCGCCTACGGCCTTGATGAGTTGCTGGTTGCTGATCTTGCCGTTTTCTTCGAGCACGAAAGCCACGATGCATTCACCCTGCACGCGGTTGCGCTTGGCCATCGGCGGATACACCAGCATTTTCTGAATGTCGGACAACATCGCCTCCTGGCCGCCCTCGTAGAACTCAGCTACGGGCAGCACCTTGGGGGTTGTTTGCGCCTGTACGAAGCCGGCCACGAACAGGACCAGCACAAGGGGCAATAAAAGTTTGATTTTCATAGGGATAAAAATAGTCACTTTTCTAGATACTCTTAACGCCGAAAGGGTAAGTATCGCGTCCGGCGGCGGCAATAAATTCACCCCCGATGGTACACCCCACTCCCCCGAACCGGCGGTAACCGGCGGCAGACGCCAAAAGGACGCTAATTATTACACCCGGCAAAATTAACCTCATTCAGCCGGCTAAAAAGCTCCCACGGGTCAGAAAACCGGCTTGCCGTCCTTGGTTTTGGGCAGCGACTGCCAGTACTGTTCCAACAGGGAGGCGATGTAAGAAAGGACCTCGCTCCGTCCGTCGCGGGCCTCGGCGGAAGTGAGAAAGTACGGCGGCAGTTCCTCCCATTCTTCCAGCATGCGGGCCACGTAGGCGTTGATGAGTGCCTTGGTGCGGGTTTTCGACTGCTTGTCGGTCTTGGTGAAGAGCATGGCGAAGGGAACGCCGTTTTCGGCCAGCCAACGCATAAAATCCAGGTCCGACTTCTGCGCCGGGTGCCGCGAATCGAGCAGCACGAACACGCAGTGCAGGTTTTCGCGCCCCAGCAGGTACGACCGGATCATCTTTTCCCACTTGCCCCGTTCGGTCTGGCTCACCTTGGCGTAGCCGTAGCCCGGCAAATCGACCAGGTACCAGCTGTCGTTGATGATGAAGTGGTTGATCTGCTGGGTTTTGCCCGGGTTTTGTGAGGTTTTGGCCAGGCCCGGCCGCCCCGTCAGCATGTTGATGAGCGACGACTTGCCCACGTTGGAGCGGCCAATGAAGGCGTACTCCGGCTTGGTGGTCACGGGGCAGGTGGCAATGTCGACACTGCCCTGCACGAATTCGGCCTTGGTAATTTCCATAAGGGTAACATAATGAGATTGCGGCGCCGGCGCCCGGAACGGCTGGTACACCGCCGTACGTACGGGTAAACCGGAAAAAGGTAACCTTCGTTGCCCGCCCCGGCGGAAACGGCTGTAAAAGTAACAAAAACGGCCCGGCCCGGCGCCAATTCCTCATCCTACCTTACATTTTCCGTCCGCCCGGCCGCGCCCGGTCAATTCTATTCCTAATTACATTTGTTTGGCAACGTGGCAGTTAGAGGGGTTGATGTTGCCTTTTCGAATGCTTTTCGTATTGCCGGCGGGACAAAGCGCATCCCTTTACTTTTCGCCTCGCCCAACTTCTACCAGTAGCCATGAGACAATTTCTCGTTATACTCAGTTGTGCGCTTTTCTGCGGCGTGAGCCTCTTTGCCCAGTCGCCCAAGCGGCTGTTCCGGGAGGCCGACGCGCTCTTTGAGGAAAAAGTGTACAACGAAGCCCTGACGATCTACCTGGAGGGCCTCAAAGCGGACCCCGACAACGCGGAGGCCAACTTCAAGGCCGGCCTGTGCCACCTGGAGACGACCTACAAGGAAAAGGCCGTGCCCTACCTCGAAAAAGCCTTCCGGGGGAACCCGGGCATGCACCCAAATCTATTAATGTTCCTCGGCGAGGCTTACCAGTACGACCACCAGTTTCCCAAGGCCCTGCAAACGTACACGGCCTTCAGCAAGACGCCGGCCGCCAAGGACGTGCTCGAACACCTGAACCGCAAAATGTACGAATGCCAGAACGGCATCCGCTACATGGCCGACCCGGTGAAGGCCCTCATCGACAACATCGGTTCCACCATCAACTCCAAGTACCCCGACTACGCCCCGGTGATTTCGGCCGACGAGTCGGTAATGGTGTTTACATCCCGCCGCGAAGGTTCCACCGGCAAACAGGTGTCCATGCTCGACGGGCAGTACTACGAAGACCTCTACATCTCCTACAAGGCCAATGGCCAATGGACCGCGCCGCGCAACATCATGGAGGTGAACACCGACAAGCACGACGCCTGCATCGCCCTTTCGCCCGACGGCAAGCAACTCTTCATCTACCGCGACGGCCGGGGCGGCGACATTTACGCCTCCACCTTCGATGCCATCGGGAACACGTGGTCCAAGCCGCAGAGCCTGGGCGACAACGTGAACACCAAGTACTACGAGCCGTCCGTGTCCATGACCGCCGACGGCAACACCATCTACTTCTCCAGCAACCGCCCCGGCGGCCTGGGCGGCCTCGACATTTACGTGAGCCGCAAGGACAGCAAGGGCAACTGGGGACCGGCCACCAACCTGGGCGCCCCCATCAACACGTCCCGCGACGACGACGCCCCGTTCATCCACGCCGACGGCCAGACGCTGTACTTCAGCTCCCGCGGCCACGCCGGCATGGGCGGCTACGACATTTACCGCAGCTCCTTCGACGAAGCCACCGGCTGGTCGCAGCCCGAAAACCTGGGCTACCCCATCAACACCGCCGGCGAAGATTCCTACTTCGTGCTTTCGGCCGACAACAAGCACGGCTACTACGCCTCGGCCAAGGAAGGCGGCCACGGCGAAAAAGACATCTACCTCATTTCAATGCCCAAGCCCAAGGAACTCACGGCCGCGGCCACCCGCACCATCCAGGCCACCAGGGCCTCGGTGACGGCCCGGCCCGTGGAAATCAAGCAGGTGAAGGTGGAAATGAACACCAATACGACCATCCTCAAGGGCCACATCCTCGACGCGTTCACCAAGCAGCCCCTGGAGGCCGGCATCGTGCTGACCAATAACGAAAACGCCGAAGTAATCACCGAGCAGAAGTCCGACACGGCCGGCTTCTACCTCACGGTAATGCCATCAGGCAAAAACTACCGCTTCGTCGCCGAGAAAGACGGTTACCTGTTCCACTCGGAGAACTACGAAATCCCGCCCAGCAAGGGCTACCAGGAAATCGTGCTCGACGTGGAGCTGAAGCGCGTCAGTGTGGGCTCCCGCATCATCCTGCGCAACATCTTCTTTGACTTCGACCAGGCCACGCTCAAGAAAGAATCGACGGCCGAACTGCGGAACCTACTCGAAATCATGACCGAACTGCCGACGCTGAAGATTGAAATTTCGGGCCACACCGACAGCAAGGGCAGCGCCGACTACAACAAGAAGCTTTCCGAACGCCGGGCCAAGGCCGTGGTGGATTACCTGGTCGCCAAGGGCGTGGCGCCCGAACGGTTTACCTACAAGGGTTTCGGCATGGAACGGCCCCTGGTGTCGAACGACGACGAAGCAGGCCGGGCGCTGAACCGGCGCACGGAATTCCTGATCACGGGAAATTAATAAAAGGAAGACCGGAGACGGGAGAAAGGGAAACCGGAGGAGAAGTGGTTTTTGTACTCCGCGCATGAACTGATAAAGCACTTAATAGCGACGAATTTTTACAACGAAGAACCCAATAAGGAGTGGTAACAATGGCAAAGACACGATTACCAATATTTCTGCTGAGCTTGGTAGTCCTGCTTTCGGTGGGCAAGGCAGCGTACGCCCAACAAGACGCGGACCTGGTGGCGGAAGCCGATGCGGCCTATAACATCGGCGCCAAAATGCTGGCGCTGGACAACTACGAACTGGCCCTGAAGGCCAACCCCGACAACCTGCGGGCCAACTTCATGGCCGGCAAGTGTATCCTGGAAACCATCGACAAGGGCCGCGCCAGCAAGTACCTCCTCAAGGCGTACCAGCTCGACCCCAACGTGAGCAAAGACGTGCTGTACCTGATCGGGCAGTCTTTCCAGCTCGGCCGGGAGTTCGACAACGCCGTGCAGTACTACCGCCAGTACAAAACCAAGCTGGAATCCGACCCGGCCGTCAAGAAGCTCAAAAGCACCAAGGGGCTGCTGCTCGACATCGAAGACCGGATTGCCCAGTGCGAAAACGGCAAGAAGTACACCGAGGACCCGCTCGAATACACCATCCGCAACCTGGGTGACGGCGTGAACACCGACGCCCCCGACTACGCCCCGGCCATCAACAAGGACGAAACGATGATCATCTTTACCTCCCGCCGCGAAGGGGGTACGGGCATCGGCAACGTGGACCAGGACCTGCTGTTCTTCGAAGACATCTACGTGTCGTACCTCAAGGGCGACAAGTGGCAGCCGGCCAAAAACATCGGCACCCTCATCAACACCGAATTCCACGACGCCAGCATCGGCCTCTCGGGCGACGGCCGCCAGTTGTACCTCTACAAGGACGAGAACGGCGGCGACATCTACGTGTCCAAGATGCGCGACGACAGCACCTGGTCGCGGGCCGAAACCATCAGCGACAACATCAACTCCCGCTACAGCGAGAACTCGGTGAGCATTTCGCCCGACGGCAAAACCCTCTTTTTCACCAGCGACCGGCCCGGCGGCAAGGGCGGCATCGACATATACTACAGCCAGCTCGACAAGAAGGGCCGCTGGGGCAAACCCGTCAACATCGGCGCCCCCATCAACACCCCGGCCGACGACGACGGCCCGTTCATCGACTACGACAACAAGACGCTGTACTTCAGCTCCCGGGCCCACGCCGGCATGGGCGGCTACGACATTTTCGTGTCCGAATTCGACAGCGCCGCCAAAAAATGGTCGGAGCCGGTCAACATCGGCTACCCCATCAACACGCCCGACGACGACATCTACTTCGTGAAGTCCGGCGACAGCAAGTACGGCTACTACGCTTCGGTGAAGGACGGCGGCATGGGCGAAAAGGACATTTACAAGGTGATGATCCCCGACCACATCCAGAACTACCAGGGCCTCAAGTCGCGCAAGATCGAAGGCAAGAAGCCCGAAGTGCCCGTGATTGCGGCCGCCGCCACCAAACCCGTGACGCTGCGCATCCGCGTGCTCAACGAGAAGAACGTGCCCCTCACCGGCAAGCTGTCGGTAAAGAGCAAAGCGGCCGACACCGAAGTGGGCGTCAGGCTGGTGTCGCCCGGCATTTACCAGTGTACGTTCACCAACGGCACGGCCCAGGATTACCTCGTGGCGGTGGAGTCGGAAGGCTACATGTTCAAGAACGTGGACGTGACCATTCCGGGCGTGCAGGCGCAGGAGCAGACGGTTCAGAAGGACGTTACCCTGTCGAAGCTCGAAGTGGGCTTCCAGGTGGTGTTGCGCAACATCTACTTCGAATTTGACAAAGCGACCTTCAAGACGGAGTCCTACACCAA
>QQTW01002920.1_pt1 | contig 12539 bp, 13 predicted proteins | sample 1904831 | NCBI WGS metagenome assembly QQTW01 (sample SAMN09435610, study PRJNA476489) | Subsurface metagenome, whole genome shotgun sequencing project. | reverse complement strand
ATTCGACGACTAGAAGCACGAGCGATGCAACTGCGCCATGAAATTTTTAGCAGTCTTTCGCCTGCACAACGATTGCAATTAGCTCGTCATCCCCGCCGCCCTAGTACGCTTGACTATATTCAAGCGATTAGCGATGAGTGGATGGAACTGCATGGCGATCGCCGAGGCTCTGATGACCCTGCTATAGTTGGTGGTGTAGGTAGGCTGGGCGGGCGACCAGTAGTCATGCTGGGGCATCAAAAAGGTAGGGATACTAAAGATAACATTGCCCGCAATTTCGGCATGGCAAGTCCTGGCGGCTACCGGAAGGCTATGCGGTTGATGGATCACGCCGATCGCTTTAAAATGCCCATCATCACTTTTATCGATACGCCAGGGGCTTTACCGACTGTAGTCGCCGAACATCAAGGTATTGGTGAAGCGATCGCCTACAATTTGCGCGAGATGTTTCGCTTGGATGTACCAATTATTTGTGCGGTGATTGGCGAGGCTTTTTCGGGCGGTGCAATTGGGATTGGCGTGTGCGATCGCTTATTAATGTTTGAACACGCTGTTTATACTGTAATTACCCCAGAAGGGTGTGCTGCCATTATCTGGAAAGATGCTGGCAAAGCTCCCCAAGCTGCTACGGCGCTGAAAATTACTTCTGGAGATTTAAAAAATTTAGGACTAATTGACAATATAATCCCCGAGCCAATCGGCGGCGCTCACTCCGATCCAATTACTGCGGCAACTACTCTCAAGCAAGCTTTAATGCAAAACTTAGACGAACTTTCTTTACTTAGCTCTTCCCAGCTTAAACAAACGCGCTATCAAAAGTTTCGCCAAATGGGTATGTTTGCAGAAGTGTCTAATTAAATATAGCGACTTGCCGTATCTCTCCTGGGTGGTATAATTGGTTGGGGAATGTAAAGGTTTATTGCAAACTATCCTTGCAAGTTGAGACTTGCCCCTGCTAAGAAATCGAAATAATTATCAAGTAATGCTACACCAGCACCAGGAAGATCGACAGTATTCATGACTTTGACCAATAAACAAACAGCCCTAATTACTGGAGCTAGTAGCGGGATTGGTAAAGCAACAGCTTTAGCATTTGCCAAAGCTGGTGTAAATGTTGCCTTAGTCAGCCGTTCGCCAGAAAAGTTAGCCGCAGTTGCTAGCGCTGCCCAAGCTACAGGAGTAACAGCTAAAACCTATGTAATGGATTTAGCTGATGTTGAACAGGTGCAAAAGCAGATAAGCGCGATCGCTTTAGACTGTGGTGGTATTGATATTCTGGTTAATTGTGCGGGTATAGCTTATATCGGGACATTGAGCGAGACACCCCTAGCAAATTGGCTAGAAGTGATAAATATCAATTTAACGAGCGTATGGCAATGCATTTTAGGGATATTACCAACAATGCGCAATCGCGCATCGGGGACAATTATTAATGTTGCCTCGATTGCTGGCAAACAACCATTTCCCGAATGGGGAGCATATAGCATTAGCAAAGCTGGTTTAATTGCTCTTTCTAAGACACTTGCAGCCGAAGAACGGGCTAACGGTATTCGCGTCACAGCAATCTGTCCTGGCGCTGTCAATACTGAGCTTTGGGACACGATTAATGCCAACTTTGACCGCCAGACAATGTTAACTCCAGAAATTGTTGCCGATTCAATCGTCCATACTGCTTTATTGCCAAAACAAGCAGTAGTAGATGAATTGACTTTAATGCCCAGCGCAGGAGTTTTGTAAGCAAGCTAGCAGCTTGTTGCTGACCGCCTCCAACCTTATACACACCTTTAAGAGCTTCTGATAACGGTAGAGAATCTATGGACGGATCTAATTCATCAAATCGTAGCGTTTCGACAAGACCAGATCGCAACACCCATAACGGCAAACAACCAAACCTACAGCCGCCCTCAGAAGAACTCAACGAGCCGATGATGGAAGCCGTGCGAACGATGCTATTAGGTGTAGGAGAAGATCCAGAGCGCGAGGGACTGTTGAAGACTCCTAAGCGGGTTGCTGAAGCCATGCGTTTTCTCACCAGTGGCTACAACCAATCTTTAGAAGAACTCGTCAATGGCGCGATTTTTGATGAGGGACACAACGAGATGGTACTGGTTAGAGATATTAGTACCTTTAGCCTTTGCGAACATCATATGCTGCCGTTTATGGGTAAAGCTCATGTTGCTTATATTCCTAATGAGAAAGTAGTAGGTTTGAGCAAATTAGCGCGGATTGTGGAAATGTATTCTCGGCGCTTGCAGGTACAGGAGCGGTTGACTCGTCAAATTGCTGAGGCTGTGCAGACGATATTGAAGCCGAAGGGCGTTGCTGTTGTAATTGAAGCTAGCCATATGTGTATGGTCATGCGCGGCGTACAAAAACCTGGTTCTTGGACTGTGACAAGTGCCATGATTGGCGTGTTCCAAGATGAGCAAAAAACCCGCGAAGAGTTTTTTAATTTGATTCGTCACCAGCCTGCGTTTTTTTAAGATACGGGGTCAACAAGCGAACGCAGATAAACGCAGATAAACGCAGATAAAAACCTAGGCGGCTTGGTAATAGCGCTAGGTACTTTTTTTTATCTACTTATTCTTAATTGCTCAAATAGTCGGGAAACTTTCTGCATATCCTTATCTCCAGGGGTGCTTTCTACGCCGCTTGATAAGTCGATTCCATGAGGTTCTACTTGACTTAGGGCATTTAAGATGTTGTCTGGGGTGAGTCCTCCAGCTAGTAACCAAGGAATTGGGGGGTTAAAGGCTGCTAGGGTATCCCAATCTAGGGTTTTACCTGTGCCGCCTAATTGCTGGGGATGGTAAGCGTCTAGTAGTAGGGTGTCAACGCAATTGGTGTAAATATCTATCTGTTCTAGCGCTTGTGAGTTTTTTACTCGCAGCGCTTTGATAATTTCTACATTTGGCAAAATTTGGCGCAATTTAGTGCAAAATTCTGGCGACTCATCGCCGTGCAATTGAACGCCTGTTAACCCAGAATCAGCAAAGATTTGACAGATTTCTTCTATAGCTGTGTTAGCAAAAACGCCGATGCGCTCAATATCTGCTGGCAATTGTTCTACTACCGCCTGGATTTGCTGACAGGTAACGTAACGCGGCGAGGCTGAGACGCAAATAAACCCCAGCGTAGTTGCTCCTAGTTGGGCGATCGCTTTTCCTTGTTCTGGCTGAGTAATTCCGCAAATTTTGACTCGCATTGCACTTTGTATCAAAAATTTAATTAACTTTTAAAACAGATAGTAGTCCTGGGTTGACCAATTTTGATAATTCTTTATTGTTAATATCCTTTTTTTTCAGGAGAAAGCGCCTTGATTAACTTAATGCTATTAGCAGCAGTCCAGCCAACCGTTCCTGACACTTTACGATGGAGTTGGACTGGTACAGGTATTATTGTCGGTATCAGTCTGTTCATTTTGTTTGTTGCTGGTCGGACTATCCGCTATCCTCAAGTTGGTCCTAAGATGCCTTTGCCTTTTCCGTCGCTGTTTAATAATCCCAGCGTCGGTACTTTTCTAGCTGCTATGAGTTTTGGTCATATTCTTGGTATTGGCGCTGTTTTAGGGCTAACAAATATCGGCGTTCTCAAGTAGCTAAACAAATAGTTTTGAGTTTTGAGTCTTGAGTTTTTATAACTAAGACTTAAGATTTAGAACTTGAAACTATTTTTTGCAAGTACGGATTACTCGAATCATGGCAGATTACCCTCTCTAGTGGTAATTGTCTATTCTAGAATTTAGAGGCTTAAGACTGGGTGCATTACTTTTGGGAAAATTCCTAAATAATAGGTTTGACAAATGCAACAAAATATGCGCCAGTGCCTATAAATAACTAGTTTTAGGAAAATGCCATGCAAACAGGTTGGCGAGTTGGATCTTTATTTGAAATACCGTTATTTTTAGATCCTTTATGGTTTGGGATAGTTGCGATCGCTACAATCAATTTTGGCGTTGCTTATACGCAATGGGGTAGCGTTTTAGCTTGGAGTGCAGGGCTTGTTATGGCGCTGTTGCTGTTTGGTTCGGTGTTGTTGCACGAACTAGGTCATAGTTTAGTAGCTAAATCGCAAGGAATTAAAGTTAATTCAATTACTTTATTTTTCTTTGGGGGCATTGCGGCGATTGAGGAAGAATCGAAAACCCCAGGCGGAGCGTTTCAAGTTGCGATCGCAGGACCAGCAGTTAGTATTGGGCTATCGGTAATTTTGATATTGCTAAGTCTGGCATTGCCTACAAATAGTTTAGTTAGCCAGATGAGCGGAGATTTAGCCAGAATAAATTTGGTACTGGCATTATTTAACTTAATTCCTGGTTTGCCGTTAGATGGCGGACAAGTTTTTAAAGCTGCGGTGTGGAAAGCTACAGGCGATCGCTTTAAAGCAGTGCATTGGGCGGCGCGGGGAGGACAAGTTCTAGGCTGGATGGCAATAGCCGCAGGGCTAGCGATAGACTTCTTTACAGGGCAGTTAATTACAGGGTTGTGGATTGCTTTATTGGGGTGGTTTGGTATCCGCAATGCTGGCGCTTATGAGCGTGTGACTGTAATGCAAGAAACTTTGCTGAAGTTGGTTGCTGCTGATGCTGCTAGCAAAGATTTTCGCGTGATTGATGCTGACCAAACTTTGCGCTCTTTTGCTGACTCTTACTTGCTGCAAACTACTGCGCCAGAGATTTATTTTGCTGCTTCTGACGGGCGTTATCGAGGCATGGTAACTGTTGACGATTTGCGGACAATCGAACGCAGCGAGTGGGAAGACAAAACTGTAAACGATATATTGCATCCTTTGACAGATATTCCCACAGTCAGCGAGTCAACGCCGATAGCAGAGGTAATTAACAAGCTAGAAACTCAGCAATTACCGCGTCTTACTGTTTTGACTCCAGCAGGTGCGGTAGCTGGAGTAGTGGATAGAGGCGATATTGTTAGGGCTGTAGGTGAAAAGCTAAATAAGCCTTTTGCCGAAGCAGACATCAAGCGCGTCAAGGAAGAGGGTAGTTATCCCCCAACCTTGCAATTAGGAGCGATCGCTAAATCAATCACCAATATGTAGACTCGTTGCCATGATTGCCTCCCATTCCGCCGTAGATAAAGGTTTGATGTCTAATTTCATGCCAAAATACTCGCGCGCTGCAATAGTCAAAGCCTCTATCACTTTTGCTTGTTCAACTACAGGTAAATTAGGTGGGCTAAAAGCTTCATCGCCAAATACCTGCTTAAATAGGGCTGGAGCGGGTTTTAAGCGGATGGAACCGTGTTGTAGAATTGTGCGATCGCGCTTTAATTGAGCGCTACCAATTAACTTATTACCATCGCTGAGAACTAAATCTGCACCTGTAGCTGTACCAAAACAATTGGGATTGTGAATGTAGCCTCGCCCAGCATTGCCGTAATGCAATTCTACGCCCAAAAGCCGCCACCCTTGAATCAAAAACTCACAAAGCTGCTGATACACCTGGATTCTACTACCGCTCAACCCTGATGTAACTACAGCATAAGTCAAGTCTCCCTGGTGCAGTACCGCCCGTCCACCTGTAGGGCGACGTACCACCTCTACAGGTGCGCCATTCCAGGTTAATTGCTGCCAATGGGGAGGAAAACTAGATTGATGGTAGCCTAGAGAAATTGCTGCTGGCGACCATGTATAAAAGCGTAAAGTCGGCGGATGCAAACCTAACTGGTGTTGTTCTACCAACCAGCGATCGATTGCCATTTGCACCCGTCCTGATGCCGTTAATAGCGGAATTAACCGCCAAACGGATGTATCAACCTGCACTAAATTCAGCTTGCAGCGCTTCGTCATTGTCGTCAGCTATTGTGGCAACAATTGTAATTAGACGGGAAATTTCACCAGGTGATAATTCTGCTAAGGTGCGCGTCGATAGGACAACTACTTGTTCTTCGAAAATTGCAAAACAAGCTTCAAAAGTACCCATCCAGTTCATTTCTAGAAGTTTCCGCATCAACCGCGCTTCATCTTTGACAGGGAACTTCATTACAGCCGCCCAAACTGTCATTGTATCTTCATCGCTAAGTCCGGTAAGTTGGACAAATACTTCGACGCTACCGTACTTAAATTTCCACAGGTATGCTGTATCTGTGTGGCTGACCATTGCGCTTTGGTCTTGTTCTAAGCTAGCTATGACTGTTTGAATGATATTTACATGGTCAGCCGTCGTACCATCAACTAAATCGTTAATTAATTGATTGCTAGAAATTGATTGAGTTGCAACAGTATCTGGATCGGGTTGGTAGGTTGTCATACTAGCTCCTAAAATACTGAAGGTTGATTCGCCTAAACTTACTTTATCTTCTCTGAGCAAGCTTATACTCTATTGAATGGTTTAAATTTAGTTAAAAATAAAGTGCGATCGCTTCCTTGTGGCAAATAAGAAGCGATCGCACGATTCTTGCGTTACTGCGCGGGTTTATGAGCAATCAAGTATTTGCTCATAAAATGTACTTGCTGGGAAATATTTTCAAACCCAGCTTTTTCTAGGCGCTGTACTAAGTCATCGGTGATGTAATGCTTGTAGTAAGGTTCGTGGAATGTTTCGTGGAAGCTATCCATTACATATTGCATATCTGGCGAATCACTCATTTGGATTGAGTCGCAGATTACAAAAACTCCACCTGGTTGTACTACTCTAAAACATTGGTCGATGACGTTTTGGCGGGCTACAGCAGGTAATTCGTGGAATAAAAAGACGCAAGTTATAGCATGGAAGTAGTTGTCTAAATAAGGCAACTCTTCACTATTAGCTTGCAACAGTTGCGGTAATTCTCCAGGAATTTGCGATAACTCTTGGTTTGCTTTACGCAAGTACGCGGGTGATAAATCTGTACCAAACAGTGATGCTTGAGGAAAAGCGTTACGCAGCAACTTCAAAGTTCTACCAGTTCCGCAAGCTACATCCAGGATGCGTACTTGTCCAGTAGTAGTTTTGAGGTTTTCCTTTAAAGGCGCTAAAATTCTGCGCCGCATGGGGTCAGCAGAACCACCAAACAGCAGTTCTACCTGCAAATCGTACAGATTAGCTGACAAGTCGCTCAAATAACCATTAGTTTGATGGTGGAAGTTTTGTAAGTAGTAGCTAGGATAACCATCTTTGGGGACATCCACAGAAAAATCTTGATGGTTTTTCTGGTTGAGACGCTGCCAAATTTGCGGCATATCTAGCCAAACTTCAGGATAATAACGGAAAAAGTCAACCCAAGGATTATCAAACAGCAGGCTATGAGGATATACACCTTTTTCTGCATCTTGCCAGTCTGCTTCTAGCAATTGATTTAATCTTGCTTGGATTTTGAATAACAGTTCTGGGGGAATAGGTCTAGACTTTTGTTGCAGTTGAGGAGTTACTAAACTCAGGATTTGCGTACTTAAGTATTTGTGCGCTAAACCAAAGTAGTTTTTGCCATGCTGAAAAGTCTGATATGTCAGCTTGGTAATGGTGTCCGGCATGGGAATAGCTGATTGCAAGTGTGAGTATTGATATCTAACGTAAATAATTGTAACGAAGAAATCATCTACCCAGAGGGAGTAAATAGTTTTAAGTTTTGAGGTTTGAGTTTTGAGTTAATCTGGCAGATACATAAAGGAGAATAAGAAACTGATAACTTTGCGCACTGGTAAATAGGGGAAAATGCTGCTGTAGTTTTACTTGCTTGAGAAAACTTAATTAGCTAGCCTGTAATTGAGTAAATTTACTTCTAATATTTTCTACGCGCTGACGATTTACGCCTAAATCTGATTCACCCAAACGCGAGGCTGAACGAACATTTATTACTTTTGCCTGTTCATCTAAGACAAATTCTACATCATCAACAAATCCGACTATTGGCAGAGTAAATTCTGCATATATGTAGTTATCTGTTTCCTTGATAATCTTAGCTCTATCAAAAGTTGCGATCGCTGCTTTAAGATTAGCGAAAGCCTCTTGAGCAGAGGAATTGTAAGTTAAAGGCTTAATATTATGCGTGGAATCTATGCTTTGGCTGCTGACACAATTAGCTGTCTTGGGGCATGGTGTTAGTTGATCTACACTATTACCAAGATTAGTAGGTCTATTACCTGCAAGTAACTGTTCGCCGGAAAAAGCTAGAGTTGCGCCGATTAAAAAAACTGCTGCTAGGAGTAGAACAATAAAACTAACGATAGTCTTTTTAGTAATTGCCATATTAATGTTAATTCTTAGTAAATGTTGTTTTAGCCAGCGTATTCGCTATCAATAGTTAGTTCTAAAGTATCTTCATCTAATTGTATGTAGAGAACGTTAGGGCGACAGCAAATTTGGCAATCTTCAATATAAGACTGGTAGTTACCTGCACTTAGATCGACAAACAATACATTAGATTCGCCGCAATAAGCACAAAAATATTCTGCTGAGTTTTGCACAGATCCGATCCTACCTCGCTCGTTAACAACTTTATTTATTTTGGCTATACTACCTCCTGCAAAGCACTGCAAATCAACTGTCTTTGTTCAGCGTCGTAGTTCCACCGTTCTAGAAATGCTGTATAACTACCTTCACTCGTAGTTGCGCTATTAATCAACTGCTGCGCTTCTTCTTTTACTTCTGGCAAATCTACTAAGTGAATTAAACAGGCTGTACGTGCTTGCACGCGCTGTGAACCTTGAGCCATTTCCTCAGCTTGGCGGCGGCGGTGAAATAAGGCTTGGGCTGTAGACATAGCTAGATTTTTGACTAGTAATTTGGCTACAATTTCTGGACTCGATTGCAAAGCTTGAATAACCGCGTCTGAGGGGTTATCTGCTAGAGATGCATCAGATGTCAGGAAAGTAACAAAAAAGCCTCTTGCACCATTTTCAGTTTTGACAAGTTCAGCAATTTGTGCGGCTATTTCTGCATCAGATACAGCATCTACTTGTACAAGCAAAGATTGAGAAAGTGCGATCGCATTGTCGAAAGTTAGTGGTTCTTTAGACATATAAAGAAGGGTAAGGGTTAAGGGGTAAGGGGTTTTTTAGTTGTGATCGCAGTATAAATAAATCTCATGCAAAAAGCGCCCTCCGTATGGAGGGCGCTTTTCAGTTAGCTATAGGGGGTTAATTCTTAACCGTTGATAGCAGGAGCAGTAAGAGCGACAGGAGCAGCTTCACCAGCAGCTAAGTCTAGTGGGAAGTTGTGAGCGTTACGCTCGTGCATTACTTCCATCCCTAAGTTAGCGCGGTTAAGTACGTCTGCCCAAGTGCCGATTACCCGACCTTGTGAGTCAATTACTGACTGGTTGAAGTTGAAGCCGTTGAGGTTGAATGCCATTGTGCTGATGCCCAATGCTGTAAACCAAATCCCGACTACTGGCCATGCTGCTAAGAAGAAGTGCAAGGCGCGGCTGTTGTTGAATGATGCGTATTGGAAGATCAAGCGACCGAAGTAGCCGTGTGCTGCAACGATGTTGTATGTTTCTTCTTCTTGTCCGAATTTGTAGCCGTAGTTTTGGCTTTCTGTTTCGGTTGTTTCACGTACCAAGCTTGATGTTACCAAGCTTCCGTGCATTGCACTAAATAGTGAGCCACCGAATACACCTGCTACTCCTAGCTGGTGGAATGGGTGCATCAAGATGTTGTGTTCTGCTTGGAATACCAACATGAAGTTGAATGTGCCACTGATTCCTAAAGGCATGCCGTCTGAGAATGAACCTTGACCGATTGGGTAGATCAAGAATACTGCTGTTGCTGCTGCTACTGGTGCTGAGTATGCTACTGCAATCCAGGGGCGCATTCCTAAGCGGTATGATAGTTCCCACTCTCTTCCCATGTAGCAGAAGATGCCGATCAAAAAGTGGAATATTACCAATTGGTATGGTCCACCGTTGTACAACCATTCGTCTAAGCTGGCTGCTTCCCAGATTGGGTAGAAGTGCAAGCCGATGGCGTTTGATGATGGTACTACTGCACCTGTGATGATGTTGTTTCCGTAGATTAATGAACCTGCTACTGGCTCACGGATGCCGTCAATGTCTACTGGGGGTGCGGCGATGAAGGCGATGATGAAGCAGGTTGTTGCTGCTAGTAAGGTTGGGATCATCAATACTCCGAACCAGCCTACATATAGGCGATTTTCGGTTGATGTTACCCATGAGCAGAACCTTTCCCATACGTTGGCGCTTTCGCGTCTTTGTAATGTGGTTGTCATGTTTTTATGAGTGCTTGAATTTAACTTCGTAAAATGTAAGGTCGCTGTTTGCTTCCTTGATTACTACATTAGTGCCTTTATTTCGTTTTGTAAAGTATTTAAGCTTATTTTAATATTGTTACAACCTCAGTATTGCGGCTCAAAATTGCTACAAGTGGAAAAGAGCGTTGTTTGCTAGCTTGCAAGTTAACTAGGCTCAAAAGCTTGCCAGCACTACAAAGTAGCTGCTGTAAAAGCGATCGCTAAATTGATAAAAACCAACCCCTCTATGTCCAAAGTAGTAACTTATAGTCCAGCTTATACAACCGTACCTACATACGAATGCTTCAACCGTTGCACGTACTGCAATTTTCGCACCGAACCAGGGGAAAACCCTTGGCTAGACTTATCGGCTGCACGTAATAAGTTATTAGAATTGCAAACTCAAGGCGTGTGTGAAATTCTCATTCTCTCAGGTGAAGTCCATCCGCGATCGCCTCGTCGCCAAGCATGGTTTAATCTTATTTACGACCTATGCCAGCTAGCTTTATCGTTAGGGTTTCTCCCGCATACGAACGCTGGACCTTTGAGCTTGGCAGAAATGTCTAAGCTCAAAACTGTAAATGCTTCTATGGGGCTAATGTTAGAGCAACTAACTCCTAATTTACTGCAAACAGTCCACCAGCATGCCCCTAGCAAAGTTCCAGCACTGCGACTGCAACAATTGGAGTGGGCAGGACAATTGCAAATTCCGTTTACAACTGGGTTGCTGCTAGGTATTGGCGAAACGGTAGATGATTGGCGAGAAACCTTGAAAGCGATCGCAACTTTGCACCAGCGTTACGGTCATATCCAAGAAGTTATTATCCAACCTCACTCTCAAGGCAGCCAACAAAGCTATACCTCGTCAGCACTTGAGGCGCAACAATTAATCGAGGCGATTTCTATTGCTAGACAAATTCTTCCAGCAGAAGTTATTATTCAAATTCCGCCTAATTTAGTTGCAGAACCTAGTTTGTTATTTGCTTGTTTAAAGGCGGGTGCAAGGGACTTAGGAGGCATTGGACCCAAAGACGAAGTTAATCCTGATTATCCTCATTTTTCTGCGCAAAATTTGACTAATCTTTTGCTCTTAGATGATTGGCAATTAGTACCGCGTTTACCTGTTTACCCTCAATACCAGCCTTGGATGCATTTAAATCTGCTAGCAAATTTTCAGCAGTGGCAAACAGTTATTGCATAATAAACAACAATTTATTATGCTAAGTTTGTCAGAATATTCGTACTTAACTTCGATAAGTGAAAATTTGGTTGTATCCACAAGTTTTATTTCATAGTCAAATAGTTATCTAGCTCAACTAAATTATACAAAACATACTTTAGATAGAGGTGTTATTTCAATTTATCCAGTGCAAGTCCGAAATTATTAAGATTGTTAAGCAGCTTATAAAGAATTTATGACGACGCTAAATACTGTACAGCCTAGCCAAAACGTTGATTCAAATAAAAAGAGCAAGCATAATAAGCTTCCGCTGATTCAAGTTTTTCGCGGCATAGCAGCCCTTTTAGTTGTCGCCTACCATTTAACTATTAGAAGCGCAGAAATTCTCAATCAAACTTTATTATTCGGAATTTTTAAATTTGGCTATGCAGGCGTAGATTTCTTTTTTGTTCTAAGTGGTTTTATTATTTACTACGTACACAAGCAAGATATTGGTAAACCCAAAAAATTCAAAGAATTTATTAGCAAACGCCTAGTGAGAATTTATCCAATATACTTATTAATTACGCTTTTAATTTTGCCAGTTTATTTAATTGGATATGGAGATGAGTATAAAACTGACGTTGGTGTAATTATTAAATCTTTGTTACTTTTGCCCCAAGATCAAGGGATTTACCCAGTTTTAAATGTTGGTTGGACTTTAAGCTTTGAAGCTCTATTTTATGTGATGTTTAGTGCCGCAATCCTGCTTAAACCTAAATTTACAAGCATAGTATTTGGTACTTGGGTACTAATGGTTGGCGGGATGTTTATCAGCGAGTTACAAGGATTAGAAGTAACAAACAATACGCTGCTTAATTTTGTATTCAACAGCCACAACTTAGAGTTTATATTTGGTTGCCTAGCTGCATATTTAGTTACAAGCAAGAATATTAGATATGGCAAATATTTAATGTTGCTGGGGGTTGCATGGATCTTAACTTCCAGTATTAGTAATTACTTATATGGAGAATTTTACATTCATCCAATAATTGCTTACGGGATACCATCAACACTGATAGTATTAGGAGCAGCAGCTTACGACCTGCGCAAACCTTCTCAGCCACCAGAAATACTTATGTACTTAGGTGATGCTTCTTATTCAGTGTATTTGACACATTTTGTGCTGATCACGGC
>QQTW01002919.1_pt1 | contig 12540 bp, 15 predicted proteins | sample 1904831 | NCBI WGS metagenome assembly QQTW01 (sample SAMN09435610, study PRJNA476489) | Subsurface metagenome, whole genome shotgun sequencing project. | reverse complement strand
GCAAGGACCGAGATTTTTGGACGGATGAACAGGACGAGATTCTGGTAAGGCTAAGACTGGAGGGCAGTTCCTGGGAAGACGTTGTCGCGGCCCTCCCACTGCCCGAACGAACTGCGAATGCGGCGAGGTCGCGGTTCCAACATCTGAAAGAAAACCACAATATCAAATCCCCACTCCGTGACAAATCTCGGTATGGGTCTGAAGAGGACCAGATGATATTGAAACTGAAAGGGGAGGGCAAGTCATGGAGCGAGATTGCTGAGGCCCTCCCAGGACCCAAACGAAGCGATGCTGCGCTGTACATTAAATACATGAGGTTGATTAAACTTCATGGCTTAGAACGGGCACCGACAGTGGCAAGGATGATTCCTTGGACCCCTGAGGAGGACCAGCTTTTACTGGAATTGAAAAAAGGTGGTATGCCGTGGCCAGAGGTTGAGAAGGCGTTCCCACAACGAACTCTGGAAAGTTTGAAGTCCCGGTACTTGCGAACATTGAAATTGGCGCGTGAGCAGATGGAGTGAATATTATCAATGGGTTCCAAAGGCGAGTGTTAAACAACTGGACTATATGTATAGAGCACGGAGCATATCGCAAGCGAGTACGATCATAGTCTTTTGAGTAATAAGGAATAAATGAGAGGCTAACAACGTCAATAAGCCGAAATGTATATTTGCCCTCTGGATGAACCGTCGATGATCACTCCTTGTCGGTCTTGGATGGATGATATCCATCATTTGGCAAAACCATGCAGGCCTCGCCATGAATCAGTCCACGCACTTATTCAGCTTCGTCGCAACGCAATATCATTTCCGTGTGCCGCTAATCCGAGGAGGAAATTGGGTGGCCTTCAAGCTCAAATGTTGTAGATCTGAATTTTGAGGTTAAGTGATCACCTAGGGCTGAATTAAAATTTAGAACTGCCCAACTCGAGCCGGCTTAGTTAATAAAGACATTTTTACCGAATCTAATGAGCGCAACGATTAAATAGGCACTGAAGTGACTGCACCAATTACTAAGGTTTACGCATAGAATAACAAAGCTCGGGAGCTTTTATTTTATGGTTCTGTCAGTGACTCCCCTATCATCTAGATCTGAATCTGAACCCCGTCGACCCGACTTTCTATTCACAAGCATTTGGCGTTGTCAAGATGCCTGCTACTACGAGGGGCGCCTGGAAGCGAAGTACTAGTCACGGAGGCGCCGCGAACCTCAGAGGCTCCGAAGAACGAGGACCCTTGGCTTCTAATCCTGTCTCTGGAGTCGATTCCGTCTCCGGGGTCGATCCTGATGTTGCTTCTGGAAACGTCCCCTCCTTCGCCACGCTGACGGGTCCGCCACAAACTTTAGACGAAACCAGGGCGTTACTAAAAAGTCGATGGAAGAGGGAAAAACGATCTAAGACACGACGAAACAATACGAAAGCTGTGGAGAAGCTGTATCAAAAGAAACGACGTCTTAAAAAACAAGCGGCCAGACTACAAAACGCCAAAAAGGCCGATGGCCTTGTGGCGGAAGAAGAAGAAGAAGAAGAAGAAGAAGAAGAAGAAGAAGAAGAAGGAGCTTGCCAGCTTTCTGATTCTGACTTCCAACATGACCTCCCAGCCGCCGAAGTCAAACGTAAGCTTCTCTTACATCCGTTTTCCCCATTTTTAATGCTGATTACCGATCTAGAGCATCAGACTCCAGCCTGGCACCTTCTCTATGCGACATATCCAGTTGTGGAGGAGAAGTACCCTCTTGCCTTGACATTCTTCAAGACGAGTACCTGGTTGGCCATGGAGGATCATCCATTCTCAAATCTTCTGACTGAAGTCAAATGGGAAGCCTTGAAGAAACAACCCCGGGACGACAATCCTTTGGAAGAAAGATACGGCGCAGCGCCCTTCAAGATCGATCGTTTATGTCACCTTTTAGCTGGTCTACTCCAGGTGGTCGGAGTCCTTGCTCCTAGCCCTTGCAGAACGTGCGAGAAGGACTGTGGACGCTGGGCGACGTGTGTTATCAGCCACGACCACTCTTCCATCGATATTGCAAAGGGGGCATGTGCAAATTGCTTTTACACCTCCGCTGGAAGAGGTTGCTCTTTCAGAGACTCGTTACCCCCGGATACGGCGGATACTGATACGAATCCTGAACTGAAAGAGCTCGAGGGGAAAAGGTTTCGTACGCACTTCGCAGCTAGGGATGCCATCAAACAAGCTCAACAACATAATGGCTATCAAATCGTCACGCAGTCAGGGAATCTACGCTCAGGGAAACCCATATTTCAGAAAAATCGTTGCTTCCGATATGACGATCTCACTTCAGGTGGCGGAACAATAGACGATCCCTGCTTTTGGTCCATCCGGGTCGACCTCGTCGACGGCTCCTGGGTGGTTCGGCAACCAGAGGGTACACACAGTCACGACGCCATGGACTATAGTATGCCTAAGCCCCGTTGGAGATGCGATGTGTGCGAGCAGTACTTTTACTGGTTTGAGAAGCACTCACACATTTGTCCGGGGCCTATGGCGAATGCTACAAGTGCATTGTCCGCTTCTTAAAGAGCGAGCTCGCGGTACACAGGCTCACATGTCCGTGGCTCCTTTGCGGTGCTTGCCAAATGCCAAGAATCGAAGACATGAAGCAGCATCGCGAGGAATGTCCTGGTCGACTCAAGATACAGTGCTGGAAATGCAGACACTACCACGAGAAGGACAAGTACAGAGAACATTTCGAGGCGTGCGTGTATTGGTACTGCAGGCACTGCCTGACGGCAATATTGGCTTCAGAAAGAGACAAGCATCAAAAGATCTGCGAGGACTGGCAATGCGCTATATGCTTTGAGAGACTGAAGGAGTCACAAATGGACGAGCATCTGCCGAACTGTCCAATCTGGAGATGCGGCCGCTGTGTCAGAAAATTCCCGCGGTCAGTGAAAGACGAGCACGTGCAGACCTGCGAGTACTGGTTTTGCAAACGCTGTCTCACGATCATGTTGAAGACAGAAAGAGACGCTCACTTGCAGAAATGCGAGCGGCGGTGCTGCGGACGCTGTCTAACGACCATGTCAAAGTCCGAAAGAGATCAGCATTTGCAGACCTGCGAGTACTGGCGTTGCTTCCGATGTGGCTATTACTATCTAGCGTCAACGAAAAACGAGCATAAGATCGAATGTGCCGAAGCACTGCCGGCTTGTTGCAACCATTGCGGCAAGCATGGGCCACACGACGAAGTTAATAAGCACGAAGCTGAATGCGCCGTGCGGACTTGTCCAGGCTGCACACATCGCCTTAGAGTTGACACCATTTAGGCACATTGGGAGACATGCACAAAGATAAGATGTCCCGGCTGCAGCCTTATAGTCGACCGCAACGGACCTCATGACTGTCTGAAACAGCATTGTTCAATATGCCACACATACTTTTCTCGGGGATGTGAGGACGATCATCTGAGACACTGCAAAGGATTCAAGAAGATTGACGCTCTTTGTTCGGATGAAGAGTTAGGTCGTGCTATCAGATCAGTTTTGTCGCAGGGGTTCCGATTTCCTCTCTTAGAAGGCTGCGCCCAAACCCTGACAATGTTTTTGAAGCACCCTCGAAACACGATCATTGTCGATTTTGAGTGCATCTCCTCGGCTGATGGGCCACTGCCCCTTCAAGTAGCTATATTCGACGCTTCTGAGCAACAGATAGTTTCCGCCACAGTCATCGATCACGGGATGACGATAGGGGAACTTCGGAACAAGATCAGTCTCTCCAAGTTTCACCAAGCTCGCGGCATGTTCTCCCCAGTTCCCATGATTCAAAAGTTCTATCCTGGCCGGTACCAAGACAGAACTACAGGTATGACCTGCCATGCGATTGCAGATCTCATAAGAAAGCATGTCAATGTAAGTGTAATATTGAACCTTCCGCATTGCCTCCTCCTCCTACCTATCTTCGAGTCGGCTAAACTGTCTTCTTTCGCCCAGGAATATGGGCCTCTGAAAGCCTGCATCACTTGGGCATCCCATCCGATCGATATCAGATGCTTGAATTACATCCTCGAGACCGCGGGTGCAGAAGATCTGCTCGTTCCAGAATGGAAGTTTAAGGATCAACCACTGGGATGGTATTCCACCGTGCGGCGCCAGAAGAAACTCGACGCAAGGACGCTTTCGTTACGACTTGGGAGGCTCTACGGGGCCTTCTTTCCGGAGGACCGAAAACTAACGCTAGAAGCCCACGATGCCGGGGCTGACGTAACCATGACAATTCGATTAGTGAAAGCGTACCTACTGAGGGCCTTCGGCATGCCTCTTCCTGGGAAAATTGATTCCCACTTCTCCTCAGCTGACACGGGCGCGAAGGGATGGGAACTGGACGCTGAGAAGTTGCTCGAACTTCTCGAGGAAGCGACCTCCGGTATCGCCTCAAGCGAAGTCGTCGACGATGACGAGAACAGCCAAAGCAACATCGATGAGCTCTTGAACGAAGACAAGATTTTTTTGGGGGACATCCCAGGCGATGAATCTGTCGAGGAACTCTCAATCAAACTTGAGGAGCAGAACCTATTTGAGGATCACCTGGGCCAGAACGCGGACTTCATAGCGGTATTCCTGAGACAGAACCGGAATTTCCTGGGTGAGGATGATACAGATCTTTTCGTCGCCGACGCACACGCTATGAACACAATTGAGGGTTCTACGAGCGGTGACAACAAGGGTCTTGGAGAGCCGACCACACCAGCCACAAAGATCACAAAAGGAAAGAGGGCCGCAAGGACCATGGGGGCCACCAAGGCCACCAAGGCCACCAAGGCCACCAAGGCCACCAAGGCCACCAAGGCCACCAAGACTAACAAACCCAACGCAGGCTACAACCCCAGCAAAAAGGACCACAACAGCGACAATAACGGCGAGTCCATAGACGAGTAGTTTCCATAGACGCGAATTCCATTATACCATGCTTAGCTTACCTGTGCGCGACGTCAATAGTCTACACCCATAGGAGAAAGAATATCGCAAGAGGAGAAAGAATAGGAAGTGTCTACAGTTTGGCCAACATTGCTGTAGATAGAGAGATTCCCTTAGACAAATCGCCACCGAATTCGCCTGTTTCTGCCATTGGCATTCATTACGCAATAAGAATTACTCTGTCTACAGAACTTTCTTACGATTGACAAGTGTACTAGGGGCCAAGGCTGCACAGAGGTCGCCGCCGAGGGATAAGCAAAGCGGAGAGCTAGTTGGGCGCTACCTTTTCATATCCCCTTGCGATGCCTTGTGCCTGGCCTGTGACTGTGATGCCTATTGCGATGCTTGTTGCGATGCCTCTTGCGACTTTATTCCTATTAGTAGTAAGTCGGCGTCTTGACTACCGATTCTTTAAGAACTTAACTATTTATAGGAAGATGCCTTCAAGACTAAACGTTTCTTAATTGATAATGACTCCTCCTATGCCCAGCTCGCCCGGCGGTTGTCCTATTCGAGTTTCTCTAATGATATTATTATTTTTAGAATTTTTTGGTTCATTCAAGAGCGTCGCTCTTAAATCATATATTTTTCTATTGAATAAAGCGTGCTATTCGTGATGTCCGTCCTAGATTCCCTTGCTTCAGCCGCATCCTGCACTAGGCTATCAAACCCCTAATCCAACATAGCCCTGAGTACCTGGATCTGCTCCAGCACGCTTGATCGACTGGTACCGCCTTTAGCCGATTTCGCCTCGACACTCGTTTCATATTCGAATGCCTCCGCAATGTCTGCTGTGAACCGAGAATCAATAGCTTGCAGTTGCTCAAGGGTCAGCTTGTCCATCGAAACTTCCAGCTTTTCAGACTGTGCAACGACGCGTCCAGAGATGTGGTGAGCCTCTCTGAATGGACATCCCTTCCTCACCAACCACTCTGCGACATCAGTGGCTAGCATCGTTTTGTCCAGAGCAGCCTCCATCCGCTCTGGCCGCACCTTCAAGGTAGCAATGACCCCATTGGCTATGCCTAGACTATCCGACACAGTCTGAACCGAATCCAGCATAGGCTCCCACCCTTCCTGGAGGTCTTTGTTGTAGCAAGATGGCAAGCCTTTCAGATTCTTCCAAGTGAATAGTTAGTAGCTACTCTCGATACGCTCCTGGTCACCCTCAAAGCCAAGGCAACTGGCTGAGATGTTAATATGAAGACTCACCATCATCATCCCAGCCATTTGACCGAAAGCACGCCCTGACTTGCCGCGCAGAAGCTCTAACGAGTCCCCGTTGAATTTATTGGGCATTAAAGAACTACCCGTAGAATAGGCGTCGGCCAACCGCACGAAACTGAACTCAGATGTCGAATATATGATGAGGTCCTCAGCCCACCTGCTGACGTGGTTGGTGAAAATCGAGTTCCAGACTAGGAAGTCGATTAGAAAATCGCGGTCGGCCGAAGTATTCATGGAGTTCAAAGTTATTCCGCTAAAACCAAGCTCCTCGGCTATCAAATTTCGATCGATTCGAAATGGATTGCCGGCCAAAGCGCCACAACCAAGTGGACTTAGATTGACCCTTTCGAAAACTTGGCGCAACCGCTCGAGATCCTGCTTGAACGCAGCGGCATGTGACATCAGCCATTGAGACCACCGAACAGGCTGAGCACGCTGGAGATGGGTGTATCCCGGCATGATATAGTCGCTGAGGTTGTTAGTCAGCAGGGGCCGCTTTTGGCCAGAGGTGGGGCTAGGCTTACATTTCATCAGACTCAGCACGTGTGATAATGACCTTGAGGAATGCAACGAGTTGGCTGTCGATTTCGCGGATCCGATCGCGTAACCACATACGCATATCACAGACAACTTGCTCGTTGCGGCTGCGACCTGTGTGCAGCTTACCCGCGATGTCCTTGCCGATGACTTCTCCTAAGCGACGTTCGTTTGCCGTATGAATCTGGTCCATTGTCTTAGCCTCGAGAAGTTGAGTGGTATTGAGTGGCTTCTCACATCTTCGTCATTTGGCATAATAGCGAAAGTTCCCTGCTTCCATTCTTCCATTACTCGGAGCAAACCACGCTCAATCGCCTGAAATTCGTCTTCGCTGATGATGCCAGCCTTTGAGTTGGCCCTAGCAAAAGCAATCGATCCAAGGATATCTTCTTTGTATAGAGCCTTGTCGTACTGGATCGAGGCATTGTACTTATGCATGAGAGGATCAATCGCACCTGGCACCGTGAGGTCAGTATACTGCATCCGAAGCTTGTTTCCCGAGACATTCGGACCTGTGAACCTGTCCCCCCAGAGCATGCCATCTGCCGGGGCGTCCGCCTTTTTCTCGACCATGTTGGAAATATTTGTGAGTGGCGTTCGTTGCGTTCGTTGCGTTTTCAAGGCCGATGAAATCAATGGGATCGATAAGACCAAAGAAGCATTTGGCGCGTAATTGTACCAATCAATCAACGCCCATTATGTTGAGGAATTGAAACGCTCGAGATCAAGGGCGGGAGTTACTAATAAGTCGCAAAGTATTTTTTAGGAATTAAATAAAGTTGGTCGATCAGTCAAGGGCAATTATCTCAGGCCATGTTTTGGGTATCTGATATACATATTCTCATCGTCTAATGTATCGATATCCCCGCAATCCTCACCCACCAGCATCAAATGCTCATCCTAATATGGCCCTGCTTTACAGATAGATATATTGCAATATCCACATCCCTAAACCGTCTTCGGAGTGCGCCGCTGATTCGTTATTACCAGATATCTCGCTTAAAGCTTTGCGTACATCAGCAAAACTTTTTTTGGCTCGTATCCGCGGGTACAAAGGTACCTTAGTCTTACCGCCCCTGAACTTAGCCGTAACTTAGCTGCTCCCAAGCTGAGTTTAGCCCTCTGAGCTGAGTTTACCTAGGTAGCCATCCGAGCTGACCTTAGCCATCCGAGCTGCTGATATTCGTTGATATTCGGCGTATTACGCTGCATTTGCAGCTGCTAATATGTATTGATATTCAGCGTATTCCGCTGCATTGCAAGCTCCTGATTTTCGCTGCATTTGCAGCTGCTGATATTCATTGATATTCAGCGTATTGCGCTGCATTGTAAGCTCCTAATATTCGCTGCATTTGCAGCTGCTAATATTCATTAATATTCAGCGTATTACGCTGCATATCAAGCTCCTAATATCCAGCGTACCTAGTATTGTTGTTGTTGTGATTATTAATCCTATTTTTTCTAGCGCGTTTTATCCCCTTACTACGTGCCAAATCCTTCTTATTTTTCCTAAGTCCTCCAACAATCGATTCCTAGCCAATTCCTAGGCTTATTCGCAGGCTTATTCGCAGGCTTATTCGCAGGCTTATTCGCAGGCTTATTCGCAGGCTTATTCGCAGGCTTATTCGCAGGCCTATTCGCAGGCTTATTCGCAAAGGTCTTCGCTGATCAATATCGCAGGCTCGTTGGCAGGCTCATTTGCAGGCTCATTTGCAGGCTCATTTGCAAAGGAGTTCGCTGATCGATTTCGCAGGCTCGTTCGTAGGCTCCTATCTAACCTTAGAAAGCTGGTTGTAGAGGGCGCGAAAACTCGGGGTATGTACCTAGGTATCGTTTTTAAAGTGTATAGGAATCACCGCCCGCTCAAAGCAGTTTAGTTATAGGCAGAATGAGTAGAAAGGTGGGGAGGGGGTGTACGCCTAACAAATAGGGGGGTGTACGAATATCAGCCGCCTTCAACAAAGGTAAAAATCGTAAAGGTAAAATCGCGAATATCAGCGTCGCAAAAATCAGCGATAGCAGAGTCTCCTCAGAGGATAGAGCGAGCTTAGATAGTTATCATTCCATCTGATACACAGCTTCTCCCACACATACCTGCACATATAGGTTACCATACTGATTCTGAATCTGCAACAGGTCAACCGACTTGCCGAAGTTTTTCGGAAGAAGTATGGGTTTCAGGTCAGAAAGGAGTTCTTGAACAAGAAAACGAAAGCTCAACACCAGTTCAATGATATACTGGCCAGCTTTGTGCGTGAGCATGACCGCCTGAATTCGCTTCTTATCATTTATTACGCTGGGCATGGATTTTCCGAGAAAGGCTTCAACATTTTTCTACGAGGGTAAGTGACCATAGTAACGAAATATACATCACTGCTGACTCCCATCAAAGGATGACTTCCCCGCGAGTCGAAGGAGAGCCCGGGATGGGCAACCGTTATGAAATTGCTTGGGAAAGCGCTGAAGCCTTGATCGAGAGCACGGACGCAGAAGTGTTGGTCGTATATGTGCTCTGTCGCCCAGCCCACCGGTCTGCAGTTGGCCACAATTTCGAGTTTCTTGCTGCGTGCGATGCGGAAGGAACAACGAGAAAACCTGGACCGAGTTCCTTTACTGCAGCGGTGATCTGGGCGCTGGAGAGTCTCTACACAACGCCTTACTTCAGCTCGGCTCAGCTATGCACTATCATCTTCGGAGCTCCGGAATTTCCTAAGGACTAGTTCCCCCGCATCTTTCCTCGCTACCGGCCGTCGGGGCAGTACATGACCATTACACCGCTATCTTCAATTCAAGGGCCGCCCTCGAAGCAAGGCCTGGAGATACCCCACTATCGAGACGAGTATGATTTCGATCGGAAGTATGTGGATCTCCGGTTCCACTTCCCCGAGGAGCTAAACGACGACCTGTTACGCCAGACAGCTCAGACTCTAAGTAGAGTACTCCACGACAGATCAGGTCCACCCGCAGAACGGATATCATTTCGACGCAAGTCCTCTAACATACAGAGAGTTCGTGCGGCAGCGAATCAATGAAGTAGTGTGGTGACAGCACGGAGGCAACGCAGTCCATCACCGAGTCCCGCCGATTCTCCGCTCACACCGAGACAAAAACCGGAGTGGGACGCCGTTACGGCTACGGCCCCAGGCACCCCCGTCTTAGAAGCTGCCGTCGAGACTTGCGAGGCAACCCCACTTGTGGCGACTGTAGAACGGGATTTGCGGGAACGGAGTACTCATTAGAGGATCCTTCCCCCCTTAAAGGAGCCTGTCGCACATGCCGGCTATGCTGCCTTTGTAATTTGTCACTTGGTTGTGGACTCTGTATGTGCGATATTGCTGGTGGGGTCGGCGTCTATAATGTTATGGTTAGCTTTTCACGGAGGAGTACGTTTGTGAGCTATTTTGTTTACCAAGCGAGCGCCTGAAGCATGAGCATCTTTCACAAAGTTCCTCAGTGTATTATCTAGAATGAAGAGTTAGCACTCAGGACATTAGTCCAATCCTTAGACGACTGTATAGCTCTGCCACCACGAATCCGTCACCACTAACCGAAGTAACAAGGATAGATGCTAATGATGCGTGAGCCGATGTATTCATCGTGGTGCTTGCTGATCCAGGGGTAGATGAGGAATTCCATCTAGTCTGAAGCCATGGAGTCCTGGATGAAGATCGATTGGCAATAAGCTGCATTCAAGATCGGTTGCAATCATGTATATCCTAACATGCGAATAGTAGTTGTTTCTCCGTCTCACATAACCCCCTGAGGTTATCAAAATCCCCCGTTTACGATTGACAAGTCCTTGTCATTGCGAAAGACAATAGCCTTCGTCGTCGGACACCCGGTACGTGCCGCCGGGCAAAGCTGAACGAGGGTGGTTATAACACATGTATGTACATACAAGGCTGTGACGGAAGTGGGAGTTAATATGAAGCTAGAAATCAACTGAGGTCTAACGTAAAGCTGCAGCTGCGTTAAGGGTCAATAATACATGGAAAGGGCTGTAACTGAACTGGAGGTTAATATAAAGCTGGAACTAACTGAGGTTGATGCAAGCTGCAGCCTCATTCAGGTACCCACAACGAGCCCCTGGATATACTTCTTCAGCAAGCACATCAAGAATCATCAACTCACTATACATGTCGGCCGAGACTGAGATCAATCGGGTTGACCACCGTTCCCCTCATGAAATCATCACTGACGGCTGCGTTGCGAACGGTGTTGCCCAGGTTGCAAGCTGCATCCAGGCCGCGGCATCCAAAGACAAACGCGAGCTGCTCTCATGGTGTCTTTCGCTGGCAGTGTGGAATGGCACTGCGGACGTTGTGGAATATATTCTCGATCAAGATTCAGCCTTAGTGGACGACCTCTCGCCGCTGGGGTGGCTTACTCCAGATCGACCCGAATCTATTATCTTCCCACTGCTTGTCGACCACGGCTAGGCCATCAACCGACCGGAGCCTAACCGCGGCGCTAGACCAGGCATGCGCCTGTTGCAGCTGGTCTGCGACGACGAGCCGTTGGCGCGTTGGTGCCTCGATCACGGTGCCTCAGTCCACGACGAGCATCCCGACCCGTACCGGAGCCCGCCGCTTCTTGAGGTGGCCGCATCTGTTGGAAGCGTGGCCACCTTCAACCTCCTCCGTTCGCGCGGTGCACAGCTCGGGCGGCGTACTCTGCATTGTGCCGTGCGTGGTGCGGCGCGGAGCCGCGACGAACCCGAGCAGCGACTCGCACGCATGGCCATGGTCAAATATCTTGTCGACGAAGTCGGTCTCGATGTGAACGCACTCGATACAGACTCACGAATGCCCAATTTCTGGGGAACGCCTCTTTGCTATGCGGTCATTACGGGGAGTGATTCTGAAGAGGTGATTCGCTTTTTACTTGCCCGGGGCGCCGATCCCCTCATTAAGAATTGCTGGGGTTTCCACAACGCTTTGAACATGGCGGAAAGCTCTAAAAATCATCGACTGATGGAGCTGCTGGGTGAGGCTACGAGTGACTACCAGAAAGCGGCATGATATATTCACAATCCTGTGAACGCAGAGGCACACCGCTGAAGTCCCGCAATCCTTCAAGAGGCTCATTTCCGGACTAAATGGATGCAGGCCGCGAGATTATTGGCGGGTCCACGAACTGTAACTGTAGCAGTAAAGATTGGCATTAAAAGCAACACACTAGGAAACAAGACGCGAAACGGCTCGAACGGTCGGCAGCAGCCTCGGCCCTCGAGCGCTTCCCGAACGACACCGGAGATGCCGGTGATGGGCCTCTAGATCGTGGTGGTCGAAGGGCTGGGTCTATCCGGTAAGATCCTGCATAGAAAGAGCTTCCAGGTGGCTGGTCTTGAATGTTGAAGAGGTTATGCTCGTTGTGGTTGTAAAATCCCATCCCACCGGTAATCTCCACATGGGATATTGGTTTTGCCATCTCGCGCAGCGGAGACCTCGGGAGCACGACTCAGGTGCTTAAGCGCAACAGCACGATGAGGATTTCATCATACGGTACGTAAAATCACGGCAAGACGAACGTTACTGTATAAGATCGGAGGGCGTGATGGAAACAGTAAGATGGTCTCGATTTAAGCTCGTTGATTTGCGTTTCAGGTCTTCGGGTGGCAAACTTCTATACCTATGGATAGCGCCACGAGCGCTAGCTTCATGATAGAATTACTTCTTCTCTTTCTCTTCGCTTGCCTAGCACTCCATTGGAATGTTCAAAGGTTTGAAACGTAGAACATTGTATGCTTTTTCCTCTCATCTCTCATCTCTCATCATGAGGAGCTCATATAAACTCGTCGTCTTGCCCCGGATGTGGGCCACTCATCGAGAACT
>QQTW01002918.1_pt1 | contig 12541 bp, 12 predicted proteins | sample 1904831 | NCBI WGS metagenome assembly QQTW01 (sample SAMN09435610, study PRJNA476489) | Subsurface metagenome, whole genome shotgun sequencing project. | reverse complement strand
CTGATTGATTGATTGATAGTCTTCTTAAACACTGCATTCTATCTTACTCGTAAATAATACATTCAATATCATATTTACCACACAGCACTCAATGGTCCCCCCCCGGTTTCTTTCACAAATGTCCAGTATGAGCTATTGATCCTGTTCCATCCTGATCTGGCCTAGCAGGACCTGGTAGGTATGGTCTGATATAGTAAGTAGAGTACAATCTATCATAGCTAGTCCTAGCCCTACAGTAATCCGCCATACGTACTTCCAGATCTATATACCTCCGTCCGCCAAAGCAAGACCATACATAGCTAGGACGTCAGGATGGTGGAATATCTCATGTCCGACTCAAATCAATTGCTGAAAAGCCCTATTGACAGGCGATCGGACATTCGCTCCCTTGTAGAAGTCGACGGTGGCTTTGGCTCGTTTGCTGATCCCCTCGGGAGTCATTTCGAATTTCTACAACGCATCAATCATCATCGTCAGCATTATTTCTCTTTTTTTCTCTTGACGCTTCTCTTGTATGGACAGCAACAGGCTCCAAGAGGAAGGAGATGAGTAACAGTGGAAGATTGACGAAGAAGGGAAGGGAGGGAGAAGCTTAGATGACCCAGGGAGGAAGCTGGGGGGGTTGTGGGTCATTGTCTCACCTTATAAACATCCTTATAGGCTCCACTTGCCCCAAAGCGATTAATCCCGAATTGTTCGTGACTGTATTTCTCCCATCCAAGAGTACTCATCACCTCGACGCTCAAGGCGGGAACCCCATCGGGCAGAATCTGCAGACGGTATTCCTTGGACTGGGCCTCAAAGACCTCGCAGCAGGGCATGGACACGACACGTGCAGTAATGTCGTGGTTATCTTTGAGATACTTCACCGCATCGACGCAGATGCTGACTTCTGATCCTGTACTGACCAGCGTGATATCCGCCTTTTCAGCCTCGTGCACGACATATCCTCCCTTGATGGCATGTTCGAGCGTCGAGTTCTCGAGCTGAGGCAGATTCTGCCGCGACAAGGCGATGATGGATGGTGTCGATTTGCTCGTCAACGCGACATAATATGCCGCCGAGGTCTCGTTGCCGTCAGCAGGACGCCAGACCATCATGTTTGGGAGTGCCCGGAAGTGGGCCAGCGTCTCGATCGGCTGATGCGTCGGCCCGTCCTCTCCAAGACCGATCGAGTCGTGGGTGGCGACATAGATGACCCGCTGGTGGGACAGCGACGACAGACGAACCGCCCCCGCCGCGTACGACACAAAGTTGAGAAATGTGCCTCCGTACGGAATCACGGTCCCGTACGCCGCGAGACCGTTCATGATCCCCGCCATGCCGTGCTCCCGCACGCCATACCGAATGTACCGCCCGCTGTAGTCGCCGATCCCCAGGGACGGCGGCTGGAAGTCGACCGCGTCTTTCCACCGGGTCAAGTTCGAGACCGTGAGATCGGCCGATCCACCGACCAACTCCGGAATCGCTGCATGGATGCTGCTCAGCACCGTCTCCGACAGCTTTCGGGACGCCACGGCCGGATCGGTCGGTTTGTACGTCGGCAGCTTCTCCTGCCAGCCCTCGGGAAGCATACCCGTGAGACGGCGCTTGATGTCCTTGTGTTCCGACGGAAACTGCTGTCCGTACTTTTCGAAGAGCTGGTTCCATTCATGCTCCTTGGCCGCACCCTCCGACGCGTGCTGATGATACATCTCGTACACCTTCTGCGCCACGACAAACGACTGCTCCGGATCGAAGCCAAATTTTTCTTTCACTTGCTTGCAGTCGTCCGCCTTGAGCGGGCTGCCGTGCACGGTGCCCGTGCCTTGTATCTTGGATCCAAAGCCGATCGTCGTCGTCAGCTTGATCACCGATGGTTTATCGGTGACCTCCTTGGCCTTCTTGATCGCGGCCTCGATCCCGTCGAGATCGTGGTCGCCATCCTTGACCCACTGCGTGTGCCAGCCATAGGCCTCGAACCGTTTCATGACGTCCTCGGTGAAGGCAACCTTGGTGTCACCATCTAAGAAAATCAGATGGGTCATGGGTCAATGGGTCATGGCTCAATGGCTCAACGGATCCTATGATGGTTCAAAGATGCTCACCAATGGAAATGTGATTGTCGTCGTAGATGGCAATCAGATTGCCGAGCTGCAGATGTCCGGCCAAGCTCGCCGCCTCGCTGGCAACACCTTCCATGGCACAACCATCTCCAAAGAAGCAGTACGTATGGTTGGTGATCAGGTCAAAGCCGGGCTTGTTGAACTCGGCCGCGGCGTGGGCTTGACCGACGGCCAGACCGACCGCGTTCGCGAAACCCTGTCCCAATGGACCGGTCGTCACTTCGACACCGGGCGTGTCGTGAGACTCGGGATGGCCCGGAGTGATGCTGTCGACGGACTGATCTTGAAGTTAAAGATGGAGCTCAGCAATTGGGGTGTAATATACTTACACGAAACTTCTTGAGGTCGTCCATGGACAGCTTATACCCAAACAGGTGAAGCAGCGCATACTGCAGCATGCAACCGTGACCATTGCTGTTGTCGAATTTAGTTAGCCATTTCAAAGATAGATATATGGAATGGACATGATTGAAAATTCACGCAATTAAGTTGATCAGATGTAACCTTGGGAATAGAAGACTTACGACAGCACAAATCGATCACGGTTAAGCCAATCGGGATTCTGCGGATTGAACGTCATGAACTTGTTGAAGAGCACATGAGAAACCGGGGCCATGCCCATCGGGGCGCCCGGATGTCCAGAATTGGCATGAAAGGTGGCATCGACCTGGAGACTCAAGCATCAGTCATGATGGCTCGAATGGTACGACGTGACGAAGCAGAATATTGGAGGCACGACTGACGGCCAAGATCCGGATGGTGTTGATGCACAACCAGTCATCCTCGCCGTAACCCATTTTGACAGCTTACTATGGTCTTGCTATTCAATTGACGCTATCAAGTGGTCAGTGATGGATCGTCTCGATGACCGTTGACGGTGACGGTGGGAGAAGGGTTATTGAGCGGAAAACGAAGGGCGGGGGCGGGGCAGTGGGGTTCATCAGATAACTCTACGCCGCGGAAAACTCAAGCACCGATACACGGAACGTGAGGTAACTGATAAGGAATGACTTACAGTGCGATTGTCACGATAATAAGAAGAGGTCGATCTGAGTCGACTTCGAGGAAACTGAAGGAAGACCACAGTGAGTGTCGTGTGAAAGGGAAAAGAAGTGGATGAAGGATCTGTGGGCAACGGTAGAAACGGCGCAAATACGATACTCTAGTGGGCCCGGCAATTCTCGGATGGCTGCTTAAGGAGGGTTGGGCGAATGGGCCGTCTTACCTGTCTCATGCTTACAGGGCAGTGACGGAGCTGGAGACAAGAACGGTCTAATCAGAAGAATAGTGTGATGCCTCCATCCGGACGTGTGCCTAGACCTGGACGTGCCCGTAAGACCCAACCCCTGGACCAGGATCATCATCATTCGCAACGACAGCGGGAGAATACATCATCGGTGCTGTTGAGTGTACAGCAGCGCGTGCTGGGCATCTTCAACGATGCCCTTCAATCAGGATTTACACCGGACCTGCCGAGAGTATCGCAAGAAATCAAAGGCCATCTCTATGCGCGGGATTTTGACCAAGCATTTGGAAAAGAAGCATATCGCGAAGCATATGCGATCCGATGGAGCGCTAGCCGGGCTCTGGCGTACCTGATCATCTTCCATGATCTACGGCATCACTTGCTGCCACGTATGGAGGGCCGGCCAGCCGAGGAGGCGACCGACAGCAGCTCGTCGGAGGCGGTCATCGTGGGTGACGCTCTCGCGTCACGACATGAAGACCCCGGATCGACCGCGTGTTCGACGGACCAAGACCCTCGATTCAGCGTTACCTGCCTCGGGGGTGGCGGCGGGGCCGAAGCCGTTGCGCTGGCGACGTGGAGCAGCGGCCTGGCGCAGCTGCAGGCCTCGAGCGTGCAGTCGGATGTCCTCATGTCGGTGGACATCGTGGATCGGGCGGATTGGTCGGAGATCATGGGGCGACTGGAGCCGGCTCTGAACGATCAATTCAAAGGACGTTCTGGTGATATCAAGCAAACTCAGGACGAAATCCACCGAGATGGAAAAAGATTCAGGCTATCCTTCCACCAGGGAGATGTTCTCGATCTAGCCATCGATTCATATCGGACCGCCCTTGAAACCTCCAATCTGGTCACGTTGATGTTCACGCTCAACGAGCTGTACACGACGTCGAAATCGAAGGCGACGGCATTTTTACTGCAGCTGGGATCGTTGGTCCGGAACGATGCACGGTTGCTGGTGGTGGACAGTCCAGGCAGCTACTCGACCGTCCAGCTCGGGAAGGAAAACGTTTCAACGGAAAAGAGATATCCTATGTGTTGGCTGCTCGATCATACGCTCTTAGTGCTGAGTAGAGAAGAGCACGGCCGGCCCCAGTGGGAGAAGATTGTGACGGACGAGTCCCGATGGTATCGATTGCCGGATGGCTTGCAGTATCCCATTGATCTGGAGAATACCAGATATCAAATACATTTGTTTAGACGGATTTGATCGGTCATACTGGACGAGCAATGAGCCAAGGACAAATAGTGCCTCTCTTAGGCACCCCTTTCATCAGCTTACATTCCAGACGACTTTACGGGGGCAAGTGGATATATCTAGCCTCAGGCCTGGCCTTGTTTCCTCAGCGACCAGACAGGAATATAAGGAGAACTATTATTCAGACTCGACGTAGAGTAATACGTCCCGGAAGAAGATGCACTGGAGGACAACATATACATCTAGCCCAGGCCCATCTTGTTTTCCTTGAAACCGGAAAGGAATATAACGAGCGTCATTTTACAGACCTGACGTACCCGGTATCGCCCAAGTTTACTCAGGTGCTTACCGGAGAAGGCTTCGCTACCGAACGGTCCAGGGATTGCAGGGCGAGCTATTGAGTCTCAACAAGTCTCTACAGACCTCGACGAATTACTCCACACCTCCTTCACACGTGCTCAAAGATCCTACATGTATACCACAGCTGGACTTGGCCAGACCTACTGCAACGCAAAAGGTTCCTCGGGTTTGAGTACCCAGCCTCTCCCTTCTGACAGTGGCATCGAAGTATGCTCAACCCATATTCGAGTCCAGCAGTCTTGGAGATTTAGCAATAAAGATGATTGAGCTGTGCTAGAACAACACAAATAAGGTTATTTTAATGAAGTCCGTAGCTGATGTTTTTGGAATGCTTCGAAGCATCAGTTATATGCCATAGAAACACCTGCTCCGAAATCGAAATTCACATCCTCGAGTTCTACTCGTCATCATCCTCCGGCTCATCATTCACCACATTGTAGAATCGCAGCTCATAGACACCCTTGGACGTCGACACGACCCGTAACCAATCCCGCAGCTGATGCTTCTTCAAGAACTTTTTCGTCCTGATGGCATCTCATTGTCAGCTTCGTTTCTTCCTTCCTCATTCTCTGCCGTCAATTCCCATCCGTTCACATCCCACTTACAGATACTTCAGATAGCGTCCCGAAAACGGTAAATGCGTGATGATTTGAATCTTGCCATCGCCAATCTGGGAGATCTCGACATTGTCGCCGAGATTGCCGACACGACCATCGACTTTGATGCGGTCGTGCAGGAATTTCTCGTAGGCGGAGACATCAAAGATCTTGTCATTGGCCGGTTGAGCGGCGTTGATTATGAACTATGTCGTGTCCAGAATTTTCAGTACCATGATCTTGTAGAAGTAACAATTGTTCTCTTGTATGTATTGATCGTACCTTTTGGGTGACCTTTGGCTGCTTGCCTTTGGCGCCAGAGGGTTTTTGCTGGCAATCATCGTCAGCATATGTTCAATGTATGTATTGATTGATAATACAGTCTGAGGTGCCATCGTGCTCGAAGTGGTCTTTTTGGGGACGCAAAGAGGTGGATATCCTGCGCCTCGAGGGATGAATTGGAGTCGCGGTAAAGCTGTCAGAGGTCTGCTGTTCGCAATGCAGTTCTTGAATTTCCAATCGATGTGTGCGCGATGATGACACGTGATCTAGGGCTAAGTTTGCTGACTAACGATGGATAATCTCCGGCTGAAAGAAAACCTTGCCGAGAGTGGCAGCGGCAGATCGCCCCGCTTCGCGCCTGCCCAGTTTCGGTTGGCTTGGCACCACGAATCCGCTTTGTCATCATTGGCAACAGTCAAGCCACACTTTCGTCGTCATCCGCCTCCGGCCTCGTCAGCTGGGAGGTGGCATGTGACGTCAATTCTGTGGCTGGGGAGGCCAGTTGTCGTGGTGCGACTGTGGCGGTGCTTGCCGAACCCTCCTCTCATTTACCCAGCTGAGCTCATCATCCTGCCATCATCCTTCTTCCTTCCCCAACCACCGCTTTCCTCCTTATTTATCACCACCAACATCCGCTCTATTCGAGCAATCAGTCAGTTCTCATCAGAAAAACACCTACAGTTCCACACTCGTCGCAAGACCCTCACAAACCATCTCAATCGAGAACATCACTCTCGCGCATCAGCGTCAGACTCAGTCATCATGCCTTTCACCGCTAGGTAGGTCACTCTTTGACATTGTCTTACCACATCGCAAGACCAGATGAGTTGCAACTGACATGACAATACAGCGACATCTGCAAGATCATCTTCGCAGTCATCTTACCCCCGCTCGGTGTCTTCCTCGAGCGCGGCTGCAATGCCGATATGCTCATTAATATCCTCTTGACCTTGCTGGGTTATATCCCAGGCATCATCCATGCGCTGTAAGTTTATGTAACCTTGATTCATTCAGAAGAAAATGTATTGCTGACTTCATCAAGCTACATCATCCTGAAGTTCTGAGTGAGCGAGGGGCCGTGACCACGTCGAGTCGACTGCAACAAACAAATAACCGCCCTCTCCATCGGTTATCCAGTCCAGTGTTCGCTTGCCAATGACCATGCTCTGAGTTGGGACGAACTGCAGTCGATTCGAAAAGGAGGATGTAGCGAATGGTCGGTCTCAGGAATAATGGCTTTCATATCTCACGAGAGCAGAAATGTCCTCCCTTTGAAGAAGAGGTTTCTCATATTGGTGTCTGGATGTCATACCCTCTCTATTTCTTACGCTCATGACGTCCTCTTTTCCTGCCTTCATTGGTGGCTGGCTTCTTTCTCTCGGGATGAGCAACTTCAAGCGCAGATCAGCGCTCAGCAAGAGAAGCAAGCAGTCAGTCAGTGAAGGGGATGGGATGAGGACGGACGAAGTTGATACCCCCTGCTAGTCTAGTATTATCGTACTGTATCGTTGTCGCTATTGCCCCTAGCCTTAATGAAGTTATCATGGATGGGTATCGTGATCTCCCTGGCTTTAACAGATATGGTTTATCATGATGTGTTAACTGCTGCAACTACCTTCGTTTGAGATCATGGCATGTATGCCTATCCATATCTCCCTTGACCTGACGTGTGAGCCGGAACGGTTCGTCTCTCACTCGTTGAAACAAGAACATTCCTCCCTCCACTCTTCATCAACAAGACCAACAGACAACCACGGGAATTGAAAGCATCTGCATCCCCATACGTATATGTAATCAACTACAGTGTCTAACCAGTGAAAGTGAGAATATATGATTCCAATCAATGATTATATATGGTTCATGATATCTCGACGTAAGTCTACTCGTACATTTCCAATGTTCATGAGTTCCGCGCTCGTGCAGATTCAGTCATGACTTTCCCATTTGCTGTGGCTAGACTTTCTATTGTAAGAAGACGATAGATACTGTACACCAAGTAAGTACGTATGCCAAAATCGAGCGGTTGAGATTTGATTGAATGATATATCATTAAGTTAAGTCTACTACCGTAAGTATATATTCTAGTCAACATTCGCTGTACCGCAAGTCAATTCAGGAAAAAGACACAAGAAACCCGCGAACTATGCCCGTGCACGCCTATGCTGTAGATACAAATTGATCATCCAGTTCAATTCGCCGACCGACCCCGAGAAACACCGTCCGTCCGTCCATCCTTTCATCCGTTTCGAACTCCAACCGACCCAGACAGATCTCATCATGTACGAGTATACCACTCCATCCACGAGAATACTTTGAATCTTGAAAAATTCACGGGAAATCAAATCTAGAAAGTCATTCCTCCTACTCTTCTCCTTCTCCTTCTCCTCCTCTTCGCGATCAAGATCAAAGACCAGTGGCTTCTTGTCATCCATATGCTTCCTCGGTTAGCGTGTCTTGTCCTGTCCTGTCCTGTCCTGTCTACCACATGTTCCTTGATGGCGAAGGAATGGGAGCCGCGGAGCTTCGCCGAATCAATTGGCCACCTTCCTACCCACCCAACCACCCACCCACGCATTTTGAGTTGATGATCTGAGGATCAAGCTGCAGCCGCAATCACGGGAGACAACCACCACCGTAACCGTATCGATCGACCGATTCCAACCGTCCAGTCGAGTCAGGTCGAGTCTATTGCAGTGAGGATCCTTAAACCGCCCACTCCATTCGAGTTCAAAGAACTCTAAACCACCCACGCAACAACAACAGCAGCCACCAAACTCATCACCACACCCGCACCCATCTTATTCACTTGATGATTATTTGAAGCACCATTCTTCGCCTGCTCCGTTCTCACCGCGCCTACACTTCCGCTCAACGTTCCGAGACCGATCTGTCCCTGCGTCGGGGCGGGTAAAGGATCCGGCGTCTTGGCAAAAGTCTGTGTAAATACCGTCTGCACCGCGACGATCTTGCCGTTCGCATCAGTGCTGGGCGCGGCGTAGGCGGTTACGGGGTTGGCTTGTGTCGGGATGGTCCCCCGTGGGGGAGCGCCGCCGCCTGCTCCTGCTCTGTTTATCCATCTTGATTAGCATCCAGACTGGTTGATTGAAGAGTTGCCATGTAGATGTGTTTTGAAGATGTCAAGTCCCGAGCGGGCTGATACACGTGATATGTGTGGGGTGACGAAGATGATATGTACCGAGGGATGAGGACGATATGAGGTGATGAAGGGAGGTGTCCCAAACAAAGACAATGAGAATACATGGTGGAAGAAGGATGTCAAAAGGGATATGTCTAGTGACTTACGCTGGATTCGCTCCGGCAGGGGGAACAATCGCCGGAGGAGCCTCTCCGGGCGCAACGGGTGCGGCGACCGCGGGATTCTGAACTGGTTGAAGGGGCGTTGTCGTTGCCGTCGTTGCCACCGCTGGAGTCGTTGTTGCTACTGCTGGGGTGGTCGTCGCTGCTGGTGTCCTCGTTGCCGTGGCTGTCGCTGTCGCGGTTGCCGCTGGCGTTGTCGTCGGCGTGACTGCCACTGCTCCACCTGCTGGGGGAACAACCGGTGCTGCTCCTCCTGCTGGTGGGACGACTGGTGCTACCGCTCCTCCTCCTCCACCACCTGCTACCGGTTGCGCAGGCGCTTCAGGCGTCGCGTCTGCTCCACCTGCTGGAGGAACTGCGACTTGGGAGGCGACAAAAGGAGCGAGCAGTAAGATGGTCGTCGTTGTTGGTGATAACCGCATCGTGAGGGATATGTGTAATATGGGGTATGGATATGGATCTCCGATTCGGGCGAGCCCGATCAGGGTAGGTAGGTAGAGAAGGATGAATGTAATGTAATTTATTTCAACGAGCGACGATGAGGTCGAGTCCGTCCAGGAATGAACGAACGCAAGGGCCAGTAGTCGAGTTGACAATCAATCCCCCCTGTTCGTTCGTGAAGATACGTTCCAACGAGGTAGGTGCGTACGTATCAGATCATAACACAATATCGAAAACGACAGTCGTAGTGGCCGAAGAAGAAGAGTAGGATTGTTGAGTACCAGGAAACGAAGGTCGTGTGTCGGTCGAGTTTAGGGGTTGGTTCTGATGATGATGATGATGATCATCAACAACTTGTCTGTTCGATGAAAAGGGAGGAGGAGAGAGATGAATGGATGGACGAATGAATGTTGATTTCGGCATTCACGGACCCGATTTTCACACCCGGTTGTTGCTTGGCGCACGGCTTGAGAGGCGACAACGAAAATCAAAGTCAAAGAATTAAAAAAGAAAAAGGAAAAGATTTTGCATTTCGCAAGGGGGAGAGCTCTCTTTTGGCGAGACAACCAACCCAGAAAAGCAAATTTGTGAAATGTTTCGTTTGATGTGTCAGCATGGATTTCATTTATTTTGCTTAAAATAAAGAAGACACGTGAGCAAAGTCTACGTAAGCTGAGGCGTATTCAGCCACGCTTGAATTAGCACCGCCACAGATCAAAAGTTGGACGACGCCACACAAACGATGTCGATGGAGCCACCACGGAGGGACCGTAGACCGACCGACTCGAAAATGAATCACGGTAGAATTTGAATCAGAGTGACCATTTACTACTCAGGATGATATAATGGGGAATACTGTAATAAAATCACGCTGAGGGATCCGCAACGTCCCTCAGCTTCAACCTCGAGGATGTCCTAGATGTGTTTGGAATACAATCAGGTGGTGATTGTTCAGTCCATTGTAAGGTCCGAAACTGAGTATCTATATCAAGTTGGCTCTGATCTGGCATATCTGCCCCTCAATGACTTGGTCTTCATAGAAGGGGATCCGCTTGAATATCTCTTTTGGCGTATGGATATCCAGATGCTGTCACGTTCGCAAATCAACCAGGATTGCTTCACCGATGTTGATCATGCCTCCATATGCATTGCGTAGTTTGATCCACATGTACACAGCTTCTACATGGAGCTCTGACGATGATGGAGGGAGAATAAACGCCATGAAAAGCCAAAACAGGGTATCCTCAGAAGAATAATTGAATATAATCATCGGGCATCAACGAACAGCGATGACGGAGAACGACTGCCCATCAGCGTCTGATTGCTCGTGCTAGTTAGATCTTCGCCGGGGCTTCCGCCACAGGCCTACCCCCTTCTTTACCCTCATCCATCGCTGCTCCTCCACCACCATTCGTAGACGGACGTCCAGCCACCTTGGCCGAACCACCCTCAAAGGGATTCTTCGAGGGACATAACTTCCCCGTCTCATCCCAGGTCCAGCCCTGCCGCTTGAGCTTCCTCCATTCATTCCCCACCGCCCACCGCACGAGCTCCCCGGCCGCGTTGGCGTCTTCCTTGGAATCATGCCCGACGTGATTCCCCGTCGCCGTTTTGCCCGTCACCTGAATATCCCAATCCAGGTGTCGCCGCGCGAGCATCTTGAGGCTGTTGCGCCAGGGGAGTCCCGCTCGGTGAGGAAACAACAAGGCGGTGTCGACCAGAGTGGAATGGATAAGTCGCAGCGCGCCCAGATCGTTCTCGAGCGCGTGTCCGATGATGGGCGTCTGCGAGTTGATGAGCGAAAAGACCAGCTGTCGAGCCGCGGCGGGAGACTCGACGATACGTAGACTGGCCGAGGACGAGTTCTTAATCTCGGTCGCTCCGTTGGTGGACTGGGCGTTGGTCTCCTCCGCACCATACGGTCGAGCGTGAGCCATCTGCTGCGCCGTGATACCCGAAAACCGCGTGTTGAGATCCAAGATCTCTCCCATGGGTCGAACCAGCACGTCGAGCAATTCATCCCCCGACTGCCACGCCGTGACCGTCACCCGCACCAGCTCCATTCCAAACACGGTATAACACATCTCGCAGTCGAGACACACGGCGCGGCCGGCCGGCACGTCGGCATTCGAAGGCGTCTCCTCGAACTGCAACACCGCCGCCATCCGCTTCACTTCACCGGCCTTGAAGACGTGACGCTCCGCCGTGGCGCAGCCGGCGCGCATGCTGATCGGCTCCTGGCAGCATCCGAATCGTTTTTCCGTCTCGCCATGCTCTTTAGGCGGCAGGTAGGGTTTTCCCCAGTGATGCGTGCACGCCCCGCCGCTCGTGAGCTGTCCATCCTCGCGTCGACCGGGAAACACCTGAAAACGAGTCTTGCATCGATCGCAGACTTCCCACCCCCGGGCAGCCTCGACGCCACGACGCGCCTCGTCGACTTCTTGATCCGTCGGGGGGGACCATGACATACCCCAGCTTGGGCAGTTCTTCGACATTGGCGATGAGACGAGGGAGGATCGTCCGTTCTTCGGCCGGCGTCAGTCCCGAATACGCCTTCTCCCTCGGCCTCGGTTCTTTTGCGGCAGATGATCCCAATCGGTGGCCTTTCCAGGTCGCCACGACCTCCAACCACCCCGACTGCGGCATCTTCATAAACGCCACGATGCGGTTGCGGATTACATTCGAGTAGATGCTCCGGTTCGTGACGGCCGCCTTCTGCTCCTCGTCCAGGGCCATGGTGATCAATTCTTGCTCCGACCAGGCCCGTTTCTCCTCCACCTCTACGAGCTCGTCCTCAAAATGCTGCCCATGATGTCAATTCGGTTCAACCGGCACAGCAGTCAACCACCTCCATCAATCCACCTCCAGCAAAAGCTCCCGTGAACGAGACGCTCAACCCGCGTTTCGTTCCGAGTCCGCCCACCAAGCATGACATGCGGCTCGCCCTGCTCAAGAAGCTGCACGAGCAACTGGTGAAGCTCAACAACGACCACGA
>QQTW01002917.1_pt1 | contig 12541 bp, 8 predicted proteins | sample 1904831 | NCBI WGS metagenome assembly QQTW01 (sample SAMN09435610, study PRJNA476489) | Subsurface metagenome, whole genome shotgun sequencing project. | reverse complement strand
CCGTTCGAAAAGCCTGTGACAAGGATATTGGAGGCAGCATGGTAGGTTGCGCAATTCATGTGGGCATTGTTCTGGAGCATATTTGCTCGGACTCAGACCAGCGAGCCCTTGCAATTGCAGGCTGACGTGCTTTGCGTCGCATTCCGCCCTGACTCGAAACAAATTGCAGTGTCGACTCTCGATGGCCAGCTCTCGTTCTGGTCCGTAGCCGAGTCCGTGCAGCAGGGAGGCCTTGACGGCCGTCGTGACGTATCAGGCGGACGCAAGCTCTCCGATCGCCGCACTGCTGCGAACGCAGCTGGCACAAAATCATTCAGCACGATCACCTACAGCGCTGACGGCAGTTGTCTGCTCGCCGCCGGTCCCAGCAAATACATCTGCCTCTACGACGTGCAGTCCGGCGTTCTTGTTAAGAAATGGACCGTCAGCATCAACCTGTCCCTAGACGCAACCCAAGAGTTCCTCAGCAGCAGAAACCTCACCGAAGCCGGTCCTCGCGGCCTGATCGACACGCAAGGCGAAGCCTCCGACCTCGAGGACCGTATAGACAACACGCTGCCGGGCGCCACGCGCGGCGACCGATCCGCCCGGCGCGCGCGGCCCGAAGTGCGCATCTCGTCCGTCGCCTTCTCGCCCACGGCCCGCTCGTTCTGCGCTGCTAGCACGGAGGGCCTGCTCATCTACTCGCTGGACACGGCGTTGCAGTTTGACCCCTTTGATCTGGATGTTGCTGTCACGCCGGCGAGTACGCTGCAAGCGCTCAAGGAAGCAGACTATGTCCGCGCGCTGGCTATGGCGTTCCGGCTTAATGAGCTTGGGCTCGTCAAACGCGTATATGAGGGAATTCCGGCTGCTGACATTACGCTCGTCGCTCGAGAGCTGCCAGATGTGTATCTCCCGCAGCTTTTGCGCTTCGTGGCGGCGCAGGCGGACGAGAGCCCGCATCTGGAGTTTAATCTCATGTGGATTCAGGCGCTGCTTAGCGGACATGGCCGATTGCTGAGAGATCGTGCTGCTGACTATGCACCAGAGCTGAGGAGCGTGCAGCGGGCTGTGACGAGGATTCAGAGTGAGTTGGCGCGATTGGCGGACGCGAATGTTTACATGGTGGATTATTTGCTGTCTCAACCCATTCAGAAGAGCACGCCAGACAGAGAGCGCTTGGCGATTGACGCGGCACCGGAGGTTGATGCTGGTGCACACGGGGATGAGCTCGACGAGGAAATGGATGAAGATGAAGAGGAATGGGTTGGTCTCGATTGAATGCGAGTGTATCAGGGTTGGCTCGTTGTGTAGATTCAAAATCAAGACCAAAATCTTGGAAAATCATCAGGCGCTCATCATCCAAGTAAAGGCGCTCGATCACCATCCATTGCCTCTCCTTCGCCTTTCCCTCTCAAAAACCAAACACGCCATTCGCGAGCCCACTGAGCCCAACTTCGCCCCTTCCGCACCCATATCTCCTCCCGAAACTCCTGTCCATCCGCCCTCCTGTACATGGCCCATCCTCCCCTACTTGCTCTCCACGAGTGAACAATGTACCAAAGGGCGTCCCAAACTCCCCAAATGAGAAGAATGGCGAGCAGAGTGGACAGAACCGTAATGATGCAGGTCAATAATGTGATGGTTGATACTGCGCAGCCAAGGGCATGCGTGCGCAGTTCGTACCGTTCTTGACTGAGTGGGCATATATCTGGATGTGTTAAGGGGCGAAGGAGTACGGGTAGAGAGCTGTGGAGGGGGAGCGGGAGACAGGTGGAGGACTGATATTGGGTCAGTCGCGGATTTCGGTTATTCGAACTCGGCAGATATTGGCCCATTAAAGATCTATGGAGAAAGTGATATGAGATTGGACAGTTTGTCGAAAGATAAATGCCGATAGGCATATGAAGATGTCCATGTTGATCCTCCTCTTTGAAGGCCTCTCCTAAACAAGGAATATCATGAAGATTGAAGCCAATGCGAATGACACAAGACTGAGAAACCTGGAAAATGAGACAACTGACCATGGGACACCATCCGCACTGCTGTTTACTGTTTATGCACGAATGGCAATCCTGCAACAACCAGCATTGCGCCAACCTTCCAGCAGAACCCTGAAATTGAGTGAGAAAGAGGTTGCGCGCCTCCGCATTTGGCAAGACCGGATTTGGACAGCCGCTTGGGGTTGTCATATTCTATGCTATCTGTGCATGTAGACTGAGGTGAATAATGTTTGAATATGAATAGACGATTGAGTGATGGGCGTAGAAGTGAAGGTGGGAGATCGGCGGCTACGCTACTTGAAGTGATCGTGTGAGGCTTTCTCACGGCTTCGGCGGCTACTGATCTGACGATCTTGAATTCGTGTTGTCAACAGAATCCCTCACCATGTTCTAAAAGAGAGTTTGACGACGATGTAAGAGAGAACTCAATGGACGTTTAGGTGTGCTTGGTTTGCAAATCAAGGTGGTGGTCATTGGTCGATTAACTATTTGCAAACATGACGCTTGGTGAACAAGTACTCTCATCTCCGACGACGAGTAAACCAGCCTCATCTCTGGAGCGTTTCGCTCTTCAGTTTGCATTAAGCTTGCTTCGGTCCATTCGCGTGACAATCAAAGACCAAACCGTCCATCCTCAGCGTTCTTCCTCATCTCCTCCATCTCAGCCTCAGCCTGAATCAGCTCCTCCTCAGTGACAGGCAGCAGCAACTCATGCCCATTCCCCTCCTCATCCTCCACGAACCTCGCGAAAGCGTTAGTAGCCCTGTCCACCAAGCCATCCATGTGTTGCAACCAGCCTCTGCGACGCGTGGCAGTGCCTTGTTCAGCACCGGAGTGCGACTCTCCGGACGACGACGACGAGCTGCTGTAGGCGCGCTGACGGTGAAGGAGGGCTTCTTCGTCGAAGGACTCGCGTCCTGTGGTGCGTGCTGCGAGAGGATTGTCGTCTAGGGTGCGTCAGTGAATGTGCGATCTATGGGTGAGGAGTGAGGTCAACATACCACGCGTTTGATCGCGGCGACGATGCCGTCCGTCCTCCACGAGCCTTCTTCGCTCTCTGCGTCCGCCGAAGAGCCTTGCCAGGCGGTTGCGTGGCGGGCAGTGGATGAAGTACACGGATAGTGCCATCAGCAGGCAGACTGCCATGCACAGGAAGGAGAGCACCGCGAGGGGCGGTGGGAGGGGAGGCAGATCTGGGAGGATTGGGCCCAGAGTCTGCACGCGCAGTGCAGCGGCGCTTGTGGAGGTGGTCTCGAGCGCTGTTGAAGCGCTGGAAGACATGGCGATATCTTCTGCAGATCGAAAAGGTGAGCGATGAAGGTGAAGGAAGAAGGTGGAGAAGTTCACCTTCCATCAAGTTCAGTTGGAGGATCTCCTGGCGGAACTTAGCTCTCCCACGCCGAGCGCGAATCATCGGGCCAAAGCAGCGCACGGACGTCGAAGCCTCGGGCGAGTCCTTGAGGCTGGCGCCAGGCGCGGAGGTAGTAGGTGCGGAGGTAGGTGGCGCCGGCCCTGAAGCATGTAGGGCTGTACTCGGCTCCTCGGGGGTGGGCGACTGTGCTGGGAGATCTTGGGCGGTTTGAGGGGCAGCGGGATCGACAGGGCGTCGGGGCCGCGGTGCCAGCATGGTAGAGGTCGGGGCAGTTTCGGTGACTGGAGCCATCTGGAGAGTGTGAGAATATCATTCAGGGAGGGGTTTACCATATGAACTCACTTTCGAGAGGATGTTGTGGAAGGAAGAAGATTGAGAGGTTGAGAACACGTGAAAGGTTTAAATATGAACCGACAAGGTTGCGCAGCGTTCCGCAGAGACCAGTGGGGTAAAGCATCGTGAAGTGAAATATCATTGATCAACTAGGCTATGCCCCATCTAGTCGTCACAGTCCCGTCTATGATCTATGAAGGACAAAAGACGCATGAGACAAAAGATAGTAATTACAAGCATACCAGCAAACAAACGAAGAACTTTTACATGGAATATACAGGCCTAGGCCATCAAATCCCGAAACATTAGAGTCAATCATACAGACATTAATGAGTAATCACACATTAAGTAAAAGAATATCTATGGTAGTAGGCCATTACCTGTCTTCATTATCGGCGGTTGAAGTTCAAGTAGCGAGCCTGATCAATGTCAGTAAGCGTCTCTGTATAGAGTTCAACACGAGCACTCACCGCAGCAAACAGAATGATCAGATTGGACGCGATGAACGCGGTCAAGATGCCCAAATCCCTCCACCGATTGTCGAACGAGAAGCCGAGCGGCTCATAGAACTGATCGCCGACTCTGTACGCGCAGTAGTCGCAGGTCTCTGTCGCATTGTTCGTAAGATATCCCGCGCCGCCGCTCTGGAAGAAGTCCGCCATGTACTCGCCGCAGGTCTGGCCGGCGGGAGCAGTAAAGGAGTTGAGCTCCGACGGCGTGCACTCAACGATCCGATCGTGCAACTCGGTGGTAGTCATGCCGCCGATGACCCGGGTGAAGGGGTCGAGCTGGTAGAGCCAGGCGCGCCAGAAGCCCGGGATCTGCGGGCCAGGGATAGTGACGCCGCAGAAGAGGGCGAAGACGATGATGATGAAGGGGTTGAGCAGGGCACTAATAAAAGGGCTAGGCGTGAGGGCGGCAAGCATCTGACCCAGCGTGACGGAGAATATCTCGGTTATCAGGATGATCAGGAACTGGTAGCCGGCGCGGTCTGACGCGCGCTGGAAGTTCGGCAGGTAGTATATCGGCAGGAAGAAGCCGACGGCGCACAGCAGGCTGTATGGCATCTCCGCGAGGACTTCGGAGAGCGCGAAGGGGAACTGTTTGTATGCTTTGGCTGCCTGCTCGCGGTAGCTGATCATCCGTGAGATGGCGTATTTGGGCTCCACTTGGGACAGGATGAGCGCAGGCATAACGATTGTCTGGAAGATGACGAAGACGCGGTACTGCAACGACGAGCGCGAGTCGCCCAGATTCAGAAATGTCAGACCGGTGAGCAGAGCGACGATGACGTGGTTGAAGAGTCTTGTAAAGCCGTAATTCGGACTCCGCCAGAAAGCAAGATGCGCGCGTTTGTTGACGACTTTGATCTGGTGCCAGAGCGGAGTCGCATACTCCTTCTGCTCCTCCTTCGGCAGCGAGCCGACTTCTTTGATGCGTTCTCGTTTGATGCTGACAATCTCCTCTTTCGTCCGAGCAAACTCCTCAGAGTCGTTCCAGATATCCGCCCAGTCTTGATTGCCGATTCGCGGCGCTTGCCCCGCGCCGATGGCATCAAGCATCCACTCGGCCGGGTTCGCAGCAGGAGGACAGTGAGCTCCGTGACGCGCAAAGTACTCTCGCAGGACGCGTGCGTCCTTTCCGATGTCGCCAAAGTACACGCACTGTCCGCCACGCTGGAGCAACAGCAGCCGGTCAAAGTTCTCGAACAGCGCACTGTTGGGCTGGTGAATCGTGCAGAGGATTGCCTGTCCAGCTGCTGCAAGCTTCCGCAGAAACCTGACTATATTGAACGCGCTCTGCGAGTCCAACCCGCTGGTCGGCTCGTCCAGGAAGAGCAGCAGCTCTGGCTTGGAAGCGAGCTCGACTCCGATCGTCACTCGTTTGCGCTGCTCGACCGCGAGGCCACTCTCGGGAGACCCGATGATGGCATCCGCGATATCCTCCATCTCAAGCAGTGAGATGACCTCTTCGACATAGGCGTATTTTTCCTGTTGGGGCGTGTCGTACGGCTGCCGCAGATCAGCCGAAAAGCGCAGCGCTTCGCGCACGGTCGTTGCCGGCTCGTGCACGTCCAGCTGCTCGGCGTAGGCAGTTCCCCGCTGGAAGGCGGTGCCAGGCGGGAGGCCATCGACGAGTTCCTCGCCGGTGATGACGCCGATGTTCTTGCGCGCGGCGAGCACATCCAGCAGGGTCGTCTTGCCCGCGCCGGAAGCGCCCATGAGGGCGGTCAGCTCGCCGGGCTTGACGTATCCGAAGATGTTGTTGAGCAGACGCAGCTGGCCGGACGGAGTCGGAACATCGTAGCAGAGGTCTTCCCACGTCAGGACGGCTTTCGAGGCGATGTGCAGCCCGGAGCCGCTTTCGTCGATGCCTTTGAGTCTCTCGTCCCTCTTGTGCATCAGGTCTTGGTTGAGCTTCTTCCGTTCCTTGTTCTCCTTGGCGAAGAACGTAATGGTTCGGCCTCCCGCGCCCCATTTGATGTACTCGCCGAGCAAGGCGTTCATGATGAGAAATCCAACGATGAGAACTATGATGATACCAAAGTTCCTCCACAAGTCAGCAGGATCGTACGAAAACGCAGTGATCAAGTAGTCGGTTCCTGAAACTTGGTCCGTTCCCGGAGAGCTGCCTGGCAGGGTGCAGACTTGATGAGCAATATCGTCGTAGCCAGGGCCGCTGGGTATCAACGACTCGGCGCTGCAGGTGAGGTCGATTCTCGAAAATTCATTCATCATCAGAGTCGCAAAGCCAAGGCCGAGAGAGTTGATCCAGAAGATCCACCGCAGCCACACCTGCTGCACCTGGTATTGAATCAGATAGCCCGACGTCAGAACGAAGAAGGTGATGATCGCAGCTGCCGTGCGAATGGCAATGTCAAAGTCCGGGCAGAGACATCCCACGGTGCGGAAAAACAGCGTCATGGCGAGGTATCCCGTGATGACGATCAGATAGAAGAAGAAGAAAGCCCCGGCGTCGAGCACCAGACCACACATGAAGTAGACCATGATACAGAAGACGAGTATCTGCACCGACGCAAAGAGCATGTCGACCACGATCTGACCTATCCACAACGCCGACGGCCGGTGGAAGGTGTAGGCTCTGTGTTTGTTGACAATCTGCCTGCCGAGCATGGTGGACGCCAGCTCACCAAAGGCCTTGAAGGCGTTGAACAGGAGCGAGATGAACAGGAGACCACCACGGGTGAAGGCGCCGGCACTCGTCTGGGGCAGATCAAGCCACACGGTTCCGAGGATGATGGCAACGACGATTGACGTGACCCACGCGACGACGAGCGAGAACTTGTCCTGCCACTTGAGCAGGGTCTGCCTGCGGATCAAGGCCCACATCTGGAGGTAGAAGGGTATCGAGTAGACCGATTTGGTGGAAGTGTGCCTCTTGCTCTCCTTGACCGCCAGCTGAAAGTCGTCGTATACGTCCTTCTCCCTCGCAATATGTTGGCGGTACTCGGCCATCTCTTCGTCCAAGCGCGTCGCATATACCGATTCGTTGAACGCCGCTGCCATCTGGTCCGGTGTGCTTGGCGCATCCTCGGCGCTGCGGCCAGGCTTGTACTGCCGCTCGAAAGGATCTGTGCAGCCTGTGAGATAGTCCGGTGTCGTTTGCCGCGGCTTTTCCAAGAAACCGAGACCCTCAAAGTATGCGCGGGCTTCTTTGGCGGGACCGAAGAAGACTTGACGGCCTTGATCTATGACCATGACCTTGTCGAACTGCGCATAGATGTTCTCGGATGCCTGGTACAGAGAGACGAATGTGCTGGTCTGGTAAATGTTGGTGAGGACGCGGAGACTCTTGGTATAGTCGAGCGCAGTCGAAGCATCCAAGCCGCGGGTGGAGTTGTCCCAGGAGCATACTGTGGCGGCTGTGATCATCATCTCGGCGATTGAAACCCGTTTGCGCTCGCCTCCGGATATGCCCCTCACGAACGGATCGCCCACGATTGTGTTTCTGGTATGCTCGATGTTGAACATCTTGAGGAGCATGTCGATGACCTTTTCCTTGAATTCAGCCCTGGACAGCCCCGCGGGTCTCTTCCCGGGGACTTTCGTGTCGAGGGCAAACCCCAGCGTCTGACCGACCGTGAGCGTTGGATGATGGACGTCATCTTCATCGTTGTAGACCGCCTCGCCGCGATATCGCTTTCCGAAGAATTCACTCTCGAACGGGCCGTAGAGGACTTCACCCTCCACCTTTGTGTAGCCGTAGCGCTGATTGGTTATGACTTTGAGGAAAGTCGTACAGCCCGATCCCGGCTTGCCGAGCACGAGGCACATTTCTCCGGGTTTGACAACACCTCGGAACGACTTCAAGATGTCTACATGATGGCCTCGTCCACCAACGCCCATCAATGACCTGACTATGCCGTATACATTGAAGAAAGAGACGAATGCGTCTGGAAACGTCTTGACATCTGTAACGGGTTAGACAGTTGAGTGGAGCATAATCTTGTGCGTTGCACTCACAGTTTTTGATGCCACCGTATCCACTGACGGTCAGATTCTCCCATATGACGCCTGCAGAATTGTCAATAAAGCTCCTCACAAAAGAGACACCAGTCAACCCGAAGCCACTCTTCCGAATGCTCCTCTACCGGCATACGCAGAAGAAAAGAACTATACCTATCCTCTTCGACCTAATCCCCGCCTCCTCCTCCTCGCCCTTGTTCCCTCTGAGCGTCTTCTCGAGATCAAACGGCTCGCCGTCGTCCTCATCCGCGCTCTTCGCCCGCTCCAAGTCCGGAGCGTCTTTGTCGTCTCTAACGGGCCTTCGGCTCTGCGAGCGAGAGATCTGGCGTGATGCCTCGCTCGCCCGGGAGAGCTGCTTGCTCAGCTCGGCAAACTCTGCTTCGGCACGCTTGACGTTGACCCCGATGCCATTGCCGTTGGCGTTGGCATCGTGGAGTCCCTGCTTTTCCGAGTCGGTAGCGGTGCGGTTGGAGCCGGTATATGCAGACTCTGCGGGCTCTCCGACTATGGATTTCTCAACGTCCGGTACCGGGTCCATTCGGACGGGCTCGGTCCCTGGGGTCGTTGCGTGAGGATCCACGGTTTTGAGGCTGGTATCGGCCAGAAGCGAGGACGTGCAGCCGCAGAGGAGCTGGAGCTAGCTCTATCGATAAGGCGTCAACGCAGGGGCCTAGCCTGCGACTGAAGCGTTTCAATTGATGAAAGAAACAACAAAAAGAAGAGGTCTCGACGAAGAGAAAGCTGGAGACACGAACGACAGAAACGAAATGGGGACAGAGAGCTCCTGTAGAACGAAACGAGGGGATGTTATGCTTTTTGACATTCAATTCATTCGGCTCGAGCAGCATCCGGAGGCGGTCGGTACGAATGTGGATGTACAGAAATTGTGCATGCAAGCGATCCATGAATGAGTCTTTTGTTTCCCATCCGGTCTCCTGCTTCGGCTCAGCCGGAATGCGCATTCGGCCTCACTTGAGGACATGGAGGAGTCATTTCCTGAGCGATATCATCGCCTGTCTTGTATGAATTCATGAATCACTCAATCTTACTCATTCCTGCACTGCTCTCTTGGCCACCGAAAGCGGAAGTTTCTGACTCCCAGCTGGCAATTGTTTCGTAGTGCTTACCAATGGTCAGCAAGGGTCTCTGGCGGTGATCGATCGGTCAGGGTAAAGTTGCCTTTCCCCACATCAGCTGCATGCCTGTGCCGTCTGTGCCGATGTTGCCGAGGCACGCTGCACGCGAGGCAACCGGAGTTAGTGTTCGTATTTCCGACTGGCTGAAACCAGGCAAACGACGACTGGAGTCAAGGCTAATAAAGCACCGACTGGATATAAGACAATGTTACCAGCATAGTGCTGTAGACAAAATTCGTATTCATTTAAATGGCTCCGACTTGGTAAGGGACGGGATATGTTTTGCACATGACATATCTTCTTTCGTAGAAGGGGACCGACTCCCCTCCAGTGTTTCTCTCCTCGATTCTCACTTTGAAGTGAGCTCTCATATCCTCGCATGAAGCATGAAAGCAGCGTAAATAGATACTGGCCCCAGGGACTATCACAATAATTTCCATCTCTGGGCATCTTCCCGAGGAGCTGTCAAGGCTCAGCAACCACTGTTGCGGTTAGAAGGCGCTAACCACGTTGTCTATGATAGATTGGATTAAGTCAATCCAGAGTTCAGTCCCGGAAGAGCACCATTTTGTAAGCCAAGAAGGATCTCCTCTATCATTTCCAAGGCTGTTCCATTTCAGCGAACATCTTTGACCGTCCACTGACACCGTTGTCCAACAGTCCAGCTCCAACGCGTGCGCCTGAGTGATTTCGCCAGTAGTCGCACTCACCCAAGGGGCTGTATGAAGGACCCTGATGCGTGGATCGACTGGCCACTGTTGACAGCGGTCGGAACTGCTAACAAAGAGCTGCGGTTGGCCCTGTATCGTGCCGGCTGGGTCCCACGCAAAGTACATGCATCTCCGTCGACGGCAATGATCAGGAACACGTATCTATCCTGGTGTGCAGAAGACAGCTGGGCCGCTGACTCAACCAGAAGATCCAGCCATTAGGTGACTCTTGGCTCAGAGCTGGAAAAAGCGTTGGACTCAATAAGACATGAGTACAAGGAGTGGAAGACGAACATGTCCAGTCGTTCGAGGATCTCTGTCATACGATCAACTTTTTTGTCCATTTGTACATCATGTTTAGCTTCAAGTGCATAGCCGGAACTTCAATTGCGTTGAGCATACCGGTCAGACGACATTCCACTCGAACAAGCCGACTGTCCGAGCCAATAACCATCTCTTTTAAGCGGTCGATTCTTTTTCGAGTCTTTTTGTAACCCGGTCTTCCAGATGGCAAAGAGCTCTGCCGTAGCCTACGTCTCGCCATCCACATTGTGCACGACGTGTCTTGTCTGCTCCGAGCGAGACGCGCATGGCTTCAAACGAAGGTAGTACCGGGTTCTGCAACACGCTGTCAATATCTCTCGTGGCAAGCACGTACACCCATTCACAACAGACGAAGAGGTATTTCGATTGATTGAATCCTGTAAAGTGCGGCACAAACATCTTGACTTCGCAGTCGACGCCTTTGTCTCGGCGGAGCTTGCAATTTGGGCCGCATGGTCGGGGAAACCTCGCTATCCCCCAGTCTCCATGATACCGTTCGCGTCCAAGAAATAATCAAACGTGGAGACACCAAACTTGAAGCCTTGCACGAGAGCGACCGAGACCATATCTAGAGGGGATGGTGAGGTCTGAAGATAGACTCTAGAGGGTTGAGGTCGACAATGGTAGAGAAATCAAGAGTCCTTGCTGGTCAGGGGGAGGCTGATGCGGAGAGTTAGTCTGCCAGCAACGAAACAAGCAGGCATAGATCGAAGGTTGTATGGGCTGGGTAATGCACCTGACGCTATAATATCTGCGTGAAGAAACGTGCGAGAGTCTCTGAGGGGCTTCGTGAGGTATCCCTACCTAGGTCGGTATGCATCATGGCGGAAGCTTTACCGGCATCGTCGGGCTGCCAGGGCTGACGCTCGCCGCGGACGCAAGCGGGGAGGTGCGGACGTGCGTGAGAGAAAGAAGAAGGGGTGGTTGTTAGGGGAAGGGTTGCGCCGTGGGGAAAGAAGCCCTTAGAAGGGCACTGGGCGGAACAAAGGTGACAATTGGGCAACTTGGGCAAGCACCAAGCTAGCATCACCCTCGGGCCGGCTAGCGCACTGTCTAACGTGAACTGGGCTAGCGTCCATCTAGAATCAACCTTCCATAAGCCCTTTGAGCGTCACACACAGCACAATAATTGAGTTGATCTGACTTGGATCTTCAAGGTTCCGTGCTTCATGGCCCCTGCCTCCCAGATGGATCCTCAAGGGGTATCAGTGGCCTGTGGACGGAGCAGCGCGAAGCGTCTAGGCATCTTCGAATATTTAAAGATGAGCCCCTCCGACGCCGTTGGAAGTGCGGCTTTGCTTGGTATCAAGAATCTTCAGCATGGCATTGATCAAACGCAGACATCTTATTAGCTCTCTTATCTCTTTACTCATACTGTCCATCTTCGCTCTACAACTTGTCCAGGCACTCTCCACATGCGCGACTGATTGCCAAACCCAGCTGGCTGCCTCAGACCTAGGATGCAATACCAGTACGGCCGTCGACGCCGCCAGCTGTCCGTGTTTCGACAAGCAATACATACAGAGATATGCAAGCTGCGTCTCCCGCAACTGCCCAAAGGACCTCGAGGCAGCATGGAAGGAGATCGAATACAACTGCACCGAGCAGAAAGTCTCATTAGCCGTGTCCCGAGATCAATTCCTCAGCGCAGGCTCCTGTTCCTGGCCTGACTGTCTATCCAACCCCGAATGCCTCTGGTTTGATTGCATGTCAGGTCCGGATCCACCCAAAAAGAGGAATATCACTCTGACCTTCACATTGCCCAATCCTACCACAACAAGCACAGCTCTGGAAAGCTCGACGTCTCCATCCTCGCCAACATCACCGCCGCCTACGAGCACAGGCGCAGCTCCTGCAGTCCCGCAGCCAGGACATCAACTGACACAAAGCGACAAAGTGGCCATCGCAGTCGGTTTGGGGGTCGGCATACCCACCGTCCTGCTCGCCCTTCTCACGTTCTTGTTCACAGTCCGATGGTCCCTCCCCTGGTTCAGACGGTCAGCTCAAGGCGGCAACCGGCGGAACAGAGGTCGGAGGCTGGAACGGCTCAACTCGGCCTCCGCAGATATGAACTATGGGACGTTCGACTCCGAAGATGATGACGCCGCAAGTCCTGACCGGCAGAGCGCACCGGTTGCGAACGAGGAGTCTACGGCCGAGCGGGACATTACAGAGCTGTGCTTGTTGTAGTTGG
>QQTW01002916.1_pt1 | contig 12543 bp, 11 predicted proteins | sample 1904831 | NCBI WGS metagenome assembly QQTW01 (sample SAMN09435610, study PRJNA476489) | Subsurface metagenome, whole genome shotgun sequencing project. | reverse complement strand
ATTCGTTATCGATAACCCGTCTAATGAAATTTTAAGACAGATCATCGCGAGGCAAACAATGACAAAGAGGAAGGACCACAGGACCGTGAATGTCGGAGTGCTCGCACTACAAGGCGCCTTCAATGAGCATCTACAGCTTTTACGGCAGGCTGCTTCTACAGTGGAGTCAAGGAATCCAGCGGACGAGATAACATGGCATTTCTTCGAAGTCCGGACGCCGGAGGAGCTCTCGCGGTGCGACGCTCTGATTATTCCGGGCGGTGAGAGTACCACTATGTCACTCGTCGCTGCTCGATCAAACATGTTGGATCCGTTGCGCAACTTCGTAAAGTGAGGCATCAAATAGGCTTCGGTTGTCACTTTCACCACGCTGATTAGTATTGGTAGAGTACAGCGCAGACCGACCTGGGGCACATGTGCAGGGTTGATAATGCTTGCTGAGTCCGCAAATCGTGTCAAGAAAGGAGGCCAAGAATTGATTGGAGGCTTGGATGTGCGGGTCAACAGAAATCACTTCGGTAGACAGGTCGAGAGCTTCGAAACCAAGCTTGACCTGCCTTTCCTGAACTCTCCAGGCGCAAAAGATCATGACACAGGACGGGTGCCGTTTGATGGGATCTTCATACGCGCGCCCGTGGTCGAGCGAATATTGCCAGTGCGGCCAGGCGAACAAGTCGAAGAGGCGGCGAAGGAAGACACGGTCATAGCGCCATCAAGAGTACCCGAAAACGAGTCGGCGGGCAAGTTGGCACACAGCGATGTTGAAGTCATGGCTACCTTACCCGGTAGGCACAATGCGCTATCAGGCAAGGTTGCCGAGGATCAATTGGATCGAAACGCAGGAGATATCATTGCTGTACGTCAGGGCAATGTATTCGGAACCAGCTTCCATCCGGAGCTGACAGGTGACTCGAGGATTCACGCCTGGTGGCTTGAACAGGTGAAAGCTGCCATGAACGAGGTGTGACGGCTGACGAGTGAGATCCAAGTTCTTTGATTTTCTTTTGCTGTATCGGATGGGGAGTGCTGGCGTTACGTCGATCATGTGTGCGTTAGAGTAGATGGCGATTCGCTGCAAAGACGTTCAAGATACCATAATATGATAGAAGAGTGAAGCGATTCCAAGAGTATTATTTGGGGCCAAGAGCCTGCACCAGACGCCGCCATACCGTACAATGCTGGTTGGTCATCTACCTACCTTTCCCATATTCTTCTTCTTCTTTCAACCGCTCGTCGGCGATTGCACGGCCGTAACCACCTCTACCAGGGTCGAACTCATCTCTGTACTCATCGCGTACCTGACCTCCTGACTTGCCTCGCCTTCATTCTACCATCAGCTATATACTTGAATGCTGGAAGCAGCTTAACATACCCGTATTGCCTTCCCTCCTGAAAGCCCGGATCCAGGTCTGTCCTGATAATCCGCTCGTCTAATTTTGTGCCTCCTATGTACTTCATACAATCCAGCGCATCCTGATGCGTGTAGTATTCAACGAAGCAAAATCCGCAAGGCGTCTTATTGAACCGGTCAAGTCCCATTACCAACCTCTTAATTTCCCCGCATCTGAAACGAATCAGTATGGATTTGTTAGATGAGCCAACATCGCGCACTTAGCGAAAAGCTCATGAATTTGTTCTTCTGTTGTATAAAAGGAGCTTCAATGGAATCAGTAAATAGTGTGGGTGCGCAAGTCATAGCTCCGAAACCCACAGATTTCCAACGTAGAGGGTTGTCGCATCTTTCAGCGGATCCTCCTGCTCCTCAGGTGTTTTCTCTCGGTCATCGTAGCCATCTCGGTCGTATTTCCGCTTCTTATTCTGTGCCGTGCGTTGAGCAGTATCAGAACGGAACGTCTTTAGGAACAGCTTTGGGAATTCGAGTAGCCGTAAGAAGTTGAACACTGACCTTGCCGTGATAATATGCGCTGGGTTTGTCTAGTCGATCAACAGTATTGCGCAGAGGTGCTGGCATAATGACTGTTGATGTCCTTTAAATGGCTACATGGTAAGGGTAGAGCTTCGAGGAGCTGCACGGCGCCAAGCCTCCAACACCTGAGGAAATTCCAGCGCGTAGCATCCACGAAATATATTACACAACTTCGCAACTCTCAAACGGTGAGGCTGTGCAACCTGGGAGGGCCAGATTATGCTTTGCAGAGTAACTCCATATTGATTGAGGGCTCATTATAAAGTCGCCGAGCTCCTTCAGCCTTCGCAATGCCCAGAATTATCAGTTATACACCGGCTTGGCTGTCGAGACCTTCACCAGGGTTCAATTTGTTCTCCTCTACTTCCAGCACTTCTACGCCTCTGACCACGAATGGAACAGCTTTACCTAAAAGAAATGGTGCTGGGAGAACCACGCCGTATGTCGGGCCACAACGAACGATCGCGAGACGTGGTACGGAGGTCTTCGTGGCGGTTGGAAATGAAATACGGTGGTCTGACTTGTGTATGCTGAAGGATGACTGGGAGGAGAAAGGAGAGGACGGCCAGAGTCAGAAGAACGGGCAGGTGTCTGAGTCAGAAAGGAGCCAAGAAGATGGTATACCAGAGCGGAGTTACAGAGTCAGTTTGGGCAGCTTCTTGTGGGTGACTAAGGTTGATCTGGGCTGATATGCCTGCCTAGGTATTGAAGGTACCTGTTGGACTACCGATCAGACAGCTCATCATATCATCGAACGGCGAGTTGGTTGCCATCCTCACGTCCCACACTATCCATATCGCCCTCCTTCCAGACTCTTCGCACCTAGGACAGCTGGATACTGAACCAATCAGGCTAAAGGCTTATATGCTCGGCCCGACAACCCATGTAACTTCTCAAGCGGGTCTTGCTTCTGCGCTCTGGCATCCTCTAGGTGTCTCTGGAAGCTGCTTGGTCACTGTCGCAGCGGATGCGGTTGTACGGGTATGGGAGTTCAATAGGGAGGATCGATCGTCCTTTGAAAGCCCTACACTGGCTATAGATCTGAGCAAGCTTGCCGACGGAGTCTCAGCGGACGAGGATTTCGGTCCGCGAAAGCCGAACTTGAATAGAGGGTTTTCTCCAGACTCAATTGACATGGATGTAGCAGCAGCATGTTTTGGGGGGTCAGGGCTTGCTGAAGAGCATGGATGGGCACCGATGACTCTGTGGGTCGCGATGAAGGCCGGAGATGTCTACGCTTTGTGTCCTCTGCTACCCACTAAGTGGCAGCCGTCCCTTTCGCTTCTTCCATCCCTCTCAACATCTGTGGTGTCGAAGATGGCTGCAATTCAAGATGACAAATCAGCCTCTGCCCAGGATAGACGAATCTGCGAGCAGCAGTATCGGTGGTTCTCAGAAATTGACAATCAGGAACCGGTACTCAAGTCAGGGAAGTCGAATTTCGACCCTCAAATCGAAATCTACAAGTCTCCATTGAATCCAGGACCAGTACCCAAGCTTCAGGGCCCATTCATGATCGAGCCGACTGCCATAGGAGATGACCTTGAGCTTACGGATTTGCACGTTATTGCGGCAAAGGTCGACATCGATGAAATGATGCTCCATGACGATGATCTGTTGGACGATGATGAGACCGAGCAAGGGGGTCTGTCAGTGGCAGTTGTAAATCTACTTACGAAAAGTGGTCGCGTACACGTATGTTTAGATCTGGACGGAGTTGAGGGCATGTGGCTGCCAAAGAAAAAGGTCAGTACTTGTGGTCTGCAGAGATGTTATATAGACCTTTATTGATGACTGCTCGCCTAATAGGACAAAATCGCCACTTCCGAAGACTTTGACCATCTCCCAACTCTTGTGGTCCTGGAATCGGTTGACACTATGCGACCAGTAGATGACTTCGACAGTAGTTGGCCGATCTTTACCGCCGACGTCGAATCTCGATATGCCTTCTTTGTCACACATCGAGAAGGTGTAAACTATCTGTCATTATCCCACTGGACCGAGAGACTAGAGAAGGAGTTGAATGGTAACGCCAGCACTGGAGCTGCGTTCCGTATCGAAGTGTTTACCGAGGGCTCTCGTACCCTACGCGAACAAATTGCCCACCGACCGTTTGAAATGGCAGGCGAAAACTCCGACACTGGATCATTTACTGGCTCCATAGTGCTACAGGACTCAGACTTGGGATACTTCCTTCTCACTGCAGCCGGCGAACAGCCGTACGCTATCACGTTCGACCTCCCTGATTCGGAATTGCCAGAACACAGCAACGGCTACCAGGAGCCAGAGTACGAGCCAGATATGAAGATGCCCGCAATTGGCCCACTTCGGCCTGCCTATCAGCCACCGGCATCTCTTTGGGCTAAATCTGCACTTTCCAATTTCCTAGAGAGCCGGGTTCACAGTCGGCATAGAAAGACTTTCAAAGAAGAAATTCGACTATCGGCAGCTACTCTGGATCTCATGACCGAGGCACACCGGGTTCTCAGTCATGAAACACACCAGCTAGGCGTTGCAGCGGCGGACCTCTTCCGACGATGCGAAAGACTTCAAGACGAATTTCGTGACCAGATCAGACGGGCGAGTGACCTCACTTACCGCATCGAGCAGGTAGCCGATGAAGGCGCGGACGACTACGAGGAGAAGGATCGAGATAGGGCAAGAGGCAATGCTGCGATTGAGCAACGTCTAGAAGCCGCACGAGAAAGGCAAGAACAGCTTGTAGAACGTCATAAAAAAATTAGAAGGGCACTCGCAAAGACAGGAGGGAAAGATCTGAGTCACAGAGAGCAACTTTGGATGTTCGAGATGCGCGGGCTTGAACACTCGGTCTTCGAGATGACTCAGGGAACAGATCAGACCGAGGAGGACCATATACCGGCAGAGCCTTGGCGACGATACGAAGAGGTAGGTTTCTCACGGCTTGATATGTTGTGCTTCCGTCCACTTCTTCGTGCTGACCTTGCTCAGGTGAAGGAGCTTACGGAAGATTTGGTGGCACAAGCTCACCAGGCGGCAGAAGGAGGTTCCTCAGATGTCAACGGTGTCATCAAAGTTCCGCCAGAGTTGCGGAAAGCTAAGGTCACGCAAGTCATGGGTCTTCTAGAAAGAGAGTGCGTATTATCAAGCTTGATGGAGCAGCGCCATTACCCTCAAATGTGTACTAACAAAATATTTTGCGTCTAGGTCCGCACTCGTCGATGCGACTCTAAGCCGGCTGGAGAGATTGAATCTGTCATCTCTCAGTGTATAACTAAGGAGTCTCATTAGTTTCGTCTCAGCCAGCAATAGCTTGGATTTTGGAGCAATGCATCAACTTGGACTCGCATTAGGAGCATCAATCGGGGCCTTTGTATCAGCATGTCTTTGTATACTACTTCCTAACGCTGTCTTTCAAAGCTCAACCTCTCAGCAACCTGTATCACAGAGGCACTCACTGAGCTAATAGCATGGGTGGCCCTCTGAGAACATTGTATACCTTCTATGTCTATCGAATGTAAACTCTATTCATGGGTACAAACCTAGCGAGAGACCAAACTTCTAGTCTATGGCTTTGAATATCATCTCAGTTAGATATTCCTGGACTCGTCGGTCCACTCTTCCAGTATTTCCTCCGGAACATCTCTCACAAGCACATGTATGTGTTCCAGTCCGCGTACGCTCTGGAGCTTTGTCCAATTCTTGAACCACTGTACCCTGTCATCGTTATACCCGTCCCGCGCAAGTCTCTCCTCAAAAGTCATCCGTACGAAGTCCTCTATCAGCGCTCGAGAACCCGGCGTCAAGTCCCCAGTGCTTTCGTCGACGGGAATGGGGGTTTTGAGCCAAACAACAAGGTGCGTTATATTTGGAGTGAAGCTATAGGGCCAGTCATTGCGGAGAATCTTGTAATCCTCCCGGTCGGCGAAAGGAGTAGGACTTTTGTACGCAAAGCGGGGACTTTCAGCACTAGATGATGACGGAAGAGGTTTCCAGTGCAGACGAGTTTGGCATATGAAATTTGTTATATTTCCATATGCGGATTTGGTCTGCCGTGTCCAGTCAATGTAGCGCACGAGAGCAGAAGGCTTGCGCTTCAGGTTCTCCAAAGTGTTCTCCGCTGCCACTTAACTTAGCAGTATATTCATGCGGAAGTTAAAAGTGTATGCGCGTACCTAAGTTTGTTCGGAGCTCACTCCAGGTGACGAGTTGAAATTGGTCGTCTGTTTGCGCAAGGACTCCATGATCCACATCTGTGAGATAGAATGGTGGTTCTTCATCCGGCGGAATGCTCCCATCGCGGCTGACCCGCTCAGATGTGTATGTTGGAGAGCTCCCGAAGTCTCCTTGGCTCGTCATCGTCATTGTAGAGAGGCTCTTCGGGATATGCTATCGATAAGAGAGCCTCGGGACGGTTGCCCGAATTGGAGTTAGCTCGAATCAACACTTTTCCCCCAATCGGTATGGTATCATAAAGTCCGAGTTGTTTCTCGGACTGTGCATAACGTTACCTTAAATATTCGCAACCCCACCGAATGACAGCTGTTATTCAGTCGGACATGAACAGTCTCTTGTACAGCTTCTGATTCTGTTTATACATTACATTCTTCTTCATATTGGATTGACGACAATGGCTACTGCTCACCAAATCAGGCCCTCCTCCGCCTTCTCATCTCAATATATCAATGGCGTGTACATCCCCTCCGCGCTCCTGATAGTTGGTACGGCTATTGTGAAGAAGGAATGGGTTATCTATGCGGTAGCGGTAGCAGCATTGTTGGGAGCTTGGAAAGTCTATAACAATCGTGCGTCAGCAGGGATGTCGAGGGAGCATCTTGGGTTGATTGAACTGACTGGTCTGAGCGTACAGAAGTTAAAAAGGTGTTGAAGCCTGATGTCTACCAAGAGTTTGAACTTAAGGAGAAGACTGTTATATCTCCTAATGTTGCTATGTGAGTAGGTCATGCAATGTATAGTGGATCAACTTACTGATGAGCTCAGCTACCGCTTCAACCTCCCAAGCCCAACAGATATCCTAGGTCTTCCAATTGGCCAGCACATGTCAGTCGCCGCCATGATTGAAGGACAACCAAAGGAGGTCGTTCGCTCCTACACTCCCATAACTTCGGATGAGAACGCCGGCTACTTCGATCTGCTCATCAAATCCTACCCTACCGGCAACATCTCTAAGCACATGGCCAACATGAAGATTGGGCAGACGCTCAAAGTCAAAGGGCCAAAAGGTGCCATGGTCTACACACCAAACTTGGTCAGGCATTTCGGGATGATCGCGGGCGGAACGGGGATTACGCCTATGCTGCAGATTATCCGGGCCATCATCAGGGGCAGGCGAAGGAATGGAGGCAACGACAGGACGGAGGTGGATCTAATTTTTGCAAATGTCAATGTCGAAGACATATTACTAAAGGAAGATTTGGATGCATTGGCGAAAGAGGACGAGGCATTCAGGGTACACTATGTCCTGAACAACCCACCCGAAGGCTGGACTGGTGGTGTTGGTTTTGTGACACCTGATATCATCAAGGTGAGGCACAATTCGACCTCCACTGACATTCAGTAGAGTTGAAAACTGATCGGTCCATAGGCCAAACTTCCGCCCCCAGCTAAAGATATAAAGATACTCATCTGTGGTCCTCCACCTATGGTCAGCGCAATGAAGAAGGCTACGACGGAACTCGGCTACGAGAAGCCAAGGCCTGTTAGCAAGCTGGAGGACCAAGTATTTTGCTTCTAGATTGGTATTGATTATGTTTGGGATAGCCGATACATGTGCAATGGATGTTGGTCCGTCCCAAGACTGATTCGCTCCGGTCGGATCTCTTTCTTGTGCTGTCTCTTTTTGTACGGTTGCATAGATGTCTCCTTCACCACTATATCCATACTTTGTGGCGTTCCGTGGTAGATTTTACATCATAGCCAACGAGTAAACTGTACAAATACCCGATGATGCGAACCACTGGGAGAAATGGTCCAGGCTCGAAGATGAAAACATTCTTAACTGGAGCCCTAGGTCTTTCGCGGAGTCTGTTCATCAGTCTCTTGTTGCTGTTCTTGTTCTGAGATTCAGCAGTCGTAAGACCTGAGGTATGTACCATCTTCATCATGATCTTCAGTCAATTTCGAGACGGTAGTGATAATTCTTCGGAGCGTGACAGCCAGGCTCAGATTCCAGATCGCGGATGCTGATGACCGTTCTTCGTGCTGCAGTGATCTCAATAGGATATTGACGGTCGCTTCCTAACGATACTGCATTTTCTGCCCGCCACGCTTTTCCATCTTCTTTTGTCTATTGCTGCCCGCTGGGCCACCAGCGAACGCTTGATCTCCTCCTGACCCCATCATACCTGCCATCCCTTGGCGCATACCTCCGAAAGTAGAGTATGCCAGCCAAGCTGAATACACCGGTATGACCCACCACAACCACCATGCCCTGTTACCGAAAACAGTCGCTAGTCCTGTGCATCCCCATGTCCAGTAGAGGACGTCCCATAAGTAATCCGTCAAGCCTTTCGCTTCAAGGTCTTCTCCAGATTTCTTCAACTCTCCATTCTGTGCATAGGTTGGTCGGCCAATTCGCTCAAGCCAGAATTCAATGAAGAATGCTGGGAACGAGTAGAGTGCGTAGAGTGATAATGTCGTCGTAAGAGGTGTAGGTGAGCGAAAGAGGAGCGCCCGTATCAGAATGAAGAAAATGTTGATCCCAAGGGAAATGAGGTGAGTTCGTTTTAGTATGGCATTGTTGCGCGCGGCGAGCTGTTTGGCTGCTTTCTTCAGGGAAATTCAATAGCTGGTCTAGCATTTGTGGTAAAAGACCACATACCTGAGCCATTGCCCTAAAGTGCAATTGAATATTGCACCCAGTCACTCGCGGCCCTCACACAGGAAATTCTCAAGCGTCGACCCTATCACAGCATACTCTGTGCCACAATCGCGAGATTGAATTGCTGTTCTGTCATCTCAAATTTATGGATGAAGATGTCAAAGTGAAGTGGGTTGCCTGGCCGCAGATCAGATCAAGCGCCGCCATCCCCAAAAGAGAGAGGATCCGTCGGCAACATCCAAAACATCACAAAGTCACGTCCAAATAACACACCTGGCCAATCGAGTTTTCGTACCGTGATATAAACCTGCTGAGGTAGCTTGGGATTACAATGCGTTATTGATATCATACATCGTCATGTCTTGCAACGGCGTATGAGCTCTTGGAGCGGTGTCTTTGTTGGATCCATGAATATACTCTCATAACACTCTTTGTCACCGACGATCCCCCGTTGGACATCCAGCGTGCCCCAGATACAATCAGTGGTTGCTCACGTGCAGCTGGTTATCCTTTCTTTCTTCTATTGTTGTGCTTCGAACGGGGAAACCACGACCGAGTCTTGATGTACACGAGCAAAACAACACGCTTACAGTAATTCCATGACCTTCCGCAGTCCTACTTGTCGACCACCTCACCACCCACCATCAACTTCACCATCACACCCACCGCTCCATTACAACTTGCGTTTGGACACCTGCCGATCTCGTATACTGCGCGCATTATGTCGCCAGTAAACCCACACATCGTCGTCCAGTTGCGGCAACTGATTTACTACCACTTGGACAATGGCCTCTTGAACAACGCTCTGTTTCTCGCAGGTCGATTGCATGCATATGAGCCACGCTCGTCCGACGCCTCTTACCTTCTCGCTCTCTGCCACTTTCGTCTTGGCCAGCTAAAAGCAGCCTACGATTACAGCAGGAATGCAGGCTCGAGAGGAACACATTTGGGTTGTTCATACGTCTTTGCCCAGGCTTGTCTGGGGTTGGATCGCTTTGTTGAGGGCATCAGCGCAATAGAGCGGAGTCAAGGACACTGGGGCGCAAGGAACAATTGGAGTCAGTGTTTGCCTGGCAGACTCCTGATGTGAGCACTGACGTTATTCGTCATTATAGACAAGCACTCTGAGACGAGACGACAACATCTTCCAGACGCGGCCGCAGTGTACTGTCTCAAAGGCAAGCTGTGGCATGCTCATGATGATGCAAAGAAGGCTGTTGAGTGCTATGTTGAGGCACTTAAGCTGAATCCCTTCATGTGGGATGCTTTCCTTGGTCTTTGTGACACTGGTGTGTAAATCCTAGCAATTCACCAAACTTTAACTGACTCTAAGAACAGGTGCCAACATCCGAATACCTAATATCTTCAAGATGACCCCAGAGATGCTGGCCGTCTTGGCGACATCACCCAATATAGACCTATCATCGGTAGGAGGTCCGGATGAGCCTCAGGCGGGAGACGTTCCTTTGCAAGCACAATCTAATAACTGCATTCCTAATCATCCTCTGCCGGCTAATGACCCCTTTAGTATCTCCACTAATCGACTCAATATGGATGGCACATTGGGTTCAAATGTGTACGGCTTGCTGGAGAAACTGAATTGCAGCACAGTTGATGTTATGCCCGCGGGGGTTGGAGGGCCGCAGGGTGCTGTCAGTATCGATATGCCTAGCGGAGCCGATGGCCGGGATGACACAAAACCCATTGTGCCAGGTGGTGCAGTTACAACGGCGCATTCATCAAACACTACGGAGCCGCCATTGGCCCCAATGAGAAAGGCACGAACACTCCAGGGTCTGGGCATGGACTTCAGCGTTGACGCTCCTCCAAAGATGAGATCGAATACGATAAGGTCAAAAAGCAGAAGCAAAACTGATCCCGATGATACGGACAGCACTACCCTAGGTACCCGCAACGCCTTCTCCTCATATGGACTTGACAGGAAAAGGACCATATCAGGTCAAGCAGCACAGGCGACGTCTTCAATAGCCGCCAGCAACGCAAGCCTGAACGATCCGAATGCACCGCAGCAACGTCGAAGTGTAAGATTATTCAACCAGATCAGACCCACCAGTAGTAAGTTCTCGGCTTCAACTACCAGTATGAATCTCAGAGACGGGAAGGAACTCAAGAAAGCGAAGGCCACTGGCACCAAAGGACGAAGTGGAACCACTTCGACCGTTGGACGAGTTGTTAGCGGCAACCGTAAGCCACCGGATGGCATGGACTTGGACACCAAGGAGACTAGATCTCTCTTCGCTGGTCCTGGTGGTCAGCCACCAATGATGCCAAAGCCTGCAGTTAACGAGAAAGTAAAAGAATACGAAGGTCTACAATGGCTCCTGGACCTCTTCATAAAGATAGGCAGCGGATATTTCGCTTTAACGCACTATCAATGTCAGGACGCTTTGCAAATATTTAATGGCGTCCCGCTTGGTCAACAAGAAACCCCATGGGTATTGGCTCAAATTGGCAAAGCTCACTACGAGCAAGCTGCCTACGCGGAAGCTGAGAAGTATTTTGTAAGGATCAGGTCTATAGCCCCCTCAAGATTGGAGGACATGGAGGTTTACTCGACTATCCTATGGCATTTGAAAAATCAGGTCGAACTCGCTTATCTTGCTCATGAGCTCGTCGAAGTCGATCGTCTTTCGCCTCAAGCTTGGTGTGCGATCGGCAACTCTTTCTCGCTGCAAAGAGACCACGATCAAGCCCTGAAGTGCTTCAAACGAGCGGTACAATTGGATCCCAAGTTCGCATACGCCTTCACTTTGCAGGGTCATGAACATGTTGCCAACGAGGAATATGATAAAGCTTTGATATCATATCGGAGCGCCATCTCAGCCGAGAATAGACACTACAACGCATGGTATGGCCTCGGGAAAGTGTATGAAAAGATGGGCAAGTACGACGTAGCAGAGCAACATTTTCGAACCGCGGCAGGTATCAACCCCACCAACGCTGTCCTGGTTTGTTGCATTGGCATGGCTTTGGAGAAGATGAAGAATCCCAAGACCGCTCTGTTGCAATACACCCGGGCCTGCGAATTGGCGCCCAAGTCAGCACTGTCGCGATTCAAGAAAGCTAGGGTTCTCATGACTCTACAAGAACCCAATCTTGCGCTTGTGGAGTTGAAAGTTCTGAAGGACATTGCACCTGATGACGCAAATGTTCACTTCTTACTTGGACGGGTGTACAAGATGCTGCATCAGAAAGGAAATGCTATCAAGCACTTCACTACGGCGTTGAACCTTGATCCAAAGGTACGTTTGACGTCCTTCAAGAACCCACGTGTATAACTAACGTATGAGCAGGCCGCGCAACACATCAAGGAGCACATGGAGTGTTTAGAGGATGACGACGATGATGACGACGAAGAAATGTCCTGAGTACTTGTCCGAGGCTGTTCAGTACAGACTCGTGACCTTTGTCTGTGGCTTCCTGGAGGCCTTACTCAGCCCAGCTATACAGCGTTCACATCCCTCCAACAGACGGGAACGGACTCGGTGCTTCGTTCCCGATTTTGGGCTTCCGTATCCCGTGGCTTGGAATTATTCTACTCACTGCCGGCGCGCACAATCAATGCATTCGAAGCGGGGGTTCTGGTCGGGTCATTTACCATTGTCGGAGGAAAAATGCATCTGGAAAAATGGCGTTTGTGCTTGGGTATGAGAGGATCGGGTAGGAATGGTTATGAGAGGTACCTTTATGTATATTATGAGCTCTCGCGTACTTCGCCCTCTCTACGAAATAACCAAATTAATGGGTCATGGTAGAATGAAATGTACTCCAGGTA
>QQTW01002915.1_pt1 | contig 12544 bp, 8 predicted proteins | sample 1904831 | NCBI WGS metagenome assembly QQTW01 (sample SAMN09435610, study PRJNA476489) | Subsurface metagenome, whole genome shotgun sequencing project. | reverse complement strand
CGGCAAATTCCACAGAATGAGTGTGTTGTCATCACCCCCTGAGACAAGCATTGTCCCGTCTGGGCTAATGGCAATTTCCCTAATCGCTGCGGTATGTCCTCTCAAGGTAGTCAGTTCCGTACCATCGAGTTTCCAAAGCTTGATAGTATTATCCACGCTGCCAGAAGCCACTATTTGTCCATCGGAACTAAACGCAACTCCCCAAACCCCAGCAGTGTGACCTTTGAGAGTTTTCAGCAATTTGCCATCAAGAGTCCACAGCTTAACGGTATTGTCGCCACTTCCAGTAGCTACCATTTTACTGTCACGGCTAAAGGCAACTCTCCATACTGTCGCCGAGTGTCCTACAAAAGTTCTGAACAACTTGCCATCCAGCGTCCACAGTTTAGCAGTACTATCACCACTGGCTGAACCAATGAGCCGACCGTCCGGACTAAATACGACATGCCAAACTTCCGCTTGATGTCCTTTGAGAATCTGCGGTGAAGGACGATCTCTATGCCATATCTGAACAATTTTGTCAACATTTGACATTGCGATCGCTTGTCCGTCGGGACTCAATGCTGCTGCTAAGAGTTTAGCGAGACGATCTTTATAAGTAGCAACCAAAGTGCCGTCTGGCTTCTTGAGTTTTACAGTATCATCGTCAGCGGTAAGAGCAATTAACTTACCATCGCCACTGAATGAAACCTCGAAGACTATGCTCCCAGATTCTGTCAAAGTTTTGAGCAATTTACCTTGGCGACTCCAAAGTTTAGCGGTGTTTTCGTGGCTTGCCGTGGCTATGGTCGAACTGTCGGAGGTAATAGCTATTGACCAAATCCCGGCTTGATGAGCAATAATACTCTTCTGGAATGGATTCTCTTTCTGCCAGAGTCTGACCACGTTTTCTGCACCTGCCGAAGCAATAAAGCTGCTATCGGGGCTAAAAGTGACTCCCCAAACGGACGCACTGTGTCCTCTAAGCGTCTTCAGTTCTGTGCCATCAATATTCCAAAGTTTAATCGTTTTGTCGAGACTGGCGGAGGCAATAGTCTGACCATCCGGACTAAAAGCGACTCCCCAAACCCCGGCACTGTGACCAGTAAGAGTTTTATATTCACGGTAGCTTCCATCTGTGCTGTCTCGCTGCCAAAGTTTAACAGTTGTGTCTTCACTCGCTGAAGCAATGGTCTTACCGTCAGGGCTGAAAGCTACTCCTACAACCCAAGCGGTGTGACCTTGGAGAGTTTGTAGGGGTTTGGCGTATGCTGTACCTGTACCGTCTGGTTTCCACAAGTTTACTGTCCCGTCTACACTTGCGGCAGCAACGATATTACCATCAGGACTAAAAGCGACTCCCCCAAACTCCACAGTGTAACCTTGAAACGTTCTTAGCGGCTCACCGTCTGGCTTCCAAATTTTCACCGTTTTGTCGAAACTACCAGAGGCAAGAAACTGACCATCGGGACTAAAGGCGACTCCCCAGACTGAAGCAGTGTGACCTTTGAAAGTTCTTAGCAACTCACCGTCTGGTTTCCAGAGTTTAACTGTACCATCTTCACTAGCGGAGGCGAGCATCTGACCGTCAGGGCTAAAATCGACTGCCCTAACTGTTGCGGTATGACCTTTGAGAGTTGCAACTTCTGACCCATCACGTCGAATTAGCTTGATTGTTTTATCTGTACTTGCTGAGGCAATCAGAGAACTGTCAGGACTGATATCTACTGCCAGAACAGCTGCTGTATGACCCAAAAAACGGTTGTATTCATCTGCTCCATAAACTGCTTGCCGTAATGCATTTTCCACCTGACGCTCAATATTTGTCTCTGGTTTACTCAGTTTTTGCAGTCTTTTTTTGGCTTTAATTGCTTCTACGAGCGCATCTAATCTGCGATTTGAGGCAAAAAGTCCTTCAGAAGAAGATACAAGCGCTTCAATTTCGCTGTTTCTGGCTTGACTTTCGCTTTTGATAGCTTGTCGGTACAGAGTGAAACTGCCTAGCCCCAACCCGCTAGAAACGAGCAAGCCGATACACACTGCAACTAACAAAAATCTTTGTAATTTAGCCGTTTTTTTTTCTTGTGCTAGTCGTGCTTCTACCTCTTTGGCTCGTGCTGCCTTTAATGCCGTTTGCACCGCTTGCTGTTCGCATTCAATACTTGCGGCGAAAAATTGATAATCCAAATCGCTGAGACTTTTGCCCTGCGCCCAATTTTGAGTATCTTTTAGAGCCTGTCCTCGCAACAGACGCGATTCATCTTTATAGTCAGATGCTACCCAAGCATTGAATGTTTGCGAGTAAGGACGCAGATTGTCTAACTGCCTTATCACCCATTGAGCATTGAAAACACTTTGATAGATGGGATTTTTAATTTTGAGAATGCCGTTGTGTTTCTCGACTAAACCAGATAACAACAGTTCTGTCTGTTCTCGACTGTCATCAGTAGATACACCAGGTGTTTGAGTGTCTGTTTGCTCCCAAAGCAACACCTGCTGATAAAGACCTAACAACCGTCCTGCTCGGTGTTCGTGGAAAAGTAGGCGATCGCGAATTGTGCGGAGGTGTTCCGGTTCGTCTTGTGATTCCCAGTGTTGTATAATGTGCGATCGCACAAATTGCTCTACCCAATATGCTGCGGTTTCTGGAGGTAAAACAATTTTTCGATTTGATGTCTCTAAGGCTGTTCGGACAATTAACTGACAGAGTTTTTGAGTCAGAAATGGTTGTCCCCCACTCCAGTAAATAATCTCTCGCAGCACTGAAGAGGGTTGGCTGATAACTTCCTCTAACCCTTTGAGCAAAGGTTTGGCTTCATGCAGTTTAAACCCATATAACTCAATCGCTGTACCAATGTTAAAGGGTGTCCGGCGTTTATCTGCAATTAGGTCAGATGGACTCGCTACCCCAAATAGTGCAAATCCCAACCGTTGGAAATTCCGGTCATGTGCCTGCTGATTATAGCAATGACGAATCCAGGCAAAAAAGTCGTTGACAGGAAAACTTAAACTCAACAAACTGTCAATCTCATCAATGAAGATGAAAATGCGATCGTTTTGAATATTTGGCAGTAAAACTCCTTCAACAAACTGGTGTAGTTTTTGCACTGGGGAAATACCTGCTTGCATATCCCACCAATTTTTAAACTTGACGTGTTCTCCTAGATTTAAGTCGTAGAACAAGCTGAGGATGATACCTTTGTACCATTGTTCTGGTGTAGTATTCTCGCTACCCAATCGAGTGACATCCAAGTAAGCACAGCTATAGCCTTCTTCCCTAAGACGATAACTCGTGCGTTGTAATAACGATGACTTGCCCATCTGACGAGAGTTTAAGACATAACAAAAATCGCCGGCTTTCAAGCTGGTATAAAGTTGTTCGTCTGCCTGACGGACAACGTATGTGAGATCGTCACTGCGAAGGCTGCCTCCTACCTGGTATCTCATCTCAAAGTGTGATTATAATTAGCTCTTTCAAGGTGAAGCGTAAGCACAAGCTCTATAAAGGGAGAGCAAAACTTGCCATTTTCGTCTGGTTTAGCAACTATTGTCTCACTATTTCCGATCTGCTGCTCCTGTATTCTCTTAACTGTCTTAACTGTCTTAACTGTCTTAACTGTCTAATTGTAGGTTATTAAATTCTTTTTAACTGTCTGCTTAACTGTCTTAACTGTCCTTGCATTTCCACTATAAAAGCAAGAGTATGTATATACGGAGTTAAGGCAACTTCTACTCAGAGCTTTGTCAAACAGGACACCCAAAGCTAGCGACTATATGTGCTGCTGCAATAGTATTGAGCCACAGACTAACGTCTTATGGCGAACTATTGTACTGAGTTGTCTTTTGCGTTGACAGAGAAGGAAAAAGCCTCAACTCTACCCGTAATTCAGTCATTTAGTAAGTTCAAATTATGACAACTACAACTGCACCAAATCCGACAACTAATAGCACACAAGTAACAACTGTGTTGACAGTTGCCAAAATTGCATCGGGAAGAACCCAACCAGGTGCAACCAATTGGCAAAAATCAAACGATTATGTTTATGTCGATGTTGACACCAGTGCTGCTGGGTTTGCTAAAACACCAGTATACGTAACATCAATTGGCGGTGATAGCCAGCATTACGGAACCACTGGAGCTAGTTCTGTCTACAGTGCTACCGCCACAGGCTTTCGTATATTTATTAGATGGGACAAAGGCTTCAAGGACACAGCTATTACCCCAGAAGAAGCCAATGGTTATAAATGGCATATTAATTGGATTGCCATTGAGCCTTTCTCACAACAAGGAACCGATACTCAACCATCCTCTGGTAGCCTGTCACACCTAGCGAACAAGGAATTCTACATCCGGAATCGGTGGCAATGCGAGCAGAATGATTCACGCTGTGATAAGCACCTCAGTTTCAGTGGCGAGAACTTGGTACTTGCTTCAAAAGATGACACTGCGAATCTAGTACCTTGGAAGTTTATTCCTGTGCCTGGTAAGACTGATGAATTCTACATCCGGAATCGGTGGCAGTGCCAGCAGAATGATCCACGCTGTGATAAGCACCTCAGTTTCAGTGGCGATAACTTGGTACTTGCTGCAAAAGATAACACTGCGGATCTAGTACCTTGGAAGTTTATTCCTGTGCCTGGTAAGACTGATGAATTCTACATCCGGAATCAATGGCACTGCGAGCAGAATGATCGACGCTGTGATAAGCACCTCAGTTTCAGTGGCGATAAGTTGGTACTTGCTGCAAAAGATAACACTGCGGATCTAGTACCTTGGAAGTTGGTTCCCGCCAATTAGTTTAGAAAATGCAGGTGATGGTTATTTCTACTTAACTGCCAAGCGATGCTCACATCGCCAACACTGATGGCACTCTAAAATACGAATAGCAGAATCAAATTAAGCAGCGATCGCTTAACTCTTATGTCGAAGAATGCGATCGCTTAATTCTGACAAACTGCTCATTTGGGTAGTTAAGAGTAGATGCAAACCCATATTATTAAACAATTGTCGATAGTTGTTTTGCAAAATAAGCGCGGTAGAGTTCGCAACACGGTAGAATGCGCGAGCCCTCAAAGCAAATCAATCCCATACTTTCGAGCTTATAAGCCTCTATAGGATTAAGAGAAATACTTTTCTGGGTCGTGACAACTTTCTCATATATCTTTGCCAGACTGGGTGTTTCTTGCAGTTTCGCCCAGTGTCGCCATAAATCATAGCGGTAAATGCCCCCGTTGTCAATTACCTCCTGCATTAAATCTTCTAAAGTAATTACCTGAGAGCAAAGATAATACAGAGCAATCCGAATCAGCGCTGGATGACCCCCTACAAGTGACATCAGTTGAGCAGATTCTTTACCACTACTCCAGTCTAGCCCGTGCCGCTGGGCTAAATCTTCTACTTCTTGCTGAGTAAATTCCCTTAGACGGATAGGTAGTCCGATATTAAAGGGCGATCGGTTGATATCCAAAGTGGCATAATCTTCTGTAGAGTAAACCACCACTAGCCTCAGCTTCTGCCAATTAAGATTTTGTCGTGCTGACTCGCACCACGAACGCAACAAGGCAAAGAAGTCAGTAGCAATGTGAGGATATTCAAAAAAGCGATCAACTTCGTTTAACACCAGAACCACTGGACTTTGAATCTGCTTGAGCAAATAGTTTTGCAAGTAAAAGCTACAACTCAACTTACAACCAACTTCCTCATCCCATATGTCATTCAGGTTGGGGTCAATGCCTAATTCTGTTGCAATTTGCCAGCAAAAATTACGTAAAAGCTTATTTAAGTCAGTTAGACAATCGGAATCTATCTGGTAGCAATTGAGATTTACTGTGCGATACCCTTGCTTTTGTGCAAAGGCTAATAGTCGCAGCACCAGAGAACTCTTACCCATCTGTTTGGGGGAGCGAATCCGAATCACACAGCCTGGTTGAGTTATTTCCCGATAAACGAGTTCCTCAATTGGGGGACGTTCGATATAAAAGGGAGAATCCAGAGGTACGGGTCCATCTGGGTATGACCAGAGATTTTTAAATTGGTCAGGCTGTTCGTTAACAAATGAGTTTACGGATAAAGACTCAGACAAATTTACTTCTTCTGTATCTAAATTCAACGAGAGCGCATCAGAAGTTTCAGTATTGTTCGGTTCACTTAGTATTGCATAGTCTTCATTGCGTAATTCCAAGTTAAAGGTGCTAAAGCACAATTTTAAAGTTTTTTGGTCTACACCTGTATCTAAAGACCACAATCGCGAGAGTGTTTTGCTAGAAACATTCATGCGATCGCCTAGCTCGTCGAGAGTAAAGCGGATGCCGTTGTTCTCTACCATCTCCACAGCCAAAATCGCGTCTTGTAAACGCTTCAGCCCAACAGGAGTCAGCACAAATCCCCGCCTTCGCGTGCTTTTAGGTGGTTTCATGTCGCTAATCATTAACTTGTTTTTTTGTTAACTTTTTCTCATTCTTCCACTTTTTGACCATTTATTAAACTGTTACTTAACGTGCATATAATTAAACACAAGATGGTTTCTGGCTTGTACTTAGGGCTTTAGTGCTAAAACGCCAAATACTAGCATTAATTTATTCATGCGTATCTACCTCAAGGCGTAGCAGCAAACGTGATTCCACATACAGCGTGAGGGCTATGATATTATGGGAAACTGCTGCATATATAAATAGAATCCATCATGGCTTTAACGCAAGAGCGCAAACAAGAGATAATCGTCAATTACCAAGTTCACGAAACCGATACAGGCTCCGCCGATGTCCAAGTTGCCATGCTGACAGAGCGGATCAACCGTCTCAGTTTGCATCTCCAAGCAAATAAGAAAGACCATTCTTCGCGTCGGGGATTGTTAAAGCTTATCGGTCAGCGCAAGCGCCTTTTAGCTTACATCCAAAAAGACAGCCGCGAAAAGTATCTAGCTTTAATTGGTCGTCTTGGTATTCGTGGATAGGGACTAAGCTTATGTCTGCTGAAGAATCCGAACGCAGTCAATTGCCCTTTGAACCAAAGAAAAAGCGCCAAAAATCGCCCAAATCTCAAAATAAGCCTTCTGTTAAGCAAGAAGCTGAGAAACAGGTTGACAAAAAGCGAACTTACACCAAAGAAGAAATGGCAATCCCCAAGGTTGTCAGTCAGCGCATGATTAGACGGGTCGCTGGCTTCTGTGGTGTACCAACATTTTTAGGCATCGCCACCCTAGTTGCCAGCTATCTGCTAGCTATTTACGCCCACATTCAGCTACCTGCGATCGCTGTGTTACTAGTTAACATGGGATTATTCGGTTTAGGAGTGTTAGGAATAACTTATGGTGTCCTATCTGCCTCTTGGGACGAAGAGAGAGTTGGGGGTTTGCTGGGCTTAAGTGAGTTCAGCACCAACTGGGGACGAATGGTCGAAGTTTGGCGGGAAACTCGTCAAAAGAACGTATAATTATCAGCGCTCAGGTATTAGCTTTTGCACTGTTGGGTAAATTTTAAAGTGAATGTTGAAGTTTAAATTTTAGATAATTTTTATAACTTCAACATTGCTAATTAAAAATTTATAATTTTTTTTAAACCCAAAATACAGTAGCAAAACAATCTGAGCGCTATATTTTTTTAATAGATTTTCTTAAGTGAATATAAATAATAACAATTAGCCATCAAGGAAATTTAACATGATTGTAGTCATGAAAATTAATTCCCCAGCCGAAGAAATTAACCGCATTGATGAGGAACTGACTAGCTGGGGACTGACACCCGAAAAAATTGTCGGTAAACACAAAGTTGTAATCGGCTTAGTAGGTGAAACCGCTAATTTAGACCCACTACAAATTCAAGAAGTCAGCCCTTGGATTGAGCAAGTGTTGCGGGTAGAATTGCCTTACAAACGCGCTAGCCGCCAATACCGCCACGGAGAAGCTTCGGAAGTAGTGGTGGATACACCTAATGGAAAAGTTGTATTTGGTGAACACCACCCGGTTGTCGTTGTAGCAGGTCCCTGCTCGGTAGAAAATGAAGAAATGATTGTGGAGACAGCGCAGCGCGTTAAGGCGGCTGGAGCGCAGTTTCTGCGGGGTGGAGCGTATAAACCCCGGACTTCGCCTTATGCTTTTCAAGGACACGGCGAGAGTGCTTTGGAATTGTTAGCGCAAGCGCGAGAAGTCAGCGGACTCGGTATTATTACGGAAGTGATGGACTCTAGCGAGTTAGATAAAATTGCCGAAGTTGCTGATGTGATTCAAGTTGGGGCGAGAAATATGCAGAATTTCTCGTTGCTGAAAAAAGTGGGAGCGCAACCCAAACCGGTGCTTTTGAAGCGGGGAATGGCAGCTACAATTGAAGATTGGTTGATGGCTGCTGAGTATATTCTGGCGGCAGGAAATGCGAATGTGATTTTGTGCGAGCGGGGTATTCGCACCTTTGATCGCCAATTTACTCGCAATACTTTAGATTTGTCGGTGGTGCCAGTGTTGCGAAAAGTGACACACTTACCGATTATGATTGATCCCAGCCACGGCACAGGTTGGTCTGAGTTTGTACCTTCAATGTCAATGGGTGCGATCGCATCCGGATGTGATTCTCTGATGATAGAGGTTCATCCCAACCCCCCCAAAGCATTATCTGATGGTCCCCAATCTCTCACACCAGAACGTTTCGACCGTTTGATGCAAGAACTTGCGGTGATTGGTAAAGCAGTTGGACGTTGGACCGAACCGGCGATCGCCATAGCATGAAAAAGTTAGGAGTCAAAAGTTAGGAGTTGTAGAGACGCGATTAATCGCGTCTGTACAGGAGCAGTGGAGTTAGGAGTTAGGAGTTAGGAGTGAAGAATGGAGAATGGAGAATGGAGAATGAAAGATTCTTAGTTTTCTTTATTTTTTTCTAAATTCCTAACTTTGTACAGACGCGATTAATCGCGTCTGTACTCTTAACTCCTAACTATTAACGTCGTCTACCAGAACCAAACGAGCGGCTAGGTGCAGAACGCCCACCGCTACCGAAACCACTACCAGAAGGACGTCTAATGGTGCTGGATCTGCCAGAAGGTCTTAAAGTACTGCCGCCATAACCAGAACCGGTGGCGCGGCTGTTGCCCGTGGAAGGACGCGGTACAGTACGTACATTAGAACTACCAGGATATGACCCTCTAATCGTCCCTGTACTGCGGAAAGCAGTGCGATTTCTCTCGACTGCGGGTGGCGCATTGTAACGAGTTCGGTAGTTACTAACCGCTTCACCGTAACTGCTACCATAGCCGCCGTAGCCTCTCATCACCCCTCCCGGCTGATAAGCTGGGGGTACATAATACTGAGGTCTAAACAACAAACTACCGATCGCCTGTCCCGCTATGCCACCAGCCACAGCTCCTGCAAACGGCGCCCAGAAGCCATTTTGTTGTCTGACTACAACTGTTTCCTGCTGTCCGGTTTGGGGATTTGTCCGATTCTCGGTGACATTATGGACATATTCAATTTTGAAATCTTCTGTCAAATATAAAGCAGGCTGACCATTTTCTACTTTTAAGTAACTTTTCTTACCTTGCTTAACTTCATCATCCGTAAGCCGTGCCATTTGCAGATTTTGCGATTTAAAAGTTGGCGGCGTAGCGTTCATTAAAAATAGCGTGTACTCCCCATTGCTATCGTCGAATGTAGCTTGTTGCACATCATACTGACCATCACTCAGCTTAGTGGTAGTTGAGGTTTGGCTGGCATTCCTAGCTTGAGGAGTAGTAGCTTGGTTAGAACCGCCGCCGCACCCGACAGTTGTCAAGCACAAACTCAGTGCCAAAAAAACGGCTGTAAATTTACGCATTATTGTCTTGAGCATTTGACTATTATCCTATCTTCGAGCTTAACAAGTAATTCATTCGGGCTGTAAGTAGGGACTACCCTACAAGTTACAAAGGAATCAATTCTGGGTAATATTGCAACAACTGATCGTTGCTTAGTTCGTCACCTAACTGCGCTGGCGAAAAATGTACCTGGACTGCTCTTAGTTTATGTTTGTAGTGCAAGTTTATGATCGCTTTCAAACCATCTTTTAGCGCCGCAATGTTAGAAAGGTCGCTTTCTAATTCTAGTACTTCTCCTTCGTAAGCTAATGTGATCATCACAACTACATTGCGCGTCACAGGTATAGATAAAGGTTCATTCGACCTGGAGGTAGAACTAAAATCTGGTTCACTCAAATAACGTTCGGCAGAGTCGGTAAATAATTCATTTACATAATCTCCTGCCTCACCTTCGCTCCAAAATACATCTCCTTCATTCGCCGCAGAAGTCCAATATTCATCGTATTGCAGTAGAGTTTGGCAGAGTTCTACCAATCCTTCTCCTAAAACTTCTACGTCGCCATCGACATCAATTGCTTGGCGTGCCCCCCGATTTAATACTCCCAAAATCGGTGCTACTTCAGATCCTGCTAAATGTATAAACAGGCGACAGACCACATAACGAGTCCTACCCATCATTTTATTAAAGCCATCGCGCATTTTTGCTTCTCCTTAAATTTGTTGGTTGTTGGTGGTTAGTTGTTGGTTGTTAGTTGTTGGTTGTTGGGCATTGGGCATTGGGCATTGGGCAATGGGCATTGGTAATAATTCTTTTCCCCTTTCCCTTTTTGCCTTTCCCCTTTTCCCCTCTTTAAATTCCCACTAACCACTAACCACTATCCACCATCCACTATCCATTATCCACTAACTAATATAATGAAATCCTTTAACGAAATCGACAATTGCGTTTAACGAAGGTAGTATAACATTGGCAGATGTATTAGAGCTTTCATCATATGAAGCATTAATTGCTCCACGATTAATAAATTTTTTACCAAAGTTGGGATGGTCATGCACAATCAAAGTGTGAGCGCTGGAATTTGTTAATATAGTTTGGGTAGGTGTTTGGAAGAAGTTTACTTTTGCTGCTATTTCTAGAATTTTTTGCATTTGTTTAATTGTAGCGGCATTACTTATAGCTGATTCTATCAAAGCAGATAATTGCTTGGTGCGATCGCTCTTATTTTCTTCTGGGGTAGAGATATCTTCACGATTAATTATTTCTACAACTGCATGAATATTTCTTTGGGTAGTTGCGGCATCTTTAAAAGGAAGAATGGCAATGTAAGCTGTAGGAAATAAAGCTGCGTCGCTATCTACGCGAAAGGTGAAAACAGTCCGACGCCGCCCGATTTCCATACTGGGGGGTTGTCTGAGTTGCCGATATTGCTGGGATATTTGATAATAAGCGCCAGCAAGGGCAAAATGTGCTTCTGGTTCTAGAGCCGCATCTACGATAATGCGGATTGTCGGCGAAGTTTCGTTAAAAAAGTCTGGTGAGTCAACAGAGGTAAAATGTTGGATAATTGAGCGATCGCCTGTCGGACTCAAATCAACCCATTCGCAAGTTATACCCTCAGTTTTTAAACCAAATCGTGAGGTAGCGTAAAGTTTTGCCCCGGTCAAAGTCGCTCCGGTTAAATCTGCACCTACCCATTCTGCCTTAATTAATTTTGCTTCTGATAAATCGGCGTGTACCAAACTTGCGTTGCTTAAATTAGCATTACTCAAGTCTGCGCCAATTAAGTTTGCGCCACTCAATTTTGCCTCGCTTAAATCTGCCCATCGCAGATTCGCACCGCTTAAATCTGCCCATCGCAGATTCGCTCCACTCAAGTTAGCACCTTTGAGGTTAGCTGCTTTGAGATTCGCTTGTCTGAATTCGGCTTCTCGGAAATTTGCACTTTCTAGGTCAGTACGACTGAGATCGGTGACGTTGAAATTAGCTTGCTCACAATTAGCTTGCGTCAAAGAAGCGCCTCTAAGGTTCGCTTCACTCAAATTAGCGCGACAAAGTACAGCGTGACGCAGTGTTGCTTTTCGTAATTCGGCGCTGCTGAGGTTTGCTTCCAAAAGGTCAGCGTGACTAAGATTGGCGCGAATTAACTCGGCGCGGATTAGCGTTGCAAACCTAAGTTGGGCACGACTGAGATCGGCGCGAATTAAATTTGCTACATTGAGACTGGCGTTGTTTAAGATAGCGTCGCTGAGATTAGCACCACTCAATCTTGCTACATTCAGCTTGGCAGAGCTTAAATTTGCTTCACTGAGATTTGCACCACTGAGGTTGACTACACTCAAGTTAGACCTCGTAAAATTCGCACCACTGAGTTTAGTGCCACTCAGATTCGCTTCCGAAAGGTCAACACCACTAAAGTTTGTGACTCCGAAAGCGTATTTTTCTAGTAATTCCTCTACAGTCATGAATATAACCCCTCGAATGCCAAGGCTAATAGTTGGTATATGTAGAAATTATGTAAAAGCAATGTCAAAATCACAGATGAATATTGGTATTTTAGGATTGGGACTGATCGGTGGCTCTTTGGGTTGGGATTTGCGATCGCAAGGACATCATGTTTTAGGAGTCAGCCGTCGTGAATCGACTTGTTCTAAAGCGATCGCTCTCGGTAGTGTTTCCGAGGCTTCAGTTGACTTGAGCCTGCTTTCAGAAGCAGATGTGGTATTTATTTGCACACCTCTAGGGGCTCGGCAAGCAGCTCACCGCGATCGAGCATCAATGGTGGTTCG
>QQTW01002914.1_pt1 | contig 12545 bp, 12 predicted proteins | sample 1904831 | NCBI WGS metagenome assembly QQTW01 (sample SAMN09435610, study PRJNA476489) | Subsurface metagenome, whole genome shotgun sequencing project. | reverse complement strand
TAATAGAATTAGATTTGCCCGACCCGGCGGAGTGTTGAATTAAATAAGTGTGTCCTACGCCGTTTTGTCGCGCGTGGGTTAGAAGTTGGCGGACTATATCTGTAGCGACCTGAAATCATAATCACTCCGACCCGAAATCATCGCATTTTTGAAACCCTCTACGGGTCTTGCACAGTTTTGATACTGTTGGCGAAACATTACTTAACGTCTGGAATGTCGATTAACTGGTTAGGTCAGCCTGCTCTGGCAGTAGCATAATATAGTCTAAAGCAAATTCTCCAAGGAGAGGCTAATAGGATGTTATTGCGACCACAAGCGGAGTATTGCGTCTCCGTAGAAACAGCTAGAGTAGCTAAAGCTGTCTTTCCCAACGGCAATATCTATCTGACATTAGCGGATTCACTGGGAGCTTTTCTTTTGGAGCAGGATTTTGCTCACTTATTTCTCTACAGAGGGCAACCAGCAGTGTCTCCATTCCGGCTAGCATTAGCAACAATTATGCAGTACGTTGAGGGATTAACAGATCGGCAGACTGCTGATGCAGTGAGAAGCCGCATTGACTGGAAATATGTGCTGTGTCTTGAACTAACGGATTCTGGATTTGACCATACGGTGTTAAGTGAATTCCGCACCCGCTTAATTAACGGTCAGGCAGAAAGCTTAATCTTTGAGAAGCTGTTTAGGGCTATGCCGAGACAAAGGATGGCTCAAAGCGCGGACTCGCCAACGCAGCGACGTAGCCCATGTAGTAGCAGCGATTCGCGGCATGACCCGAGTAGAGTGTGTTGGGGAAACACTACGTGCGGCGCTCAATACATTAGCGGTCGTTGCTCCAGAATGGTTGCGCTCAAGTAGTCAAACTCAATGGATTAAACGTTACAGCACGCGGATTGAGGCACATCGTCAGCCGAAAAGTGAAAGCCAAAAGCTACAATTGGCGCAGACTTATGGGGCAGATGGTTTGCAACTGCTCAATTGTGTCTTCGATACAGCTAGTCCAGTATGGTTGCGTGCCATCCCAGCCGTCGAAATGCTGCGTTGTGTCTGGGTGCAGCAATACTACCTATGTGAGAATGTTCTACACTGGCGCACTTTACTTTAGAAGACATTCCGCCTAGTCAGTGATGATTAGTTCGCCTTAGGAGCCAGACGCGCATTATGCCAAGAAATATACGACCTCATGGATTGGCTACAAGGTTCCTCTGACCGAAACCTGCGGGTCCGATGCCCCTCATTTAATTACGCACGTTGAAACTACCAATGCTCCAATGGCTGATGGTGATGTGACAGAGCTTCTTCACGCTGCTTTGCAAGCCAAAGACCTGTTACCCGATAAGCACATTGGGCGTTGCAGGCTATCTTGATGCTGAACTACTCGTAACTAGCCAGCAGCAATATGGGATTGACCTGGTAGGTCCGACCCGCCTTGACTATCGGTGGCAGGCTAAAGAAGGAAAGGGTTTTGCGGCGGTTAACTTTGCCGTTGACTGGAAGCAAAAAATCGTCACCTGTCCTGAAGGCAAGACAAGTTCTTCTTGGACACCAGCAAAGGACAGTCATGGTCATGGGGTGGTCAAGATTAAGTTTGCCCAAAAAGACTGCACGGATTGCCCCAGTCAGCCTTTGTGTACCACCCGCAGCAAACAAATACGTCGAACAGTGACACTCCGCCTTGAACAACAGTGTCTTGCTTTACAGACGGCGAGGATTCGAGAAACAACTGCTCAATTCAAGCAGGAATATGCACGCCGTGCCGGAATTGAAGGGACGTTATCAACTGGAGTGCGCGTTCACCACCTCCGTCATGCTCGCTACATTGGTCTACCCAAAACCCACTTACAACATTATGATCACAGCAACCGCCATCAATTTCAAGCGCATCTTCTACTGGTTGGTTGAGAAACCTCTAGCCGCAACACGAACTTCACGCTTTGTTGCACTCATGACCCAGCCCGCCAACAGTTAAGTAATGTTTCGCCAACAGTATCAAAACTGTGCAAGACCCGTAGAGGGTCTCAAAAATGCGATGATTTCGGGTCGGAGCGATTATAATATTGGGTCGCTACAGATACTTATTGACTACAACCCCTGTAACTTCTTGTTGGCGGCTGTTACGGATAATGCGAGTTTTCTGTTGGTTAATCGTCAAGCCTTCATGAGTTACAATATCTTCTGTGCGTTTTAGTACATTGCAGATATGACGCAGATTGCTACCCGTTGCCGAAAAAGTCAGATCGTCAGCGTAACGGGTATAAGTAAAACCCAAGTTTTCCGCCAATGCTGTCAATCGGCGATCGAGACGACGGCAAAGTAAGTTAGTAATAGCAGGACTTGCGGGCGAACCTTGCGGCAAATGGCGATCGCCTATTGCTACATAATAAGTCTTCCCATCTAGTTCTACTTCCTCTACTTCAAGTTCCGTACATAGCAAGCCAAAAATAGTCGCCGCCGCTTCCGAATAACCCAATGATTGAAATAATCCTTTGACTCGACGGTAAGAAATAGAAGGGAAAAAGTCTTGCAGATCGAAATTTATAATTACATCTTGCCCGACATGAGGTTGAGCGTTACTAACAATCGAGCGATCGCGTCTAAACCCATGTGCCGCATCGTGCAACTCTAATTTATTTAATATATTGACAAGTATCCATCTTTGCGCCTCTTTTAGTTTCGGCCTTGGCGCAGATATACAGCGACTTCCACCAGTTTTTTTCGGAATTTTAAAGCGGATATAATGACAGATTGTAGAGGTTTTGCGCTCAAAAGCTAAAAAACGCAGTTGTCTTACACTTATTCCCATGGCGGCGGCTATTTGTGCCGCATTTTCTAGCACGGGTAAACCGTAATTGCTCAATCGTTCGGCGTTGCTTTCAGTATTATTTAGCCCCCCCCGATACTCCTTCACCTAAATAGCTTAGTTCTGTCTGCTTTTGTTGCTGCCATTTTTCCGCTCGTTCTAGGCGTTCTCTTTCCCGCTTTTGCTTAGTTTCTTGTTGCTTTTGCCGCGATTCGGCTAGGTGTTGTTTTAGTAACTCCTGGCGTAACTGCTTTTCATTGCTAAGGCGAGCATTTTCTTGGCGTAACTGTTGCAGTTCTCGTGTAATTTCCCCTATCCGTTTAAGTTCATTAGTTGGATCTTCCGCTATCTGCTCTGCTGTTGCCCAAAATCCCAAGCGGATCATTTCTTCCAAGATAAATTTTTGCTTGGAGGTTTGGCGGATGCGCTCGTACAGTTCTTGACGGGTACGGGGTTGCTCGGACATATAAATATCAATAAAGGTAGAAGTCGCATTGCTAGTACATTTGTATTATTAAAGGCGATCGCAATCATACCTTAATCCACAAACTTATAAACGTCAATTCGTTAACGTTCTGCAATAAAATCTACGGTAGTTTTAGAGTTTTAATAAATTATTGATTGATTAGACATTATTGTGCCTGCATACCTAATTTTGGCGAGCGCTGCCAACAAACAAAATCTTAGTTTTTGAAGTTTGTTAAACTTAGGATTTTCAAAATGGACGTACCCCGACTCGAACGGGGGACCTCTACGATGTCAACGTAGCGCTCTAACCAACTGAGCTATACGTCCAATGGATTTTTAATCCTAGCACAGATAATCTAAAAAAGCGCGATCGCTCAAAAAGTTACTTGAGTTTCTTTAGATAGCAAAGGGTCGCACTATTCTTCAGAGAGAATAGTATAAATTTCCCGTTTGGCGCGGTTTAAAATTTCTCGTACTCGGCTAGATCGGTCTGCATCATTGGTACGCGCTACTTGCATCACGGCGGTACTCAATTGGGTAATTGCTTCTTTAAGTTCGTTCAATTGCTCAGACCTTTCTCCTCGATTGGCTATCTCAACGGGAGTATCTCGACCAGCCAGTAATTGTCTACCACTATCGGTAATTGTGTAAACGCGCTTACCTTCAATTTGCTCGCTAGTAAGATAACCGCCTTCTTCCAGTAATTGCAGCGTCGGGTAAACTGACCCTGGACTAGGGCGATAAAACCCACTGTAACGATTCTCTAACTCTTTAATAAGTTGATAGCCGTATCTAGGTTCTTCTGCAAGGAGAGTTAGCAAAATGTATTTGATGTCTCCGCGCGGAGTCCGTTGCTCGTCTCCCCAACCTCGACTAGAGCGCGATTTGCCCGATCTTCCTCTGCAACTACTAGAACCTTCGCGTTTTGATGCAAAAAAGTCAGGATAGCAATATGCAATGCCAAACATAACAGTTCCTCGTCAGTAACTTAAATTCTTCCTTTAAGTTTACGATATATCGCGATATATCGTCTAGTCAAGCAGAGTCCGCAAAAATTCTTATAGCATTTCCCAAGCCAGTAAAGTACAGTTTGCCTTTGCATAGAGTACACCTTGCTCGACGGGGTAAGGGCGCAATGCATTGCGCCCTTACGAATGTACCTTACCCGACTCTGAACCGCTATACTAGAATAGTGGAGCAAAAAAATCTCGATTGGGATGTCAATAGATTTTAGTCTTAGAAAAATTGCTGTAAAAAAGCCGCCAAAATCAAATTTTGGCGGCTCAAAAATTTTTATCAGGAGTTTAGACGCTCATAGTAGATTTTGACCATACGCCGTGTTCGTCTTGAGCAAATTGTTCGCGCACTACATCCCAAGCGTGGTGTTCGGCTTTGGCTTCATCGCCAGAAGCCGTTAGTTCAGCATTGTAATTAGCTACAAAGGCGCGTTGCGCGTCTTCCGAAAGATGAGAACGAATTTCGGGCGACAAGTGGCTAGGATCTTCAATTTGACCAGAACGGGCGCGAGGTAAGGCGGTTTCGTTGGTATGGATTTCTTCACCGCCAGCGCTTTCTAGTAGTAATTGAATTTCCCCAGATTTGTTAGCGGGGACTTCCACCGCCACTAGAAAATCTCCCGCCTCAATTCGAGTTTGGTAAATAGCGGCTTTTTCTTCGGGCATTCCTAGCGTTACTAAGGCAGATACTAAGCCTGCTCCGGCACTTCCAGCTAACGCACCACTGGCGGCTCCTAGTAAAGCTGCACCTAAGGGCCCGGCGGCGACTAATGTACCTACAAAAGGCACAAATAGCACTCCTACACCTGTTAACAAGGCTAAAGCTGAACCAAATAAAGAACCAAAGATCGCCCCTTGTTTTAGTCCGCCCAAAATTACATCTTTTTTGGTTAGAAAGCCAGCAATTTTGGTTTCGGAGTGAAAGTTTTTGCCGACTACAGAAATATCATCGCGGGAAATTCCTCGATCTAGGAGACGACGCACTACGCCATCGATTTGATCGTGATTTTTAAATATTGCGGATACAGTGCGCTCTGGAGTAGAAACATTGGGTTGAGTGGCGGTAGTATCGGTAGCTGTCATTTAGTTCTCCTTGAACATTTTTTTAGTTGTGCTTACTTCTTGGAGAATATCAAGGCGCTAATTATCCGCCTTCACCCATAGGGTTGATTAGTAAGTTTTCTGTCCTTAAAATCTACGCCATTTATCTTTAACAATGCCAAAAATTCCTGTAAAAGCCGCACTCAATAGCAGCAACCACAGAATGCCACCAGGAATAAAGCCAAGTATTCCAAAGCCTCTTAGTACCCAAATAACTAGGGTAACGCCGAGAATAATACCGATTGTTTGCATAATTTTCACTATTTATATACCTAGTTGAGGATAAAAAGTTTATTAAAGAATGTAACAATAGCAGTTATTGTCAAAAAACTACTCTCAATATGGACGACAAAAATTATTCATGGAAAGGTAGCCCTAATGCTGGACTTGTACTAACAATTTTGGCACTACTTGGGGCAGTAGCAGTCTTTACCGTTGGCTTTGCTGGATAAACTGAGAATTAGGTTGAACTTCAAATAGCAAAATCTCGCTGTTTTCAAGCGAGATTTTGCATTCTATAAAGGTTGCTAAATCTAAAAAGTCCAAGTGTAGAGTTACTGCACAATTAGCAAAGAGCAACCAGCGTGATGCAATACATAATTACTCACACTGCCTAAAATTAACTTGGTTACGCCAGAGTGACCGCGATGCCCAATAACGATGGTATCAGCTTCCCAAGTATGGGCAAAGTCACAAATAGTTTTACCAGGGCTACCTGGATGTTGAGTAAATTCGGCTTTTACTCCAGCAAGCATTGCTTGTTCTTGGCGAGACTTTAGCATCTCCAAACATTGCTGGGCAAAAACCGCCCATTCTTCGCGATAGTTTTCGATAATTTTGTCACCGCCAGCGTAGCCCAAACCAGAGAATATGATTGGTAAGTAAGGGCTACCCTGTTCCTCACTAGAAAGTACGTGCAGTAGCATGAGGTGCGCCCCTGTTGCCTTTGCAAGTATCATAGCTCGCTCGAATACGCGATCGCTTGTTTCGGACGTATCTATTGCAACTAAAATTTTGTTAAACATATTTACCTGCTTTAAGATCACATATCTTCTAACTCAATGCCTTTAGTTTCCTTGAGCAAAAAGAGGACAAAAAAGAAAGAAATAGCGGCAGAAATTGTATATAAACCGTAAGCAGAGCCTAGCCCAAAGTATTGCAGCAAAGGAGGAAAAGAGGTAGAGATGGCAAAATTAGCTACCCATTGTACGGAAGCTGCGATCGCTAAGGCTGCGGCTCTAAGTTTATTATTGAACATTTCCCCTAACATTACCCAAACTACAGGCCCCCAGGAGAAACCAAAGCAAAATACATAAAGGTTTGCAGCAATTAGGGCGGTAGTTCCCGCCGAACCCGTCAAGTTGGGGTTGCCAGCAGCATCGAGGGCGGCATTAGCAAAAATAGTTGTTAAAGTTCCTAAAGTTAGCGTCATGCCTAGAGAGCCTAGCAGCAACAAGGGTTTGCGACCAAATTTATCGACAAAAGCGATCGCAATTAAAGTAGTAATGATGTTTACCGCCCCGGTAATTACCGTAATCCACAAGGAATCTTGCTCGGAGAAGCCCACCGCCCGCCATAAAACGCTGCTGTAGTAGAAAATGACGTTAATACCAACAAATTGTTGGAATACAGATAAGCCAATTCCTAGCCACACAATCGGTAAAAGTCCGCCACTTCTGCTTAAAAGGTCAGAAAATCTAGGTTCGCGCTCTTGCAATACGGTTTGTCTAATTTCATTAATTTTTTCTAAAACATTACCGCCGAGAATTTTGGTTAGTACCGTAGCTGCTTCTTTCTCTCGGTTTTGAGCAACTAGGTAACGGGGAGACTCTGGAATCATCAATGCAGCCATGCCATAAAGGATAGCGGGAGGAATTTCTGTCCAAAACATCCAACGCCAAGCGGCGATACCAAACAAAAATGGTGCTTCTGCTGAACCCGCCGATACCGCAATAAAGTAGTTACAGAGCAAGGCAATAAATATACCCACAACGATCGCTAATTGCTGCAAAGAGCCTAATCTACCCCGTAAGTGAGCGGGAGAACATTCAGCAATGTATGCGGGTGCAATTACACTCGCCGCACCCACAGCAAGTCCGCCCAATACCCGCCAAAAGATAAAATCCCAGATTGTAAAGGGCAATCCAGAGCCTATGGCGCTAATAGTAAAGAATATAGAAGCAACTACCATTGCTTTAACGCGCCCATAGCGATCGGCGATTCTTCCGGCATAAAAAGCGCCAATTGCAGAGCCTAACAAAGCTAAGGACACGGCAAGACCTGTTTGGACGCTATTGGCATTAAAGTTATTAGCTAAAGCTGTGACTGCGCCGTTGATTACCGCAGTATCAAAACCGAATAAGAAGCCACCGAGGGCGGCAGCACCAGCGATTAAGATGACGTAGAAAGTATTTGCTTTGCGACGAGTAGTAACAGTCATACGTTAGATTCCATAAATTTATTGAAAACTTTTTAGCTCAACCCAGCAGCACAAATAGCGCTACCTAGTAGACCAACTTGGGGGTTTAAGACAACGCGAACGGGAATTTGCTCTAGTAAAGAGTTCATCCGACCTTTGCGTAAGAAGGCTGGCAAAAAGCCTTGTTGCATTAGGGGTAAATTTTTGGCAGCAATACCGCCAGCTATATATAAACCTCCGTAGGGGAGAAGTTTTAGCGCCAAGTCTCCAGCTTCCGCGCCATAAGCGGCTACAAATAGTTCCATTGTTTTTTGAGCGAGGGTATCTTGGTTTGCTGCAATAGAGATTTCTGCTGCCAAATCGACGGTTTTATGTTCCTTGCCAATCTCTCGCTCCCAAGTTTTATAAACGTCCGCTAAATTGGGGGATTGTTGGTAGATTTTGCGATCGCGCAAAAACTGATAAATTGACACAATCCCCATCCCCGAAACTACCCGTTCTACCGAAACTCGGTTGATGTTGTGTTTTTCTAATAGGTATTGCAACAACTCAAACTCTATTGGAGATTGGGGTGCAAAACTAGCGTGTCCGCCTTCAGTGCCAAATACGCGATAGCTATTAGCTTGAGGAATGACAAACCCTTGTCCCAAACCTGTCCCCGCACCAATTACCGCAATGGGTGCATTATTATCGGGCGAACCAGATTGCAATGTATGCAAGTCAGAATCGGCTAAACCTAAAACTCCATAACCTACCGCCACAAAGTCGTTAATTAAAGCCACTTTGGAGACTTGCAACTCTTTTTCTAAGCGGCTTGCCTCTAATATCCAACTTAAATTAGTTAGCTTAGAGGTATTGTTGACCACAGGCCCAGCTATGCCAAAACAGGCTTTTTCAGGTGTTTGGTTATTTCCGGCGGCTGCTAAAAATTGACGTACCATTGGCACTAAGTCCGCAAATTCTTGACTGCGATAGGTTTGCTCGTGCAAGGTGGTTTGCGGTGGTACATCCCGCGATTGGGTGGGTTGGGATTCTACTAACCGTAAAATTGTTTTAGTAGCGCCAATATCTCCAGCAAGTAATAAAGTCATTTGCTCTTTGCTCCTTTAAAATCTAAAAACCGTTCTAACTACACCAACCACCACATCGTCGTTGTTGTTATTGTGATTTGGAGCCGTTAGCCAAATTACTCCGGGGGTAATGGCAATGTTGTCAGATAGCTGATATCTGTAAAAAGCTTCTAAATGCAAAGAGGTATCGGGGTCTGCCTGACCGTTATTTAAGGTACTGTCAATACTTGTTACTTTGGGTTCCATCCCGACTAAAATACCGCCGAGATTGCCTTCTTTACCTATATTGGGAAAAGCGAGAGTAACTGCCCAATTCCAAACATCCGCATCTCCTCTACCGATGTAGCGTTGGTTAGCGTAGCCTACCCAGCCACCGATAGAAAAATTAGGACTAAGGGCAAAAGTTCCCGATACCCCGTAGGCATTGGTAGATACTGCTCTGCCAAAGTTAGTATTAGATAAATTGCTTCCCGTACTTGTGCCAAAGGGTACGAAGTCGGGGTTTAATGACGGGTCTATACCTTCGCCCGTAGTAAAAAAAGATGGACTGTAGCTATTAATATAAGTTAAGCCGATTTTAGAGCGATCGCTTGGACTAATAATTACTTGCGCTAAACCTGCGTAAACCCCGTCAAATAAACCATTTTTTTCTCTAGGATTTGCCGCAGTATTGCTAGGGACTAAGTAGCCTAAATTTACTTCTACGCTGTCGCTAAAAAAGTGTCGTATTCCCGCACCCGAACCACCACTGTAGTTGTAAATTGGGTTACGCAACGCAAAAAGTGAAACCGCGCCGCCGTCAAAATAAGGGTTTAGTTGCGCCGAAGCATCCAAGTCTACAAAGCCGTTACCCGTCGCCGCCAGATAAAAATTTGTTCTATCACTTATGGGAAAGCGGTAGCGCAACAGTCCTAAACCAAATTGGTTGTTGCTATCGCCATCAAACTCTAATCGACCCTCATTAGTGAGCAATGGGCCGCTATTTGTACCACCAATAGGCGTAACATTATTAGCTTGTAAGCGAGTTGTTAATAAGTCTCTACCTGTAAAGCTAGTATCTAAATTCAGTCGCGTCCGTTGACTTAAAGTTGGTACTCTATCAATAGATTCACCGTTGGCATTTTCCCCCGCAACTACACTTGCTAAACCAACGACAACCTCGGCATTAAGTTTTGTGGTAGTAGAAAATTGGTTGGCTTCAAGTTCGGCTGCTTGTGCTTCTAAACTATCCACTCGTCCGCGTAAAACAGTTAATTCGGTAGCAAATTCTGATTGCAATCTTTGCAGAGTTACCAAGTCTTCTTTAGTAACGGCGTTAGCTGTACCCGAAGCAATTACTTCATTAATTCGGTCTAAAGCCGCATTTAACCCCGCCGCAAATTCGTAGCGCGTCATGGCTTGGTTTCCCCGAAAAGTACCGTCAGGATAGCCAGCAATTACCCCGTAACGTTCTACTAAAGACTGCAATGCTTGAAATGCCCAATCAGTAGGTTGCACGTCTGATAGCTGGGAAACCGATGTAACTCGATCTAGAGAGTTTTCGTCACTAACTGTATTTTTTTGAGCGATCGCACTACCAAAATTAATTAAACAACTAAATAAACCTGCACAAACAAGCGTTGGTGTTAACACATAACTTTTCATCACTCCTCCGGTTAAAAACTATATTTTTTTAAGTAATTAACTACTCAAAACTGAGCAAGAACAATCTCAGTTTTGAGTTTTTACTCCTTAGCGTCTCGAACGGCGGCGAAGTCTATCGATAATTACAGCAACAATAATTACCAATCCTTTGACGACCAATTGCCAGAAATACGACATATTCAACAACGTCAAACCATTGTTGAGGACAGCAATAATCAATGCACCCAAAAGCGTGCCGCCAATAGTACCAATACCGCCTGTAAAACTTGTGCCACCAAGAATTACCGCCGCGATCGCATCTAATTCGTAACCCTGCCCTAATGTCCCAGTAGCGCTATATAAACGGCTGGCACTCATAATTCCTGCCAAACCTGCCAGCAAGCCACTAACACCATAAACAAACAGCAACACCCGATTAACTTTAATTCCTGTAAGTCTCGCCGCTCGTTCGTTACCGCCCACAGCATAGATTTGTACACCTAATACCGTCTGGCGCAGCACAAACCAACTAGCTAATACTGTGAGTAAGGCAATAACTACTAGCCAAGGAAAAGGGCCTAAATAAGTGTTACCAATCCAAGCAAAATTTAGATCGCGGTTAAATACCGTTGTGCCGTTAGCAATTAAAAATGCTCCACCTCTAAGTGCTGTCAGCGAACCCAAGGTAACAATAAAAGGTGGCACATCTAACAAAGCTATTAAAGCACCATTAAGCAAGCCTAAAGCCAAGCCTGTAAGCAATCCAGCGATTACCGCCGCCCAACCCAAACCGGGAATCAACGATACAATTAACGATGCTACCGCCGAAACAGCAAGGATTGACCCCACCGATAAATCGATTCCTCCAGTAAGAATTACAAACGTCATCCCAGTAGCTAGGACGATATTAACGGAGGCTTGGCGAAAGATATTAACAACGTTTCCGGGAGTGAGAAAGTTGGGACTAAGGGCGGAAAATAAAATGCAGATTAAAACTAAAATCGGCAGAATACCCGCAACTTGCAGGAAGTTATTTAAAGATTTGCGATCGCTCTTAGTTGCAGGTTGTTTATTTATAGGTCGTAATTGAGTATTGCTCATAATGCTTTAACCTCTACAGATCCTGTGGCATAGTGCATAATGTTTTCTTGGGTGATTTCTTTACCAGGACTGCGATCTAGTTCCCCGACTAATTGCCCTTCTCTCATCACCAAAACGCGATCGCTCATCCCCACAACTTCGGGTAATTCGCTGGAAACCATCAATATTGCGATTCCCTGGGCGGCAAGTTCGCTCATAATCCGGTAAATCTCGCTTTTAGCGCCAATATCTACGCCCCGCGTCGGTTCATCTAACATCAATACTCTGGGCTTAATTGCCAACCACCGTGCTAGTAAGAGTTTCTGTTGATTCCCACCGGAAAGATCCAGCGCCCTTAATTCCAAATTTGCCAGCCGGATATTAAAGTTCTCTACCGCTCCAGTAGCTAACAAATTGACCGAAGCCCAATTGACAAAACCCGCCTTTGCTTCTTGTTTGAGCGTATTTAGGGCAATATTTTTGCGACAACTCATTTCTAAAAACAAGCCTTGGTCTTTACGGTCTTCTGGGACGTAGCCAATCCCCGCATCAATCGCATCGCTTGGGGAATTAATCTCTAACTTTTTCCCATTAAGGAAAACTTCACCGCTTGCTTTGCGGTCAGCCCCAAAAATTAGCCGCGATACTTCTGTCCGTCCTGCGCCTACTAAACCCGCTAAACCGAGAATTTCCCCTGCATGAATCTGAAAACTAGCAGGCTGTATTTTGCGTCCGTCGCTAATATTTCTCACTTCCAACACCACCGCGCCCGGATTAGTTTGCTTTTGGTGTTCGTAAAAATCCCCCATCGAGCGACCGACCATCATTTGCACCAATCGCTGCGGCGAAATTTCCTCCCGCATCAAACTGCCAATATATTGACCGTCACGCAATACGCTAACTCGGTCAGCCAAAGCATAGATTTCTTCCATGCGGTGACTAATATAAATAATTGCAATCCCATCTCTGCG
>QQTW01002913.1_pt1 | contig 12556 bp, 9 predicted proteins | sample 1904831 | NCBI WGS metagenome assembly QQTW01 (sample SAMN09435610, study PRJNA476489) | Subsurface metagenome, whole genome shotgun sequencing project. | reverse complement strand
ACGCCGGGTCAGGCAAATCTAATTCTATTACCTGGACAGCTTACCAACTAATAGAACTCTACACCCCAGGCAGCGATTACCCTCTATTTGATTCGGTAGTTGTAGTCACAGACCGCACCAACCTAGATAAACAAATCCGCGACAACATTAAAGGTTTCTCGGAAATTAAAAATATTATTACCCATGCAGAAAATGCCCAAGAACTTAAAACCGCGCTAGAAACAGGTAAGCGAATTATTATTACAACTATTCAAAAATTCCCCTTTATTGTCAACGGGGTAGAAGATTTGCGCGATCGCAATTTTGCCATTATTATCGACGAGGCGCACTCGTCCCAAAGCGGTCAAGCGGCGGACACAATGAACGCAGCTTTGGGTAGCAATGAAGAAGAACCCGAAGATGTCCAAGATAAGATTCTGCAAGCAATGGAAGGACGTAAACTAGGTAAAAATGCTTCTTATTTTGCCTTCACCGCCACCCCCAAAAACACCACTTTAGAGAAATTTGGACAACAAAACGCAGATGGTAAATTTGTGCCATTTCATCTCTACTCAATGAAACAAGCAATAGAAGAAGGTTTTATTCTTGATGTGCTGGCAAACTATACAACCTACCGCAGCTACTACGAAATTCAAAAATCCGTTGAAGACAATCCTATATTTGATACAGCCAAAACACAAAAGAAGCTGAGAGCCTATGTAGAAGGGCATAAAGAGACGATCGCCGCCAAAGCCGATATCATGGTAAATCACTTTTTAGAGCAAGTCTACAAGCCCAGAAAGCTCAAAGGACAAGCTAAAGTAATGGTCGTCACCCGTAACATTGAAGCGGCTATTAATTATTATTTCGCCATCAGAGAAACCTTAAAACGCGAAAATTCACCCTTTAAAGCGATCGTTGCTTTTTCTGGTAAAAAAACTGTAGATGGCATCGAATACACCGAAGACACCCTCAACGGCTTTCCTAGTAAAGATATTCCCCAAAAGTTTAAAGAGGATGACTACAAAATTTTAATTGTTGCTAATAAGTTTCTCACTGGGTTTGACGAGCCGCTTTTGCATACTATGTATGTTGATAAAAAACTGCAATCTGTCCTCGCGGTGCAGAGTCTATCGCGCCTCAATCGTTGCAACAACAAAATGGGCAAAGTTGATACTTTTGTGCTGGACTTTTTCAACACTGTTGATGATATCCGATACGCCTTTGATGATTTTTACACCTCCACTTCTTTAAGCGAACCTACCGATGTCAACGTTTTGCACGATTTACGGGAAGCTTTGGCAATTGTGGGAGTGTACGAAAGCCAAGAAATTGAGGAGTTTAACGAGCTATTTTTTAACAAAGTCCCCGCAGACCAACTTAGCCCATTAATAGACGTAGCGGCGGCGCGGTTCAATCAAGAATTAGAGTTAGAAAATGAAGATAAAATTGACTTTAAAATTAAAGCCAAACAGTTTGTCAAAATCTACGGTCAAGTTGCTTGTATAATTCCTTACAACAATTTGAATTGGGAGAAGTTGCACTGGTTTTTAAAATTCCTCATCCCCAAACTCTACGTTAGAGATCCCGCCGTAGATGAAATTGACGAATTGCTCGAAAGTATTGATTTATCGACCTATGGTTTAGAACGAGTGCATCTTAATTATGCGATCGCTCTTGAATCCACAGAATCGGAAATTGACCCCCAAAACCCCAACCTACGCGGCTATCGCGGCGATGCGTCCCAAAACAACCCCCTCAGTGAAATTATTGATGCTTTTAACGGTCGCTTTTTTTCTGGTTGGGATGCCACACCCCAGGAACAAAGAATTAAGTTTATTAATATTGCCCAGCACGTTGTCAACAACGCCAATTATCAAACCCAAGTAGTTGATAATCAAGACGAGCAAAACCGCCGCATTGCTTTAGAGCAGTTGATTCAACAAGCCGTTAGCCAAGAACGCAAGCGAGAACTCGACCTTTATAAACGTTATGCGTCAGACCCCGATTTTAAGCGAACTTTTGATGCAGGTATCATGCAATTACTAATTCGCAGCACTCCAGAACAACTAAATCAATTGCTGGCTTAAGTGTCAATTGCCAACAAGGTTGTATTCTCATGCACTTTCAAGAACTACGATTAGAATCTCAGCGCTTATTGCTAAAACCAGTCTTATCTAGTCAACTTGATACTCTGCACAATATTTTCACCAATCCCTACGTGAGAAAATATTTGTTTGACGATCGCATTATTTCTGTACAAGAAGTGGAAATAATGCTGCTAGAGAGTCAAAAACTCTTTAATGAACAAAAGTTTGGGCTGTGGTTTATTGAGACGAAAGAGAAACAAGAAATAATTGGATTTACTGGCTTGTGGTATTTCTTTGCCGAAAAGCAACCCCAGTTAGTCTATGCTTTGCTACCGGAAGCAACCAAAAAAGGCTACGCTACCGAAGCGTCTAACCAAATATTAGAGTATTGTTTTAACAAGCTTGGCTATCAATACCTTTTAGCAAGCTGCGATAAGCCAAACATTGAATCTCAAAAAGTAGCGCAAAGAATTGGGATGAAAGAGGTAGAGAAAATAATTATTGATGACAATCCTACAGTATTTTTCAAAATTGAAAGGTAGTATATAAAGTGCGATAGCGCAAGCGCGCCCGGTTACGGGCTTTGCACTACCCTAACCAAGTTTCTAAATCCTCAATCCTTGTAAAATCCAACAGAGCCTCACCCAAAGCTTCCAACTCCTCAAGACTTAGAGCGCTGACTTTTGTAGTTAGTTCCGGCGATAGAGTACCCAACTTTCGAGTAAGTTGCTTGAGAACTAACGATCTTTCTCCAACGGTGCGACCTTGTTCCAGTCCCTCAGCCCGACCTTCCACCCGACCTTCGCGTAAAATAGATTGATACATCGTAGACTCACGCATCATCGGACTCCTAAGCAATCTTCTAATTACCTGTGCCTCTAATTCTAACCCGGCTAAAATACTTGTTGCTGCCGTTAAGTTACTCTGTTCTCGATAGTCACTGATTTGCTCTAGTTCTTCCACTACCCGCGCTAATACACTTTCTTTATCTGTTGCTCGACTTAACACTGCATAGGGTAACAATCCTGGCATGCTTAAAAATATTTCCACAGGCTGTTCCCATAGCCGAATCGCTCTAAACTGGTGAGTCATTACGGGGGTTTGATAGCTTGTTTGTCTAACTAAATCTGAGCTTGTTCTTTTCAGGTAAATGACCACTTGTTGAATTGAGCGCTCAGGAAACTTGCGTTTTAAGCGCAAATAATAATCTGCCATCCGAAAAGGCATTGTTTCATCACTGGCGGTTTGAAATTCTGTATGCAGAATCCTATTAGTTGATTGCAGTAACATTACCGAATCGGCTCTAATTGGTTCGACATTGAGTTCGGTGGGATTGATAGTAGTTAAAGTAATAGACTCCCCCAATAACCAAGCTGCAAAATCTGTAGAATATTGTTCGATGAGAAACTTGGAAATGTTATCAATCACTTATGGGGCATTGAGAGTAGAAGTTAATAATACTTTACTCTACCCATTGAATGTAAATTCAATTACAAACGCTCTGGGAGAAACTGCCAGATTTACCTACAATGAGCTTAATCGATTACAGAGAAAGCGATCGCACACTCGGTAAATAGAGACTTGATTATTAGTTATAGCAACGCTTTAACTATGCGCAAAGAAATTGATACAGATATTTGGGTTGCAGAAGCACCATTTAAGTATTTTGGCTTAAGTGTTGGTACAAAGATGACAGTTATTCGGCTGAAAAATCGAGAATTAGCCGTTATTTCGCCGATTCAAGTTGATAAAGCAACTTCCCTTAAGCTTGATGAACTTGGCACAGTCTCTCATATTATCGCCCCAAACGTTTATCACTATTTATTTGCCGCAGATTTTAAAATACTCTATCCAAAAGCAATATTTTGGGCTACGCCAGCCTTAAAACTCAAAAAACCAGAACTTCCTATCGATCGCATAATCAATAATAATGAAGATAGTTTTCCTAGCGATCTTCAACACCTGCTGTTTGATGGACTTAAAACTATTGACTTTAATGGTTTTAAGTTATTGAATGAATTGGTGTTCTTGCACCCAAAAAGCCGGACTTTGATCCTCACAGATGCCGCCTTTAATTTTAACGATAGCTATCCCTTAATTACCCAATTTGCCGCTAGAGTAATTGGCACATATAAAAATTTTAGTCCGTCATTACTAGAAAAAGTTGCAAGTACAGAAAAAGCTAAAGTTAAACAAGCTGTTCAAAAAATTCTCGATTGGGACTTTGAGCGCGTAATTATGGCGCACGGTAGCATTATCGAAAACCAGGGAAAGCAAAAGTTTAAGGCAGGTTACGAGAGTTTTTTAGGTTAAGCTACCAAAGTTGAAGCCTAGAGCTTTAACTCTAGGCTAGTTGGCTGAAGTCGATTTTAGTTGCAGTTAACCAGGGCAAAATGACTTGCTGGCTTAACTTAAGAGGCGCTACCATCGGCTTTAATTTGAGCTTCTGGCAACAAACGATTTATTCCTTGCTGTACAAAAGACTGCAACAAAGTAACTTGTTGATTTTGCTGGAATACTTTTTGTAAGGTTTGCCCCAATTTATCTAGATTTAAGCCATTTTCCGCGCTTGCAGCTACTTCTTGACTAGAGAAGTATTCAATTAAACTTAACCCAGCAACGCGAGTCAGGTAAGCGGCGCTAACTCCTTGTAATGCACCACCAGCAACAAAGGTGATGGCATTACTTTTTAATAAAGTAGCGATCGCTTTTGTGGATAATTCAACTAATCCCAATTTCAACATCAAGCTTCCCATAGTCCCCGCTACGGTTTGCGCTTGCTGGAAGGAAAACTTTTGTTGGTAAATATTTCCCAATTCCACCACCAATTGAGCGTTAATTGCAGCAGTAGCAAGTAAATCTAAGGCGGGTACGGGGTTGGCAAAAGTAGCGGCAGCGGCTATCCATTGATATTGTTCGATAATGGGAGTTGCTTTTTGCTGTCTTACTTGATTTAAAGCTGTTTTTGCTTCTATTTTCAAGCTGGTTGCTTGTCTAATCGTTGTCGCCCAAATTAATTGTTGTCCTTCAGTCACTACTACTTGTTGTAAATAGTCGCTTAATTGGCTAAGGTCGACGGCGGGTTTATCTAACCACTCGCGCACTGAACCATCGCTTTGATGCTGGCGGACTTTTACGGGATTTGGATTTGCAGAAATTGCTACTACATCAGCAACTTTTTCTTGTAATGAGTGGATTATAGTGGCTCTTGCTTCGCTGACATATCGATCTTGCTTATTAAAGACTAATACTGTGCGTTGGTTCTTTGCTGCCATTTGTTGCCATATTTGCCACTGGGAATCGGTCAAGTCTTCACTGATGACAAATATTACTAAGTCGGCGCAATTTGTGTCTATAAAAGGATAATTTTCTAACGTAAATAAAGGCTTGGTTTCTTGAAAGCTTACAGGTCTATTGCTGGTATTTTTCCAGCTAGATAATGCTTGGAGTAAAGTTGTTTTACCTACTGCTTTACCACCCGTAATCGCTACGTTTAGTTCCTGCCTTTCTAACTGATTATGCAAGTTTGTAAATTGCTCTTGTAGCAGTGGTAACGCCGCATGGTTATTAGCTTCAGTTTGCAATTGGTCAATTACGCGATCGGCTTTGGCGATCGCTTTTACAGCTTTTTCTCGATTCGGTGGCAAATTATCGACTAATTGAGCAGTTTTAAGTTTATTTTGCTGAAATAGCCATAAACAAATACAAAGAGAAACTGCGCTAAATATTCCTAATTCGCTTAGTCCTACTGAACTATCAAAGCTTTGCCACAGCCACAGTACCAAAGATAAACCAACTCCGCCTACTAAAATCGGTCGCCGCAATTTAAGCATTAGTATCTCCTCTATCGTAGAGCTACACCAAACAAACTTTTTTTGGCTCTACCTGCCTTCCTTATGCTACTGGAGAGCAGGACTTACTGCCCACAGTTAAGTATTATTTAAAAGCTTCTATATTCAAGTTTGGGGATCGCTAAAAACCTTTAGTCAATTGATGATCCCCAAGATAGAGGAGTTTTATGTAAACTAGCGTCTATCTTAGTAATGTAGTTATTGTAACTATTTAGTAAGAAATGGTTGCGGAATCTATCAATTTAGTTTAATTTCAACTTTTTTATCTGTCCTCTGCTTTAAAAAATCCCCTTTCAATGTATTGGAAATACGGAGATCGAACTATGCAAGACCATAATAGTAATTGTCCTTGCTGTGGTAATCCTTTATTACGTCACGTTAGGCAACGGGGTATTTATTGGTTTTGTACCTCTTGTTGGCAAGAAGTACCCATTTTAGCTGTAAGTAAAATCCCGCCAAAAGAGCCAGTAGTTACTAGCAAACGGTAGTTAATGAAAATGGCAGCTAAAATCTTGTCTGAATATTGATAAAATCTGTGAAACCTGAATTACAGACAATCAACATATGCTGGCTGCCCTACTCTACGGTAAGGAAGATTTACGCCTAGAATACATCTTCGATCCTATTATTGCTGATGACGAAGTTGTAATTAAAGTCTCCACTGCCACTACTTGCGGCACAGATTTAAAAGTATGGCGGCGTGGCGGTCATGCCAAGATGTTACAACCGCCTACTTTATTTGGACATGAAGCGGCGGGAACAGTTGTTGCTATAGGGAAAGACGTAAATAAGTGTAGGATAGGCGATCGCGTGGTTGCTAATAATTCAGCACCATGCACAAAATGCTTTTATTGTCAACAAAAAGAATACTCTCTTTGTCCAAATATCACTTGGAACAACGGTACATTTGCTGAATATCTAAAAGTTCCTGCCCCGATTGTCCAACAGAATTTATTATTAATTCCTGACGAATTGCCCGATGAATTAGCCTCAATGACCGAGCCTTTAGCATGCGTATTGCATGGGGTAGCAAGGTCAAACGTTTTGCCCGGTAAGCGCGTAGTAGTGCTAGGAGATGGGGCAATTGGACTGATGTTTGTAGCAGTAATTGCTAACCAAATCGGCGCAGAAGTATTGTTATTTGGTGGAAACGAAACACGCTTGCAAGTTGGGCAAAAATTAGGAGCGGCTAAAACTTTTAACTACAAACACATAGAAAATACCGCCCAAATAGTGAAAGATTTAACCGAGGGATGGGGCGCAGACGTAGTAATTGAAGCGACGGGCGTACCGAGTGTGTGGGAAAATGCGATCGCTCTAGCGCGTCCAGGAGCAACCGTTAATTTATTTGGGGGTTGTCCGCGCGATACTACAATTACCGTCAATACAGAACAATTGCATTACAGCGAATTAACGCTTAAAGGTGTATTTCACAATACACCTAAGTATGTAAGGGCGGCGCTATCGCTTTTAGCAAGCCGGAGTATACCCTTTGAATTATTAATTAGCGAAAAACGCTCTTTAAAAGACTTAGAGCAGGTGTTTCAAGATATGAAAGAGCGCAAAGTAATAAAAGTTGCGATCGCTCCTTAGCGCTGCACTTTGTGCAATCGCACCTTAACGCAAAAAGTTTAGAAATTGAGCCGCCAGACTTTAACAGTGCGATCGCCACTACTACTAAGTAAAATATTCCCATCGGGATTAAAGCTAACAGAATTAACATTATCTGAATGCTGTTTGAGAGTGTGTAACAACTTACCTGTGGGCAAATTCCAGAGTTTGATTGTCCCGTCATCGCTACCACTAGCCAGAATTTGACCACTGGGACTAATCGCTACAGAGTTAACATAGCCAGAATGACCCGAAAGGCTACGCAGTAAAGTTTTACTTTTTACATTCCAAATTTTGATAGATTTATCCCAGCTACCAGAGGCGAGAATTTGCCCATTAGGACTAAAAGCAACAGTTCTAACTCGGCTTGAATGTCCCGTAAAAGTATGCAATAACTCTCTAGTGCGTAAATCCCAAAGATTTATGGTTTTGTCAGAACTTGCACTAGCCAGCATTTGATTATTAGGACTAATCGCCACAGACCAAATAGTGTCTAAGTGTCCCAAGAGACGATAGCGCAATTTGCCCTCCCATAGGCTCCACACTTCAATAGACCCGTTTCTATTGGAACTTGCAAGACTTTGACCATCAGGACTAACAGCTACAGACCAAACTTGTTGACTATCACCCTTCAGATTGCGGCGTATACCAGTAGATAAATTCCAAACATTAATAGATTGATGGGTATTGTAGCTGCCACTAACCAAAGTGCGATCGCCTGGACTAATCGCAACAGACAAAACTTGCTCGGAATTTCCCTCTAAAGTCCGCAGCAATTTTCCTGTAGTCAAATTCCAAACTTTAATAGTTTTATCGCCACTACTACTAATTATTTTTTGACCGTCAAAGCTAGAAATAGCTCCCCAAACAACATTTGTATGACTTTTTAAGGTATGAACTAAAGCTACATCTGAATTAGCAACTAGAGATTTTTCGGCTCTAAGGCTAGGAAAAGGCGATTGCAGTAAATAGTAGCCACCCGCCGTTAAAGTCAAAATAGAAGCGATCGCACTCCAAAGAACAGACTTTGGTTTGATTTTAGAATTGGTATTGCTAGTCGGTGGAATACAATTAGCTATTACAGGCGCTGGGATTTCTTGCCGTGCAGGCAGATTAGTTAAGGATTGAAGGGCGTGTAAAGTGTCTGTAGCCGATTGGTAGCGCTCTTTAAAGTGGTAAGACACCATTTTGCTCAAAATCTTACTAAAGGCGGGGGTAACTTCAACGTGCTGCTGCCACAAAATTTCTCCCGTTTCCAAGTCCTCTAACAATTGCGTAGGACTTAGCCCCGTCAAGGCTTGAATAGCCATCATCCCTAAAGCATAAATATCGCTACTTGGTTTAGGAGTACCGCGTTCTTGCTCGGCGGGCATATATCCCGGCGTACCAATGGCGATCGTCGCGCCTATTCCAACGGCAAACGTAGTAGAAATTTTTTCTCTATCTGTAACTGCGTGCGTCCAAGTTTGCTTGGCTGCGCCAAAATCAATTAAAACTAACTTGTGAGTGCCGTTTTGCCTAATTAAATTGCTGGGTTTAATATCTCGGTGAATTAATCCATAACTATGCACAATAGCTAAAATTTCCAAGACTTCGTGCAGAAGTTGAATAACTCGACTTTCGCTCCAACTACAACCTGGGTATATTTCTGTAGATAGCGAATAGCCCTCAATTAACTCTTGGACTAAATAAAATTCTTTGTCTTCTTCAAAGTCAGCTAAAAGCTGAGGTACACCGTCATAGATGTTAAGAAGCTTTAAAGCTTCTACTTCTCTGACCAGCGACTTTTTGACACTTTCTTGCAAGTTATTACTGTAATTGTTGGTTGTCGGTAATAGTTTTTTGACAATGCACTTAGGGGCATTTGGCTCGATAATATCTTTGGCGAGGTAGGTTTGACAAAATCCTCCTGCCTTTAAAACTTCAACAATTTGGTAGCGTTGCTTTAGTAACTTGCCTAACATAGTAAGACTCACAAGCCTATTACCACTCGGTTAGCTCTATAACTAGGTGAATGGTACTTGAAAGTATTGAGAGAATAGATAGCTGCTTTCTACGCTATCAAAGTAATTTAGGCGCTAAGTGACATATATTTAGGTAGTTTTAGTAGTTTTTACAGCAAAAATTGGGTAAATAGCATCGCCGCGACGGGCAAAAACAACTTACGGACGGCAAACACAACTATTAAATTACGGTTCGCACTAATTACTGTGACCCTAAATTTACTTACATTAACAACAGTGAAAGTAATTTAAAGACAAGTAACGATGATTTTGTTAGCCAATCCCCAGACATTGACGCGCGGATTTGGGAGGAAACCTCCCAAATTAGACAGCGCGTTGACCGCCCTATGCCAGGTTCGGAAAACCCCCCTAGGAAGCGTTGGCTAGTCAAGCTCAGTATATAAATTAGTACCCAAATCGGCGTACTGATTGCAATTAATAGTTTTGTATTGTCCATAGTTTTAGTAGTTATAGGGAGCTAAATATCTCCAATGGCAAAAGTAGTTGGAATTGACTTAGGTACAACAAACTCATGCGTAGCAGTAATGGAAGGTGGCAAACCCACCGTAATTGCTAACGCTGAGGGTTTTCGGACAACACCATCGGTGGTTGCCTTTGCTAAAAATGGCGATCGCTTAGTTGGTCAAATTGCCAAGCGTCAAGCGGTAATGAACCCCGAAAATACGTTTTATTCAGTTAAGCGTTTTATCGGGCGTAGATTTGAAGAAATAACTAACGAAGCAACAGAAGTTTCTTACAAAGCCATCCGCGATGGTAGTGGCAACGTTAAATTAGACTGTCCCGGTGCTGGTAAGCAATTTGCCCCCGAAGAAATTTCTGCCCAAGTTTTGCGGAAGCTAGTAGAAGATGCCAGCAAGTATTTAGGCGAAACTGTTACTCAAGCAGTAATTACCGTTCCTGCTTACTTTAACGATTCCCAGCGTCAAGCAACTAAAGATGCCGGGCGCATTGCTGGAGTTGAAGTATTGCGAATCATCAACGAACCTACCGCCGCATCTTTGGCTTACGGTTTCGACAAAAAAAGCAACGAAACAATCTTAGTATTTGACCTTGGTGGCGGTACGTTTGACGTATCGGTACTAGAAGTTGGGGACGGTGTGTTTGAAGTATTGGCTACTTCCGGCGACACTCACTTAGGTGGTGACGACTTCGATAAAAAAATCGTTGATTACTTGGCGGATGAATTTAGACGCTCAGAAGGTATCGACTTACGCAAAGACAAGCAAGCTTTACAACGTTTAACAGAAGCGGCAGAAAAGGCAAAAATTGAGCTTTCGAGCGTAACTCAAGCAGAAATTAACCTCCCCTTTATTACTGCTACTCAAGACGGGCCAAAGCACCTAGATACAACGCTTACCCGCGCCAAGTTTGAAGAACTTTGCTCTGACTTAATCGATCGCTGTCGCATTCCTGTAGAAAACGCGATGCGCGATGCCAAATTAAGCAATAGTGCGATTAATGAAATCGTGTTAGTTGGTGGCTCAACTCGGATTCCTGCCGTTCAAGACATAGTAAAACGGATTTTAGGGAAAGATCCAAACCAAACTGTTAACCCCGATGAAGTAGTAGCTGTAGGGGCGGCAATTCAAGCAGGGGTATTATCTGGAGACGTTACAGGAATCTTGCTCCTTGACGTTAGCCCGCTATCATTGGGTGTCGAAACTCTTGGTGGCGTAATGACAAAAATTATTCCCCGCAACACTACTATTCCTACCAAGAAGTCGGAAGTATTCTCGACGGCGGTAGATGGTCAAAGCAATGTAGAAATTCACGTCCTTCAAGGAGAGCGTGAAATGTCTACCGATAACAAGAGTTTGGGAACCTTCCGTTTAGATGGCATTCCTTCCGCACCTCGCGGCGTACCCCAAATTGAAGTTATCTTTGACATCGATGCCAATGGTATTCTCAATGTCACGGCTAAAGATAAAGGTAGCGGTAAAGAGCAATCGATTAGCATTACGGGCGCTTCTACCCTCGATAAGTCTGAAGTCGAGCGGATGGTACAGCAAGCCGAGCAAAATGCTTCTACCGATAAAGAGCGCCGCGAGAAGATCGAACGCAAAAATCAGGCAGATTCTTTAGCCTACCAAGCCGAAAAGCAAATTGCTGACTTAGGCGATAAAGTCCCCGCCGATGATAAAGCAAAAATTGAAGGGATGGTTAAAAACCTCAGAGATGCGATCGCCTCGGACAATGACGAGCAAATCAAAGTTCTCATGCCCGAACTCCAACAAACGCTCTACACTATTGGCGCTAACTTGTATCAGCAAGGCGGTGGCGAGGGTGCGGCTCCTGGTGGTACTCCTGGTGACGGTGGTTCTACTCCGCCCCCCAGTGGCGATGATGTAATTGATGCTGATTTTACTGAATCTAAGTAGTCAAGTTTGCTAATTAGCATAAAGAGGAAATGCGATCGCATTTCCTCTTTTGTTTTGTTTAAGTTCAGCAAAAAATGTCAATATCTAAGAGAAGCCGACGACGCTCTAAACTTCAATGTCAGAACAGAAACCTTCGATAACTCAGCATTACCACGAACGGACTAAGTACGACGAGGCAACGCTAGCCTCTAAAAGTATGGGCTTAGATTGGAGCAAGCAACCATCGCCGTTTAAAGAGTATAAAATCGGAAAAACCATCGATTTAAAACAGTATCTCCAAGAAGATACAACCGATGTATGGTGGCGGCGATTGTCGCGGCTATTGCTATCTAGTTACGGCTTAACCGCTAGGATAGATACGATGGGAGCGCCCATTTATTTAAGGGCTGCACCGTCGGCGGGGGGCTTGTATCCTGCGGAAATTTATTTAATCTCTCGCGGTACGCCGTTGCTCCCTCCGGGCTTGTACAATTACCAAGCTTCGACTCATTCGTTAGTTCATTTTTGGTCAAGCGATGTTTGGCAAAGCATGCAATCGGCTTGCTGTTGGCATCCGGTGCTACAACATACCCAGCTTGCTGTCGCTACTACGGCGGTGTTTTATCGCTCGGCTTGGTAGGCTA
>QQTW01002912.1_pt1 | contig 12556 bp, 17 predicted proteins | sample 1904831 | NCBI WGS metagenome assembly QQTW01 (sample SAMN09435610, study PRJNA476489) | Subsurface metagenome, whole genome shotgun sequencing project. | reverse complement strand
CTTAGCCAGCACCAGCACCAGACATTCCAAATCCTTCCAACCCAACCCAATCCCAGCTCAACACTGCAGCGCATCCCAAATTCCTCCCCGAAAAAGCAACATCCCCCACCAGAAAAAGAGCACAGCTACCATTCCGCCAAATGGACAGCGCTTTTAGGTTTCGAACCTAACTGGTAGTTATACTTTTTCAGAGGCACACACCACCAAGTGATGCTAGAAAACCACAATTCACCCAGCCCATAGCAACCGACACAATACCCCCTCCACCGGGAGCCGTTCACCAGATGGGGATATCTGCTATCGACCAAAAGGACCATGTAGTAGCTTTATGTCTGACACCTGCCTCAATGCCAGCCCACACCTCTACTAGTCCAATACACACATCCCTTCCCACCTTCCCACCCTCCCACCTTCCCAACCTACCACATCACCACATCAGCACATAGGATATGATTGTTTCAGGGTAAGCCATCCCTGACGGACTGGGGGATCATCCTCGAACCCGATATGAGCTCAAGATCCGCCCCGCAGCGCTTATGATGGACAGGAGCGATGGGAGGGTAATCTCTTGGCCATGGTGACGCCGGCTGGAGTTGGGGAGTTGGGAAGTTGGTGTTTTGGTAGATGTAGGAGGGGAGGATGGGTTGGGATTGGGTTGGGTTGGAAGGATTTGGAATGTCTGGTGCTGGTGCTGGCTAAGGGGAGGGGAGGGCAGGGGAGGGGGTGAGGTGAGGTGGGAGGTGAGGTGGGTCGGGCGTGGGAAGGAGGGAGAGTGAGGCAGTCAGTCCTGCGTCGTCTGTTCATCGAGGCATGAGGGGATTGACGGCCTGTCTCAGCATGCTTGTTTTTATCTACTGTGGTCCTGTGCTGGACGTATCGCGTCGTGCTTCTCGTGGTTTTCCTTCGTTTTTCTTGCTTGCTTGCTTCGCACGCACACGCTTAGAAGCTCGTTTACTCCGGTATTTAGGATGCGCTGCAGTGTTGAGCTGGGATTGGAGGGGGCCCCAGGGCATGTGATGAGGAAGATTCGACAATTTGTAGGGAAGGCGGCTGGCTTGGTTAATTGCGTGCTGCTTGTATAGGTAGCTGGATGATGATGGGTGGACTCTTTGGGATCCGGTCTCATCTGGTAGGCTTTGGGATGAGTGTTGTTCCTCTTTCTGCCTGGTTTCTGGTTAGTGAAATGGGGTTGCGGGAGTAGGGTTAGGTATGGTGGTGATATGTTCGAGAGCCTGTTGCTGGGAGGGTTTCGTAGGAAAGGGGCTGCGGACTGTAGAAAGGATGGGAAGTCGTCGTGGTCGAGGAGATGGCTGGAATTTTGCCTGGAGACGAGGAGAGATGGGCTTGCGATATGTCAGCGGGGGTTTTGCCGGAATAGAGTATCTTCCAAGTCCTGTTGGTTCATCTCGAGGTATTCCTTCATGGTCTAGGCATTTAAACCATGGCAAGAACTGGGTAATTCTCACAATGGTGCCACAGAATCAGAAGTGCCAATGTAGACCCTTTGAATATAGCCAAGACGAGTTGCAGTCACAACTTCAACGACGGTGCTGCGAATTGTTAGGCTCTTCCATTCTTGAGAACAACGATCTTGAAAAATGGATGATTGCTCCAATGCCTCCAGATTGAGAGATAGAAGGTTGTGGAGAGGTCACACACACAGAACTTTCCTATTTCGTATAGCGAAGGTCCTCGGAACATTTGTGACCGTGACCCTGACCGTGACCACCACCACCACCGCAGGAAACACTTCTTGAGGGTAAATGCGGGTCACCAGTGGAAGCAGTCTGCCTACAATCTCGAATTTTGGCAGCTCTTACCTTTACCTTTGCCTTTGCCCAACTTGCTTTGGTGACCTTTCTTATCCACCACCAACCCTTCTCGATCCCCATTCTAGGACGTGCAAATCGCGTGCATAGCTTCCATCATTTCTCTGATAGACATTGCCTGCCACTTTCGATAGCATTCATCATCTGTTGTTTGTCAAACACAGTCTCCGGGCCATCATCAAAAGGACGTCTTCGGACTCGTCTGAGTCATCCAGCAAGATGTTCCCAAAACTCTTCGATTCGAATCCAAATGTCGGCCTTCGCATCCCTCCCACCAGCTACAGAAACTTTGCAAGAAAGGAAAAGCTCCAAAATGCCAAACCCAACTTCCTATGGCCCATTCAGCAGATCAAAGAAACCGCACTCAGCATACTGAAGAACACAATAACAAAGATTAAGGCCCCACCTGATCAATTGTGCGACGCTGGCTATCCTACTGACCAGCCATCCTCACTAACACGGTCAACAGGAATTTCGTCATCGGCTCCTCGCATCTCACCAAGGAGAGTCAGAACAAGCTTGATCAGACCACGCCTAGAGAACGTGCTAAGACGGCTGCGCTCAACGAGAAATGGAAAAATCTCCTACCGGCTCTGCACGATGCCTTTCCAAATGGAAAGAACTGTGAGGATGAAGCATGTCCAGTCCGTTTACAGACTCCGTCTTCGCCTCGTTACACTTGCGCTTCGTCCAAAAAGAAACATGACGCTTACCACGCGCGTATGGTGCAGATGTTTGGGGAGCCGCAGCTGTACCGTGCGCACAATATGTACGGACCAGATTCACAGTTCGCAGACCCCAACTTCAAGCCGAACACGCTCAAGTGCATGAACCCAAACCTTATATTTAAGAACAAGGAGGAAATGGATGAATATATTGCTTGGTGCGAAAGCACAACTGGGGAGCCTCCAGAAAAGGCCGAGGAGATGGAAGATGACCTAGCTAACCCAGCGATCTCCAAATTTTTTGAGAAGAGCTCCTCCGGTGAAGTCAACACCGGAGGCGGTGAAACGATGGACCTTGACCAAAATCTTTCTGCCGAGGTCGAAGCAGAAGGCCATATGAAAGATATGACCGAAGACATGTACGCCGTACCCCAGGGAGAGGAAGAGATGACAGACGCGCCTGAGCTGCCCATCCAAGATTGGTATGACTCCTCCGTTGCACCGTTCACGACTTTGAATCGTACCCGTCAAGCTCCATCTCCAACCCCTAAACCTCACCTTTCAGTAGAAGGTATGTCACATCAACAAGACATGAACACTGTTCCAGCTACTGAGTTTTCTGGTTTGGGCATGCTGAAGTCATCTTCACAATCATTTGACCATTCGTCATCGTTGTCCTCGGGTAGAGGTTTGGCTACCCAAATCACACCACCTCAAGCTCAGGCCCCAGTCGTAGCAGCGCCCTTTAACAGCGACCAAAGCTGGAGCCCAGCTAGGCATCTTCCTGATGTGGACATGCTTGACGACGACACTCGTCCTCAACTACCTTCTTCAAATCAGCCTGAACAACAATGTTCATCTAAAGCGTCGAATGCTTCTCCTTCCCAGTCTGAGTCATATTCGTTAGCTCCTGTCTCTAGCGTGGCCCAGCACAATTCCCTTTCCCAATATAGGCACACGCCATTGATCCGTCTGTCCTTGGACGAAGGCGATGATACCACAACCTCCTCGGTGCCTGGTCTGAATAACGAGACTGAGGACCAAGCTTCTGAACCATATCTTTTCTGTAAGGAAGAGGGGCCATTGATGATTGCTCTACGAGAAGCGTTCGTCGCTATGAGCTTGAACGATGGAGCTGAATCCAATTGGCAGCCTGACAAGGATGATATGTTGATTGATGATGTGCCACTGGTAACGGGCTCCAGGGAGACGACGCTGTCAAACGAGCATAGGCTGTATCCGATTGCAAAGCGAACTTGCCCTGCCGCTGAGTCCAGCTCATCTACAGATGAGCCGGCTTCGAAAACCAGACATACTAGTGGTATTCATGCAAGCTTTCCAGCATATCTTCCTTCCACAAACTTTGCACCGTCAAAGAAGCCCGGCTCTTTCGGAACCAGCACTTCCAAAAGCAGTGCCGTTCCACCAAAACCAATTGCATCCAACAGTAACACCCAGAGGAATGATATACCTCCTACAAACTTTGCACCGTCAAAGAAGCCCGGCTCTTTCGGAATCAGCACTTCCAAAAGCAGTGCTGTTTCACTAAAACCAATTGCATCCAACAGTAACACCCAGCGGAATGACATACCTCCCACAACCTCTGTACAGTCTGCAAAGCCGAGCAGTAGTACGAGTGTGAATAATCAGATGAGCAATGTTGTCGCTTCGAGCCCAGACGCCTCCGGACTTCTCACACCAGGGCTTGGCTCGACTTCTGGACCACTATTTGTTCAATCTAAGAAGCCAGGGACCTGGCTTGACCGAAAACCCAAGAAAGATGCAGTTTCTGTCGCGCCTGTCCCTCATCCGGCTGCCACTTTGGATCGTCCAGATGCTACTATGGAACCCGACGTGCCCGTCAATTCGGCCTTTGCCTCTTCCAACGAGTCAGTGTCAGCTATGCAAGTTGATGAGTCTCAACACACTGCTCCAAAGCCTTTTGCACCACTCAGACCCTCAGAGGCAACACTGACCAGCAATAAGAATGAATCTGGGCCTTTTCAATTCTCAGGATCACCTAAACTGCCTGCTGCAGGTGGAAGAGCAACCCAAGGCAACGGCACCGCACGACGAGCTGGCCCAACAACAATACGCAGAGCTGCAAGGACCGAGACAAACGCGTCGGGAGCTAGCCACATCGGTCGCACCAGAAATGGCTTCCGAGACAGAAGTGATGATGAGCGCCGAGAACTTGAGGACATATTGCACCAGGTGCCAGACCAGTTCAAAATTGACGTGCACAAAGTGATCCAGTCACAAGTGTGCGACGTGGTGCCGCCACTATCTGACGAGACAGTGAGAAGCATTCCTGATCTTGCAAAGACAGGCCCTGGCGCAAGCGTCGGACCGCACCCTTTTGCAGAAAAGTTCCGATCGAGAGCGGAATGCGGCCGAGATTTAACATATTTTCGCGAACTTAGGCAGAAGACGCCTCAAGTGTGGTTGGACTTGATCACAATACTTCTGCAGTCAGGGCGTAACCCGAAGGATATCCTGAACAACGAATGCGACGAGATTCTTGGGGCGGAGTGGGTGATCGACCTTGCGCGCGTTGATAAGGTGGCGAGGGAAGGCAGTGCCGCAGACCCATTGGCTTTCTTTGCTCGCGATCACGTTTCCATGACTCTTCGACCCCTGTTCGATCAAGCCGTCGACAAACTGGTCGGTGATGGCCGCAAAGTCTTTGAAATGGCTGTTAAGAACTGGATCAAACATGACAAGTCTGGTAGCAACAAAGTCTTATTCATCCAATGCCTTGAGCGAGCTGGCTGGACACAAGCTCACTCACATTTCACCAGATTTATGGGATGGGCAACAGGAGACGCTCCAGCACCGATCAAGAGAGCCTGCTTTAATCATTTCAGATGGGCTTTTCCCAGACTCCTTCGCGCTGTCTCAACCGAAAGACTCGAAAAGACGCAGCCCTTGACAGTCGAGTGAGGGTCAATCACAGTGTTGGCCGCCCTGCATGCACATTTGGCGCCTCACATATCTCCATCATTTTTGCAGATCGTTGCTTGTAGTCTTTCGGTTCAACGACATGTTTCCGGTGTTTGATGCAGAAAAAAATCAACGCATTGCTGTCGGAGCTCACAGGCGATGAGCCCTCGGTGAGGAGACCTACATTGCTGTAGAGTCCGTTCTCTCCCATTCGATATCGTTTTCACGACATTGCGTACTGCTTGATTGACGAAGTCCTTCAGGCGAACCCCAGAATTGTTTACATAATTCTTGCACCTTGCTCACATCGAGTGAGCTGTCATCGACCATCAACATGGGATAGAAGGTCAAGAAATTGTTTTTTGGTTGGAGCTGTTATTGTCTTGGTCCTGAAGTAATGGTTGGAGACCCCCACGGTGTGTGTGTGTGGGAGGTCAGATGGTATGGAATTTACCTCTCTCTTATTGAGTGATTGGGATGGTCGTGAAGGAATGGTTGGAGACCCCCATGGTGTGTGTGTGGGAGGTCAGATAGTATGGAATTCACCTCCCTCTTGTTGAGTGATTGGGATGGTCAGGAGGACTTGCATTGGACCCCCAGCACGGGAGGTCCGGTTTGGTTGTGCAGGTCCTGTTCCAAGTAGGATTGTCCTCGAACGATATGTAGGACATGGTAAGGGAATTGGATTGGACGGGATTGCGCTTGGAAGCGATGATGGTTTCTAGTGACCTTGTACTCAGACTCTTAATTAGCTCATGCCAGTGAGAATGAAGGTTGAGGCTTGAAAGGCAGTGTGACTTCCGGGTAATGAATACTTCCGGACTTGTGATTGTAAATGAGAAGCCATGCTTATTACATATGTACTTCGAGTTGTCCAATATGTAGTCGAGACGATTGTTACATAGTGGAATCACCGCGTAGCTGCCAAGCCCGTCAATGTTTACGCTTTCACGCGGTGAAGCAGTAAATATCGTGAACAGAGAATAGATCCCACCGAAGAATAAGGCATGCCATAATACTACGTGTAGTGGAAACTCTCTGCCCACTTTCCAATCTTGTCCCTATTCCTGCACAGGATCACCGCCCATCTCGACCGTTCGGAATCATCCTGCAAACGAGCTATCAAAACATCGGAGAAACCCTTTTGCTTTTTTCTACAGCGCAAGATGGAGGTTCATGCGGTGCTTCCGGAAGAGCGAGCAAGAGATGAACAAGGGAACATCCTTCCGTGGGGCTACCGATATCTAGAGTGAGAGAACATGTTGGTCAATATCCTTTCGGTTTACTAACTCGACATTCTCCAGCTCTTCTCGAAACCCTCGTCTTCCTGAGGAGTCCGGGCCTTTTGGCAAGAACCGCACCACAAGATATACGGGCTCAAGATCTTCAAGAACGAGGACTGGCACCACTCCCGTGCGGCAGAAAGAGAACCCAACGGTGGCAGAGTTTGGGCGACTGTTTGCCAAAGAACAAAAGGAGGAGGAAGAACGGCAGTCAAAGAACACCCTACCCAACACCAGCTCTGGAGATGCGCCGAAGCCTCTTACAGCTCCAGAAGGTGTCGCAACGGAATGCCTCATCTATGGTTATGCCTCCAAAGCGTCCGAGTGGAAAGTCCTATCCAAATATGAGCGGATCGTTGCGCCCTCGTACATATGCGAAGACTACCCGAGAGAAGACCCCAACCTCGCTCTGACATCCTCTAATGTATTTCAAAGCTCCGTCGTCGTGCACCGAAACCTCACCAAGGACGCTCTCCGTAAGAGCCGCGTCTACAAAGGAGGAAAGCACTGGATCAAAGTGACATTCGACAACTACCAAGCCGCCGAACGAGCATGCTTCTACTCTCCCCAAGAGATCGAAGACCACCTCGTCTTCTGCGAGATGTGGCAAGGCCGCCCCCCCTTCTCAGACACCCCCCTCCTCAAAGGCAGCCACCCGGCAAACGAGCACCAGCGCAACGCCAACGCCAAACTCCGCACCCTCACCACCTCGCAAACCACCAGCTTCCTCCAGCCGGGCGTCGAATCCGCAATCGCCGGTTTCGAGCGCGCCACCCAGACCCTCCCCCGCTCCTTCACGCCCCAAGACGTCCAATACGGCCAACCCGAACCCCAACCCCCATTGACAACCCGAGACGACACCTCCATCCCCTCCCCATCCTCAACAACCGCCTCCTCCACAACAGCCACCGGCATCGACGCGCCCCCCTCTCACCAACTCCTTCCCTCTACAAACCCAACCCCAAACTCCGCCCTCCGCTCCCGCTCCGTCCCCTCCCTCCCCCTCACCACCACCCCCTCCTCCCCCTCCTCCTCTTCCTCCGGAGCCTACATGACCGCCATCCCAAGCGTGCGCAAAGCCATCCTGCGGCCCATCTCCGAAGCCCTGCTCCCCCAACCCAGCCTCACCACCCGCATCCTGCGCCACATCCCCATCCTCTCCTGGTTCGTCGCCACCAGCAGCACCAGCAACAACAGCAAGGCCATCAGTGGTGGTGGTGGCGGTGGTCAGGACTGGATCGGCGACGGCCCCGTCCTGACCGAGGATGGGAAGTGGGATGAGGTGCGCAATGGGTGGTATTGGCGCTTTTGGCGTCGGGTGGATAGGGTTGTGGGGACGGATTTTTGTGGGGTTAGTGATGATTGAGCTGAGTTGGAGGTTTTGTGCATGGGTTGGGGTGGGAGAGGTGGAGGGCTGGGATGGGCATGGCATGGGTGTCTTCGTTTAGAAGAGCATGGATATAGCATTCTGGTTTAGCGGCATTTATGGACAAGCCTCTAATAGTCCGTCCAGGTTGGCAGGGAGTGTGCCAGACTGGGGGCGTGGGGTTGAATCAGCAGTACCTAGCCTGGCTTCTGATATACATCTTACCCCGGTAGTGTAATCAATTATTTATCGCATTCGGAGTAAAAATGTGCAAAGGGGGAGTGTATCCATGGCAGATTCAATTTGCAGGAGCATCGTTGCAGCAGACTGCGCTTTGGACTTCGACAATGCAGTATACAGTTGCAATGCCGAATTGATTTTCATGGCTTTGTCTGATACAGCAGACGAGTATAGCCAACTCTATTCACCAGTAGCGAGGAGCAGCCTCCCCTTGAAATTCAAGTAGTCAGCCGGCCCAGCCGCATGGTTGTTTCTTGCCCCCCACGTCCGGATTCATCCTCTCGGCATGACCCTCCCTTCTCTCTTTCTCATTGACACACTTTTACTCGACCTTACTCTCAAAGTTCTCACCCTCGACCAGATCCGGGATCTCGTCGTCATCGTCGGCGGGCTCGCCGTCCTTCTTCCCGCCCTCGGCGCCCTCCTTCTTCTGCATGCTCTGGTAGCTCTCGGCTAGCCTCCTCAGGCTGGCGAGACTGTCTGGGCCGAGCTGGTTGAGGATGCCCGGCACGAGCTCGGTGAGTTCCTTGTCTTCGCCGTTGCCGTAGATGGCGAAGGTGTTGGATGGGACGGATGCGTGCACTGTATGTCTGAGTTAGGCTGGAGAACGAGGGAATCTCTTAAGGAAAAGTGGTTTGTTCTTGAGAATTGGGGGAGGGCTGGTGAGAGATGTGGTGCGGTGTGGTGTGGGTGTATGTACCTTTGGGAGCAGCGAAATGGATGACGTTTCCGTCTTCCTTGAACATGTTCACCTCTTCTATCGCCTGGATGGGCTGCACGTTGAGTTTCTTGAGCGAGGTTTGTAGCTTCTTGTCGTCGGTTCCAGATGACTTGTGGACCTTCTTCTTCACTCGTCTTGGCGTTCCCTTGCCTCTGCCGTGCTGAGTTAGTATAGATCATGGAGGGAGGTTGCCGTGGTCAGATGGTGGTGGTGTTGGTCGGTAGAGGTGAATGTTGGGTAGGAATTCCGGGTTTTGCGAGTCCGCACTTCGGACGGAGCGAGAAATGAATTAAGATCGAGAATTACATACCCTAAGACATGAAAAAGGCATTAGATAGATGACAATAGAGTGTGGTGTACCGACAGCATCATGCCAACGCGGAGAGGAAGTGGTTGACCTACCAATGCGAACACTCTGCTGTAGCTTCTTCAGCTTCTCTTGATCCATGATGACGAATAAATGTCTGATACCCTCGCTCCTAAGGGCAACAGAAGCTTCTATTCCGAGTACGGTATGAAGAGATGAAGTGTACAGGGCGTGGATTCGGACTTGGGCGCCTTGTTAGCAAAAGCAGCTTAGTACCAGGACTCTGCGGCAATCGAGGACTCACAAGTATAAAGAATGATAAAGCGGTAGGCTCAAGAAGAAACGATTGGGAGAATTCGTCCTTCCGTCCTCGCGGAGCTTTCGAGGATCTAGCGTTCAAGTTCTCAATGGAGCCTCTTGCAGGTTGTGATATTCTTGGCATTGGTGGTGAGCTCTCGGCATCATCCGAGGAGGACGTCCGTGCCCTAAGTACGTTTTGGGAATACCCCCGACTGCCTATTCCCGTCTCCCATCAAAGGTACACCCTTACTTACTCTTTCATCCAGTCAGGCATGTCCATCCGAATGGCATGATCATTTCCTATCTACGAGCAGGCTTCACAGGTCTGCTCTGTCGAGAACATCACCCAGCATGTCTTGGTCCACCCATCCACCGCTGTTTCACAGCTTGCAGTCGTCAGGCAAATAAGTCCCTTCCGCCTCGACCCACCCTTCCAGATACAGATCTACATCATGTTTATCTCAAGGGATCCGGACCCGGCGGTCAAAAGATCAACAAGACCAACTCCGCCGTACAGTTGACCCACATACCTACTGGTACCGTCATCAAATCGCAAGCGACCCGCTCACGTTCCCAGAACTACAAGATCGCAAGGCAGATCCTGGCGGAGAAAATTGAGCACTTGGAGAAAGGCGATGAGAGTAGGTTGGCCAAGAAGGTGGAAAAGAAGAGTACGCAGAAGAGAAGTAGGGAGAAGAAGGCCAGGAGGAAGTACCGGGCGCTAGAGGAAGGGAAGAATGGAGTTGTGGAGGAGGAGGATCGAGGAGAACCAGCGTCTTACAGGGAATCAGGAAGGGGCGAATCAGGTGACTCAATTGCCGGTTACGCTGAAAATCACTCGCAAGTACGTGAGAAGACAAAAGAAGACAATGTCAGGCCTTGAGGAAGCCCACAGCTTCACATTCTACTCTGCCTCAAAGAAAGGATACGAAAACCTGACACCTACTCGAGCAATACATAACAGAGAATTTCCACTTCATATGGCTACAAATTTAGGGAGACAAGTAGCACCAGCAATACCTTGCGGGTCTTGACTTCTGTCCAGTTGCCGGCAACCATTGGCTGTAACCTTCCAAAGAGAAAACGTGTCTTGAATAGATATATCACTTTTCATTGCCCAGGATAGTAGGTATCGCTCATAATTATAACTCAATTGATGGCCAATATCATCATGCCACTGTCTTCTCCACCATCTCAATGCTCCATTTCTCCTTCAACTCGTTAAGAAGGGGCTCTGCAAGACTCCACTTCACGGGTGCAAGAATGCCCTTTTCAGAGATCCTGCCATCTAGAACCATCAAGCAAGCCACACCACAAGGAACACCGACCAGCCGAGCCATGGAGCTATATCCTTTCGGATCACCATATTCACACAGTGTAGAAGTCCTGGTTTCTTTACGGCCATCCTTGTGCTCAATACCAAATTTGTGCTGAAGCATCACCATATCTCTCTCACCCTTCTCATACTGCATCTTTTGCTCCAGGCTGGCGCATAGAGTGTCAAGTGGAGTCCCCTTGGGCTGGATAGCTTCGTCCGAGAAGAGTCCGATCCAGCGTAGACCGGCAAGTATACGGTCCTTTTCCGCATTGTCCGTGAATTTCGTCTTCGAAGAAATAGCCCATGCCAAGTCTGACTCTTTCGCGCTAGTTGCCTTCAGGATCTGCCTCGTTGCTTCTGCCCATGACAGAGGTGTGTCACTTGGCTGCAGAAAGTCATGCTTCTCTTCGGAGAGGAAGCCAATATCAACCAGCACACGTACAAACTCCGGAAAGCCTTGGTATCTGAGCGTACCTCGAATAAGCGTTTGCGCCTCTGGAATATTATAGCGCTCCCTGAATGACGTTGAGTCTCGGTTCGGATATGCAACAAAGGCGAACCCAGGATATATGAGATACGGCTTTGCTGTACCCATCAATTCTGATCCTGGTATTTCCTCAACTTTTCCATCCTGATAGTACTTCGCGTCATTCCGTAGTGCTAGTAGGACACCACGACTTGACCACGAAAACTTATAGCCCAGTGGGTTGTCGGACGCTTCTGGAGCGGGAAGTCCACCACAGTAAGATACAAAGGATGTGATCTTGCCGCCAGCTTTATGGACTTCCTCCACAGTCTTTATACACCAAAGGTGATCGATGCCCGGGTCTAGTCCAATTTCATTCAAGACCGTGATGCCTGCCTCTTTGACCTCCTTCTCCAGTTCAAGCATTGATGGCGAAACGTATGATGTAGTAACCACATTCTTCTTCTTGCGGATGGCAGACTTGATCACAGTCGCATGGAAGATGTATGGTATTAAGCTGATGACAAGGTCGACCTTTGCTACTGCGGCGTCAAGAGCTTCTGCGTCTGAGACATCAAGAGAGACAGGATGAGCGTTTTCAAAACCAGCAGCAAGGGCTTTGGCGGACTCGAGCGTTCGGCAAGCTGCGTCAACGTTCAGTACCATTCGGTATTCTACTTAGTAGCGTGGCATACCAACTGTGACATTGATACCCGCGTCGGAGAGAATCTGGACGGTAGGTTTCGTGACGAACCCAGCCCCTAAAAGCAGGGCCTTTCTAGAAGCAGCCGCCATACTTTTTTTTTAGTGTTCAGCCAGAGAAGTAGGATTCAAGGTGTCGTGATTGTATAGCCTTCTATGTGAGATTTTGGTCAACGAGAGCTCTACATATGTATTGTGTGAGTGAGGGGCAATTTGAATTGTGCCTGCCAAGATTTTATGCCCCCTGATGCCCCTCAGGCTCTCGATTGCATCTGCCCAGCAAACCTTGAAGGCATCTTTCAGGGGTAGGGCACCCAACACACCCCACCTTACCAAACATAAATATTCATCTGGCTGGACACTAAAAAAAAAGTATGGCGGCTGCTTCTAGAAAGGCCCTGCTTTTAGGGGCTGGG
>QQTW01002911.1_pt1 | contig 12558 bp, 25 predicted proteins | sample 1904831 | NCBI WGS metagenome assembly QQTW01 (sample SAMN09435610, study PRJNA476489) | Subsurface metagenome, whole genome shotgun sequencing project. | reverse complement strand
GGCCCAGAGTCCATCCGCCAACTCACGGTGCGAAACTGCTTCATGTGCTTTATGCATGTAGTGCAGCTTGCACAGTCAAAAGCTCCATTGCTACTCCCTGGTTGTAATGCTCATGCGTTGCTGTGCCTGGGCATGCAGAGGAGTGCTGCGGTCATTGCTCACGGTGACGGGTGCATGAATGCTGCTGTTCCTGCGATCAGGTTTTGTCGAGAGCCAGTTGCTGCGCTAAGTGGCATGAACACGTTCCATCAAGTAATGGCCTCATTCATGTGTGCTGCGTGTCTGATGAGTAGTGCACCAGTCCAGCTTGTACTGGCACCTGAAAGACACAGTGCAGCCTCAGCAAAGTTGTGCCTTGTGCAACGAGCCGCTGCTGGCACTTGAGCTGTCTCCTCATGTTACTTCACACTGTGCTGTGCTGCAGTCTGAGAGCGTGTCCCACCTGGTGATGATTCCTGGCATTGTGACAGCAGCATCGAAGCCCAAGGTGGGCACACTATGCTATCTTTGCAAGAGGCCAGTGGCTACTGCAATACATGACATAACACAAAACAACAGGTGTTGAGGTCATGCTGCGGGCTAAGGAGCCATTTTGCGCCTATACAACTGTGCTATCTCCTTGTCCTCTGTCTAGCTTCAATAATTACATGCAACTTATGCTCACATTGAAGCGTCAGCTATGTCATCGCAGCCCCTCAGGAAGGTCAGCATGCAAGGCGTGCTTGCGTGGACCTCAGCACAGGAATGACCCAGTCAGGTGTTTGAGTAGCAGAGCAATGGTGCAGTCAGTCCCTTGGGGAGCATGACACGTACAGGTGGCAGACACCTCACTGCCGAAGTCTGTGACACACGAGATGCAGGGCACATAGGCAATATATGCACGCTTGTATGCATCAAGTACATGCTGCCAGATAATGGGACCGAGTAGATCCTGCAGCACAAGGCAATAACCACTGCCGTCCCAGTAATGCTGCAAAGTCAGCAGGCATGTTCCTGTAAAACCAGCCACTACAACATGAACAAGTATACATGCTGCAGCACAAGGCAAACACTTCCACCATCAAGTGCAAGGGCCGCAAAGTTGCCAACAGTCTTGCATGTCAACCTGCCTGGTATACAAACGAGTATGCATGCCGCAGCACAAGGCCACCACCATCACCATCCAGTGCAAGGGCTGCAAAACCACCAAGACCATCGCCTGCAAGCCTGGCATCGGAGGGGCCATGATTCCGCGTGCTTGCGACTCTGTCACCATGACAGGAGCTGCAGCAGAGTGTGGCATGGACCCCTTTGTGATCCTGCCCGCCCGGAGCACTTATGTGGATCAGCAGACGCTAAAGCTCCAGGTATGGTTTAGCCTGTACACCTTCGATACATCCATGCAGTCTGCGTGCAAATTACGTGAGCTTGGCACAAACCATGTCAAGCATCACCTTGCATGTGCACAGGGATATGTGGGTGCGTTCTTGCTCGTGAATATACGAACAGGAGGACCATGAAGCTATGATACGATCTGATGGGAGGGGGCGCTCATGGAAACCTTGAATGGTACAAGCAGACATATTCTGAGCTTGCAGACATGCATGATGCTGTGTGCGCATGCAGGAGCGGCCGGAGGATGTGCCAACGGGTGAGCTACCTCGCAACATGACTCTGCTGGTTGACAGACACCTTGTGGGCAAGATTGCTCCAGGCACGCGAGTAACAGCCATTGGCATCTACAGCATCTATCAGGTAAAGGTTTTCACTTTCCAGAATCTGCCTGTAGCGGTCCCTGTGCAGGTATGCATGCCTGGCGCATGTGAGAGTACCTCACCACTGTATGCATCCAGAATACTGCTGTGCCTGGTACTACGGCATCACAGCAAAATTCCCCACAGGTGTTGGACATGCTTACTCCGCCTTGGCAGGCCCTACACATGAGCTGTAACCAGACCGTGCATAAGCAGAGTACCATGCATTGGCACATCCTGCGAAGCTTTGTGACCAAACTCCAACTGCAATGCTTTGTGACCAACCTCCAACTGCAGAGCACGGGCAAAGTCACCTTGCATGTGCAAGTACTTGCTTCAACACATGCATGCTGACCATGGGCTCCTGCCATTTCAGAGCAAGGAAAAGGGTAAGGATGGTAAGGGGGCTGTGGCCATCAGGCAGCCGTACCTCAGAGTGGTGGGCCTCGAGGAGGACATTGAGGGCGACTCGCACAACTCACCCACCTTCACGTAAGCCACTAGCTGGCCATGTCAGCTGCAAGTTACAAACCACAGCACAGGCACAGACCCTCACATGCAGTCGACAATTTGCCATGCTCCACAGCATGCTCTGTTGACAGGCATGTGACTTTGCCAATGTCTTATGCATTCGTGGACGTCATCATGCCAAGCTCGCAAGCTTGCAGCGAGGTGGTTGCTCTGCATACTGTCAACGCTACACCAGGTATGATGCAAAGACTCAGTGCCGTCCAGTTGTGTCAGTCCATTGCCCTGCAAATCAGTCAGTCGCTGCACATAGTGTCCATTGTGCCTCTGCAGTGTGTCTGCCTGCTGCCTGTCTTCCTGCAGAGGCCCAACAGCTTCTGCACTGACTGGTACATGCAGCCCAACAACAGGCTTGTAATCCCTCGTCCTGTAGCGTCTTCAGTTCTGATTTGCATGCTGGCCGGTCACTGCAGGTAACTGCATACATGGGACCTGCAGAGATTAGGCAGGCCAGCGGTGCATAGCAGGTGGTATCATAAGCAACTGAATACCGTCTATGTTTGCTGAAGCACTGTTTTATATTACACCTGCCACTTGGGTGGTGCAGGCTAGAAGAGGAGCAGGAGTTCAAGGAGTTTGCTGCCCAGCCAGACGTGCATGACCGCATCTTCAGCAAGATTGCGCCTCAGATCTTTGGCCACCCAGACATCAAGAAGGCTGTTGCCTGCCTGCTGTTTGGAGGCGCTCGCAAGGTGCTTGCACAAGCGTAGTCTGCGCGCAGCCACCATTGCCAATACAGCCATGATTAGATGTGTCTGTCGCCTTCAAATGCATGTGAAAGCCTGTGTCCATTTGGCATCTGATTGCACTTTGTGGCCACCACCATGCACAGCAGGAAGATGTGATGGACATGCCACTTCAGCCACATCCTTCTAGACCGTTTGCTGCCACTCAGTGAGCTGCAAAGTCTATGTTTTCATCATGAGCATACGTATGCACATACCCTCAGCCTGCTGTGGTGCATGCTCACTCGCCCACGGGCTTGCACTGCATAAGATGCGTTTAGGTCCCTGTCCTCCCTGCTTTGCGATGACCACAATGGGCTCATGCAGAGCAAAGGACATACCAGGACAACCCTAATGCATGATGAACGCGTCGAAATGAATGCATGGCTTCACACGCCACCGTGTCCGTGCAGAAACTGCCAGATGGCACCTATAGGCGTGGTGACATCAACGTGCTGCTGATGGGTGACCCCTCCACAGCCAAGTCTCAGTTCCTGAAGTTCGCCTCCAAGACGGTGAGGAAGTCCTATCAGTGCACAGTTTCTCCTGTTCTGTCTGCTCCATACAATTTGCACTGGCTGGTTGCTTATCTGAGGGAGACTGGCAACTTAGCGTTGGCAAGACGATGCAGTGTATGGCTTGCATGGCATATATGCTGTCTAATTGGTATGGTTGCTGACAACTACGCTGTGGCAGTGGCCCTAGATGCAAACATGCAGCCTGGACCCTGCTGTGCAATGCGCCATTATGCACGGAATCTATACAATAGCGTACCTGTCCAGTCTGCAAAAGAGGAGCCTGCAGCACAACTTTGCCGTGATTAATGTGCTGCAGGCGCCCATTGCTGTGTACACCTCTGGCAAGGGCTCCAGTGCAGCTGGTCTGACAGCCACCGTCATCAAGGATGCTGGTGGAGAGTTCTACTTGGAGGTCGGCTGTGCTCTATGTTAATGTACAGATGTATGTGTTGCTTTGCTGCAACAGCATATGTCATTGATGCGGTGCAGGGTTTGCAGCTCCTCAAAAACTGGCATAGGCTTGCAAAGCCCATACTCAGGTGCCTGCATAAATACACCAGCTTGCATGTACGCTTGGGCGGCTATGTCTCCAGCAGGGAGGGCTTCGCTGCCCCTGTCAGGTTGATCAATTGGCAGCTGGCACTGCAAAAGGAGGTCACTGTGCGTAACGTTGCAGTATGGTGCTGCACTATGCCAGTCATCGGTACGTGGACTGTTGATGCTGGCGGTGTAACCTGCATGACGGTGCCATTGCAGTATGGGTTATGACGCGGTGATGTGCACGAACAAGCTTGGTAAGAGTAAGGAGGCTTCACCACCATTTCCATTGCCTTGCTCCTGTACCCCTATGCCCTCTTGTCTTGACAACTCATGTTTCCCTTCTGCATGGGTATGCCATGGTGCCAGCTAGGGCGGGTATGCATTGAGACACTTGACAGGATGCAAATCGGCCACTTGCCTGATGCCTATAAGCTTCTGTTTCCATGAGGAGGTTTGCCTGCTGCAGGGTGGTGCCATGGTGCTGGCCGACAATGGGGTGGTGTGCATTGACGAGTTTGACAAGATGAGGCCTGAAGACCGTGTGGCCATCCACGAGGCCATGGAGCAGCAGACCATCTCCATTGCCAAGGCTGGCATCACCACCATGCTCAAGTCCAGAACCTCTGTGCTGGCTGCCGCCAACCCCCCGTCTGGCAGGCAAGTAGTCAGTATACAAAGGCATCTCTGACATGCTTGCATTGCGACTTTCAGCTTGCACGCAGACAGGCCTTTGGCACTGAAGTCACAACGATAGAGCACTATCCGAGCACTATCCAGCATGCATTAATTGCTGGGTACTCTAGATCCACTCAAGGCTGAGGCTGGTATCGCCATACAGCCTCGATCAAGAATGTCCCTAGGAGCAGTCACCCTACCCGCCTTTGGTGACCAACTCACCCTGTTGGCTGCAACGAGTGATTGCCTGACAATGCCAGACACTCTTGAGCCTGGCATCCTAACCATCTGAAAACCTGCACACAGGCAGCAACAAGTTGCCCGCAAGCAACACAATGCTCCCATTCCATGTCTTTTTATGTAGACTGCGACTCTTCACCAGCCTTGTCAGATGGCCAGTTGCACCATGCTGCCACTACAAACAGGCATGGTCTACACGATACTGGCATCGCATATATTACGAATCATACAATAGATGTATGATGGTGCAACAGCATTGCCTGGTCAGCTAATGGTAGGCGTATAAGGCAATCCTCCGAACTGCTGACCTGGAGACTTGACATGCGCGTGCTGCAATGCATGCAGGTATGACGACCTGAAAACAGCACAGGAGAACATTGACCTGCAGACCACCATCCTGTCACGTTTTGACCTCATATTCATTGTGAAGGACGAGCGCAGCATGGACCGCGACAAGATGATTGCTCGGCATGTGTTGGATGTGCACCGCACGGCTGGTACCAACCAGGAGGCTGACGAGGAGGACCGCAAGGTATCCAGAGCATTGCATAGCAAAATATTATACTGTACTTATAGTACATAAACTATAATATGTTTAGTATAGTACACCTATACTGAACAGGTACTATATATATACCTATATACAAACAAACACTGTCGGTAAGCAGGTCAAGGCAGCCACTAGACAGTCTGGCAAGCAGATGATTGGTCTGCTTATGTTCTGGTCACACAGCAAGAACGTGGTGCTGCAGCATGTGTGCACTACTTGGCTACTCACAACCCTGTTGTAGCAGCTGCTTGTCATGTCGTATGTTGAGCAATGATGCGGGAAGCATGCTGAGGTGGTGGGCACTGACTGCATGGGCACACCTTGCATGAAGGTTGCTATCAACTCCCAAGTTGCCGGCTGTATCTGGAGCACTCATGAGCCAGGAGTAAGTGCTATAGACACTTTGGTTATGGCAACTACTTAGCTTGCTCTTGGGTTGATTTGCTGAGGGCATTGGAATGAGCAACCACACAGCGGCAGCAGGGGTTCAACTGTCTTATCAGCGCTGCTGCTTGCTGCAGGATGAAGAGTTCCTTAAGCGATTTCTAGAGTATGCCCGCTTCAAGTGTTCGCCACGCCTGACAGAGGCTGCAGCAGAAATGCTGCAGAATGAGTATGTGGCCATAAGGAGAGAGGTGAGTGTTGCGCAAACAGAAGTTGTAGCAATGTCTCTCACAAGATGCCTCTTCCCATCGATTGCACTGACATGCTGTGCAGACGGGGTTATGCATTACCCATGCAAGGCCCTTTTGCATTGGCTAGTGCATCAACATCACCAGCTCTCAAGCTGCGGTTCTTTGCATGTGAGATGCAGTCAAGCACTGCTAAGCGTGCATGTGCCGTGACAGACTGCATAGTCAGCAGTTACTTTTTGCCACATGGCCAAGTGCGCTCGTCCATTTGCCTTGGTCTACTGTGCTGGTGCTTGAGTGTGCTAGTCCTGATGCCACTCACACAGCATGCATGCTGTGGGGCGCAGCTGGCAACTTACAGCGATGCTGGTGTCTGGTGCAGGTGCGTGCAGCCATGAACAATGAAGGCGGCGACATGCCAGCAGTACCCATCACAGTGCGTCAGCTGGAGGCTGTCGTACGTATCAGTGAGGCCCTGGCGCGCATGCAGCTGCAAGTGAACGTCACTCAGTCGCATGTGGCTGCCGCCCTTGACCTGTTCAAGGCCTCAACCATGGATGCTGTTCGCAGCGGGGCCACAGACAACCTGGTAAGCACTCTCACTTCCTTGACAGGCTGCATGAGCAAGGCAACCCCGGTGTTAGGCACCGTATGTGCCTTGATGTCACCCTGTCTCAGGTCAGATGGCACTGCACTGCAGGCGGCACATGGGTGTACAGCATGCTGCATGGAGGTTGTCAGGGATATTCTTGTGCTGCGTAGCACATTGCACGATGCACTTTCACAGTCCACCTACTGCTGAAGCACCGCTTGACATGCGAACTTCACTTCGCTTTTATTTTCACATCGTGCTGCCATGTGTCTTCCGCGATGTGTGATGCATGACCTTACAGGCACCTGATACTGTTCAGTCGCTCAGCTTTGCACATGTTGGGGCCGCAGGTGTTCACAGAGGAGCAGAAAGCAGAGATGCATGGTGTTGAGGTTCAGATCAAGCGCAGGATTGCCATCCATAGCTATGTCAGTGAGCGCAGGCTGATAGATGAGTTGGTTCGTATAGGCTTAAACGAAAGCCTGATCAGGCGTGCCTTGCTGTACATGACCACAATGAACGACCTGGAGTACGTCAAGGAGAGGCGCCTCATCAAGCGCCTAAGATGAGTAGCTACGATAGTCCCAGTCGCCTTAGCACAGCCAGTGCAGTTTAACTACATGTTTGTGCTAGTATAGTAGGTACAGGACGTGTGAACCTACACATTACAAGTAGTCTCTTATACACCCTTTATCCCACCATAGCTTATATCATGTCTACTCTTAGCTGTACTCTAATGTACATGCATGCTCGCCTCATCTGACCAGCATTTGCTGCAAATCACAGGCTATTTATGTTTGGTTCCTCGCCCCTGCCTCTACTCTCCTACAATGCTTTGACATATGTAAAATACAATAGTCTCAAGGGTTGTGGTGCTTGCTCAAGCTGGAGCTGCTGGCATGTGGTACTGGCGATGCAACTGCAGAACTTGCTCGACGAGTGGGCGCTCAATGAACTGCTCTGTGGGGTTGCGATTTATTGTCTGTACAGCAGCTTGTCCATCTGACGACCTCTGAACCAGAAGCACCTGGTTCATGCGGGTCTCCAGTATGTTCGCAACCACAGCATGCACCTTGTAGCTCTGTATCGACCGAAGCGCCTGCAACACAGAGCAGAGGTTCAGTTGTCAGCGTTAACTGACACAGTGCACATCTACAGGCAGGGATACGTCAGCTCAGACAGCATGCACTCAGGCACCTATATGAGAGCAATATCATTATAGGTTTCTCTTTGTATGTTTACAAAAAGATATTGAATGAAACAGGGACTCAACCCTGTTTGACAAACTGGGGACCACCTTACGTGCGAGGCATTAATTGTGTCAGAAGTGTTTTCTTACGCAACTTGACAAAACACACCCCTCTCTTGTCTCCTTCTTCCGAAACAAAGTTGTCACCGGAGAATTATGATCAAATATTTCGTTTGTGAAGAAACAAGACTTGTTATACGACTTGTTAGCATGAGAACTCCCTCAGGATAGCAGCAGCAGACAAGCCATTCTCACAAGCCAGATCAGTCAGCACGGCACGCACCTTTTTGATGAGCAAGTCATTGTCTGTTTCTAGCTTGAAGCTGACCACAAACGCTTCTGGCGCCCATTGATCCCGGAGCAGTCCCAGCATTTTTGGCACCTGAGAGGCATACAACAGTGCAGGTGAAGGATCATGAATTACCTGTGCAAGCGCTGCTGGGAAAGACCTCTTTGATGCTGGGATTCATCAAACTGCTGCTATCACACTGTGCATCGTTGACTCGCTTCGCAACATGCATGTCCCAGCAAATGCAGGGCTTGCATCGCCTTTGCAACAGGCTTCAGAGGAGGATGCACATTATGTACACTGCAGCAGGGTGGGCAAGTGCAGGGTTGCTCTGCAGGGCCGCATACGACAGCAACGATGTGCGCACTTCTGCAGCTTCAACATGGCTGCTGCAATGTATCACAGCAGTTTTTCAACACTTGTTCTCACAGATCTCACCTTGGCCAGTCGCAGGTTCAAGGGTCCTTCAGAGGACTGGATTTTGTGTTCACCCTACATATAGCATAAGCAATGTAAGAACGCCAGTATGTACCTATCCAGTTGGCACAGCCATATGCTCAGGCAAGGCAGGACCGATCCTTGCTTCTGCCACTGTATGGCTTGGGCTGCAGTGCTTCACAGCACCGTCTGTATTGTCAAGTCTGCACAGCGTTACCAGGCCAAATCCCACCGGTTGTATGGTACAACAGTGTGTGACTGTCCCTATTGCCACGTGGCACTGACACAATAGAGCAGGAACTAAGAAGGGCAGCTTCAATCCAAGCACAACGGGTCTGTGATTGTGCATGATGTGCTGCTGCCAGAGATGCTGTTGGCATCTTTGACAGCAGCTCATCATGCGACTCCAATACACATACCACATACCTGCTGGCCTGCCAGCTTGCAATGAGCAGTCCTCGTCAACCAGGTGCCTTACCATCCGTGACCAGGGCATGTAGAAATCCGAAACTGCTGCAGCCAGGAAGAAGGCCCCCCACCTTCCACAAGGTTTCATACATATAGCTATGTACTTGAGATACTGCAAAGCACCAACATGCAGCAGTCAGGCTATGTAAAGTCCAGCCAGACAGCTTTCACAATCAGTGCATGCAAAGGTCTGAGGTGCTGCAGGTAGGAAAGCATTCCCCAACCTTTCAAGAGGTTTCATACAAATGGCTATGTCCTTGCAGGAAGCCAGCGGAAGTCTGGTTGAGGTGAGCACATGCCACCGCCACAACGGGGTGTTGTACTAGCCAGCTATAGGAGGCTGGATCATGCGCATGCATGCAATGAGCCCTTGACACTCAGGAAAGCTTGACAAGCGCCGAGGTTATCCTGCAATCACAGACGCATGGGCAAAAGGAACGTGCATGCATATGTACGGACCATGCCCAACAGCTGTGAGCCCAACAAAAAGCATGATTGGTACGACAAGTATGACAGCCAGTTTGGGGATGCATGAATGGTCCTACCTGCAAGTACTCAAACAGGGTCATGAAGGGTATGCGCAGTAGGGTGTGCTCCTCATTGCATTCCCGGGCTTTTTGCAGCGCTGTTCTGAGCACCTCTTCCGCCTCCTTGATGACTTGAATGCCGCCATTGTTTTCTGTCTCCACCAGCACTCCTGTCAGGCAATCTAACAGCTGACTGCTAGGAAGCCCTTTGGTGAAGGGCTGGATGGAGCCTTTTCTGTATAGGAAGATTACAGCGCAGCCTGCCTGCATGCAGATGAAGGGAGCACTTACCAACAATATCTGCTGCAGTCGCGTATTGCATGGAAACATTGGCAGATGTGCATTGCAGGTGCAGCAACTGCCACTGGCTTGCCATGCCCAAGCGCAGCAATGCATGCAGGAAGGCATGAGCAAGGTACAACATTAGTTGAGTGCATGGTCTGGCTGTATCACTGCAGCTGCCTTCTGCACTTACACAGTATGGCAAGTTGCATACAGACACCATGCAAGAGATTTCATACATGCAGTCAGGTACCATGGAATGCAATGGAGCGTGCATGCCAGATTAGCACGCCCTTTGAATCCAGGGAGTTCACAAACATCATGGCAAAAGGAGGACATCACAGATCCCTTGCTATTCTAGCACTGCATCAGGGCTGCCAACTGAAGTCCTTGTATCAAGTCAGACATGCAGTTATATGCAGCTCAGAGTGTCATCACACAACTTCTGCACCTGCAAGAACTGCTCGACACTCAGTGCACCCCTTGTGCCGCCGCTGAAGTTGTCCACAAAGCGCACACAGCGCCGCTCCAGTGGGACTGTTGTGCCGCCAGACGTCACACATACTACAGGCCGCTGCTGTGCAACATGTCTGGCAACAAACGCTTCAACTACACCCTCAAGGCCAGTGGTGGAGGCAGGACACTCAGCAAAGAACTGCTCTGGCGTAATAGCCTCCTCTTCAAGCATGTCCTGCTAACTTGACTAATTTGGGCCTGTACAAGGCCTGGACCTAGGTTTGTTAGGTGATCAGTACTATAAAAGTTGCAAGTATATGAGCTGGTACTCAAGTCTGTACAGAGAAAGCCCAGATCGTGAGTACTTAACGATACAAGTGTCTGCCCTATGCTTCGGCCGTGGGTTGTGAGTAGAACAGCAAGAAGGCAAACTCATGCAAGCGGCGAGCCGTCGTCACTGTTGTTGCAGGAAAGGGGTAGAGCGTTTGTAACGCAGAGATACGGGTACTAAACTTCCCGGCGGTTAGCAAGGTCAATGCGACCTTCAGGTGCACAGTCAGCAGACGTTGAGCAGACACACCCATGACTTTGGTTGCACAGCCAGGCAACATGCAAGAGGCACATAGACGCGAAGGCAAGCACAAGTGATGCAATGTCTACCAGATGCTGCAGCCTTCTAAAGTCTATGTGTCAATGACAGCAAACTCCTGCTGTGCCCTCCAGGACTGTCCGGGTTGTACTGTAGCAGGGCTGCCAAATTTCGCATTCTCAACGCAGCAGAAGTTCTTATAGCAGTCTGGCATGGCGTCCCATGGGCTCCACTGCAGGCAGTATGCAATCGTCAGGATATACATTCATCAGGATTCTTGCCATGGCTGTGTCTGGACCTAGCAAAACTTCCTGCTGGAATGCATGTGAGCATTCCACGTCTTCACACTTTATATGGTTCAAATAGACCAAAGCACCACCCGCACACTGAAGGTTCCATGCAATGACAAAATCAAAAATATTGACAAAGTGGTGGGATGCCCTTGAGATAGAGAGATGACTGCTGACGGCAAAGCTGGCTGCCCAGTAGTGCTTGCTTACCACGACAACGTCTTCCCACCCACTGCTGGTGATGGTCACAGCCGCACCTGCACAGGAAGTGAGCGTCTTGTGAGGTGCCCAGCTTTGATGTAGGCCAAATATCTACATCTTGCTCTTGAAAGCTGTGGGTCAGATATCATAATGGTCGATACTCTGTGGGTACTCAGCGTGATGCACGCCCCGAACAGACCAGTATGGAACCCCTGACAAAAGGCGGTGCATGTTAGAGGTACTACCGCAGCAGATGTTCCAGTTAGGTGAGCCTTGCAGCAACCCAGAAAAGCAATGCAACCTTCACAGCAAGCCACACCACACCGTGAACTGCACGGTTGCACAAGTGCTTCAACGTCAGGTCATCAAAGACATGACTCTTGCAGCAGCCACAGTATGAAGTACTTAGAACAATGCTAGGCTGCCCCAGTAGATGCTCTCCTGAAAGCAAGATGATGTTGATGGAACTCACATGGACCCAACTTTAGGTCTGGCACACACTCATGCAGAGACAAAACAGTACCTGTGCCAACGTCCAACTCGACATAGTCCCGTGCGCGCAGATATACTGAATCTGTTGGACCACCAAACATTACATGTTCCCTGTCTTCAGTCTTCTTGGTTGGGTTCTTGGGGTCTGGGACCTACAATGCATGTTGCAGTGTTCTTTATTTTGGAGGTTCTGTACATAACACTGGTGCAGGACAACCAGCTTATAGCACCCTCTGTAGTTAAACCGTCAGCTCTGGAACGACAGCCCTGAGATGCGACATAATTACACAATGGCAGGCGATTGCATGCATGGTCACCCTCTTCACGAAAGCATGCTGCCATGCAGTGAGCACCTGGAATACCTCAGCAAGGTCGGCGTGCGCTGCTGCTCTACTTGCTTCCCAGCCCACGCAATGTGCAGCTGATGCCTGTTTCTTTGCACAATATTAATTGGCACTAGGGACTCGACAACACTTGCTGGTCATGTGTGCCAATTTACAACTGGAAGGTCGAGAAAGGCATCCCAAACTGCAACAATTGGCAT